>JAABUY010001889.1_pt1 | contig 26493 bp, 47 predicted proteins | sample 5560271 | NCBI WGS metagenome assembly JAABUY01 (sample SAMN10711886, study PRJNA513374) | rock metagenome | isolation source: Antarctica rocks | place: Antarctica: Victoria Land, University Valley | reverse complement strand
CGGCGCTCTTGCGCGTCGCAGCGGCCTGCTGCCCTGAAGGCCTTGGGACGCTCCATATGCAGTGGTTAGAGGTCGTGTGGCGCCTGGCACCTTTGTGCGCTGGTGGTATGTCGCCACCTCGTGTGTGTCGTGTGTCGGCTTGCTCACGCAAGGCCTCCTTCCGCGTTCACAGCAACCTCCTCCTGCCGTCACTGCTGCAGGCGTGGCGGAGTGCTTGGAGTGCCTGGTGCTGGGTGCTGTTTCAGGGCGCACTGGAGCCGCCGCGTGTGACTTTCGCTCAAAACATGTGTTGGGAAACTGCTCTACAGAGCGCGTGTCGCTGCTCGTGAGAGGCGAAAAGTTCACGCGTGTGCGCTGTGCGCAGGTACGGGTTCGAGAAGCCGTCCGCCATCCAGCAGAAGGGCATTGTGCCGTTTGGGAAGGGACTGGACGTGATCCAGCAGGCGCAGTCCGGCACCGGCAAGACGGCCACGTTCTGCGCGGGCATCCTGCAGAACCTGGACTACAACCTGGTGGAGTGCCAGGCGCTGGTGCTCGCGCCCACGCGCGAGCTCGCGCAGCAGATCGAGAAGGTCATGCGCGCGCTGGGCGACTACCTGCAGGCGCGCCGTTATGCAGCGCTCTCGCATGCCACTGTCAGCTGCGTGCTCTCGCTTTCTATGAGTGGCAAGACTGATTGAGCTTTTGACCAGCCTGCAGCAGCCTGAGACGCCCGGGGCGTGTGCAGGTCAAGTGCCACGCCTGTGTGGGCGGCACCAGCGTGCGGGAGGACACCCGCATCCTGCAGGCGGGCGTGCATGTCGTCGTGGGGACGCCGGGGCGCGTATACGACATGCTCCGCCGCCGGGCCCTGCGGGCGGACTCCATCCGCATGTTTGTGCTGGACGAGGCCGACGAGATGCTCTCGCGTGGTTTCAAGGACCAGATCTACGACATCTTCCAGCTGCTGCCGCCCAAGCTGCAGGTAGGCACTGTCTGTGATGGCTGTGTTGAAGGCGTGTGAGCTGGGCATGTGCACTGGCGTTGCAACAGAAAGTGGCTGAGCATGTGCCTGTGTTGCGCAGGTTGGCGTGTTCTCAGCCACGTTGCCGCCGGAGGCGCTGGAGATCACGCGGAAGTTCATGAACAAGCCCGTGCGCCCCTTGCTGTCGCTGATTCTCATCTTACAGGACTGTGAGTTGCTTTGTGGCTCAATGCTTAAAGACAAAGACAGACTGTGACCCGGGAGCGATGTGTTGATCACCCACCTGTGCGCAGGTGCGCATCCTGGTGAAGCGCGACGAGCTGACGCTGGAGGGCATCAAGCAGTTCTACGTCAACGTGGAGCGCGAGGAGTGGAAGCTGGACACGCTGTGCGACCTGTACGAGACGCTGGCCATCACGCAGTCCGTCATCTTCGCCAACACGCGCCGCAAGGTGTGCTCGCGCCTGTCAGCCAGCCTGTGGTGCAGGCGGTGGGCGCATTGGGCTGATGAGTATAGCCTGCAGCCAGGTATGCTCATGTTTGTTCCCTTGCTCAAGTTCAGGGGCATGCAATGTAAACCTGTATGGAGAGCCTGCGCCCTGCGGCCGATGACGATACGATGACGAGTGCTAGCGCTGCTGTGCTGCCCTAAACTATAACTTCTGATGGCCACTCGAGGTAATATACTGCTCGCCAGGTGGACAAGATCCCAAGTTCCGGGGTGTTGACGGCTCTGGCGTAGCACACGGCCCAGTCGAGCCAGCGTCGCGCTGGTAAAGCCGCCGCGCGTGAGCGGAGGGCCGCTAGCCCTACCCTAACCCTAAAAGTGCCGCAGGTGGACTGGCTGACGGAGAAGATGCGCGAGCGCGACCACACCGTGTCGGCGACGCACGGCGACATGGACCAGAACACGCGCGACGTCATCATGCGCGAGTTCCGCTCCGGCTCCTCGCGCGTGCTCATCACCACCGACCTGCTCGCGCGCGGCATCGACGTGCAGCAGGCGCGCGCCGTGCCGCGCTCAGGCTGACTCCTTGAGGGGAGCGGTGCTGTGGCGCAGCACGCGCATGCTGAGGCCAGACAGCCATTAACACTTTGAGGCAGTGACCCGCGAGCGTGTTTGACGTTTGTCGTCAAGCAGTCCAGGTCTGTATGACTCTGTTCCCTTACCGGTGCTCATGCAGTGTGCTGAGACGCCTGGTGAAGCTGGCAGCGCACATTCGTGATTTTTGTGAAGCCAGCGCAGGGCCGTTGACAGGCGCGCCCGGCGCAGGTGTCGCTGGTGATCAACTACGACCTGCCGACGCAGCCCGAGAACTACCTGCACCGCATCGGGCGCTCGGGGCGCTTCGGGCGCAAGGGCGTCGCCATCAACTTTGTGACCAAGGACGATGAGCGGTTGCTGCAGGACGTGCAGCGCTTCTACAACACCGTGATCGAGGAGCTGCCCTCCAACGTGGCGGACCTCATCTAAATCTGCAGACCTGAACACCTCAGGCATGTTCCTTGACCAGCCGGAACACTAGGGGGAGTCGAGCCACCTGGCTGGGGCGTCGGCAATAAGGGTGTCGAGCGGGGATGCTCGGCAGCAATGTGGTGGCTTGGCGCAGCGAGCTGACATATGCCAATCGAGTTGCCTGCTGCGGTCATAAAGGTTTGCGCCAGGGGTGCAAGGGAGCGAGCGACGTGTCTCGCGCTGCGTGCGCGTAGCGCTGCTGCTGCGCAAGGCTCAAGCATGCGCATGAATAGGCGTCGTGAACACGAGGCCTGCACAGCGCCGCGGGCTTGCAGGGCTGTGTCGCTGCACTCGCACACAGGGCAAGCGCATCGTATTGCGCAAAGGCGCTGGGGCGTCCGGGTGCTATATGCTGGCAAGCATGGCTGCAGTGTCTGTCAAGCGAGAGGCGTAGCCTGTGGGGAGGGTCGCAACAGGATTGCATACGCGCGGTAGGTCAAGACAGGTGCATGGCTGTGTGCGCTGAACTCTCTGGCACTGTTTGGACTGGCTGAGATGGGTCACAAGCAACCTTGTGCTCGGGATGCAGCTAACTTCGAAAGCCTTCTTTTCACGCGCATGCACTTGCAAGACAGGGGCGTGGGAACGGGTGCATGTCGCTTGCTGTTTGTCATGCGCGGCCGCATGAGCAGGCTGCGCGGGGCGGCCTGGGGCAAGCAGGTCACGTGGGTCCGTGTGCTTTTGTTAAGTCAACAGTGTGTCTGTCGTCAAATGTGGGTGGGGGCTGCACGGATTTGTTCTGGGGAAAGATGCAGGGCATTTGTTCTGGGGGAAGCGTTCTGGGGGAAGCGGGCAGCACTTGCTGGGAACTGTGCTGTGGTGCAGCTAGGCGCAGAATAGAAGCAGGGGAGCCACTGGATGCAAGCTCTGCATTTGCGCTGACGAATGTGCACCTGTCTTGTGTGACAGCACAGCAGCAGTAGCAGTATAGATTTATTTGAGCCGCAGTTTTGTGCCGGCGCTCATGCGGCCTGAAGTTTGTGGCCTGAATTGGAGTGCACATAGCGACCTTTGAGCAATGTCGTACACTTGAAGCGTTCTCATATTGTGTTGAATAGAGCAGTCTGAGCACAGCAGCAGGCGACAGCACAGGTTCTTGCACTAAACAAGCATGTGCATGCGCGCTGCCAGTACAATGACCAAGCCTGCCTCCTACTGGCCCTGATCCAGAGCGACAAAAGCACTGCTTCAAGCTGCTGCTCTACACAGCAGTTGCCTGCAGCCTGGGTCTCGTAGTGTAGCCTGTGCGCAATAGCTGACAGAACCGAGCACTGGCTGTTTCAGGTGCATCATATTGCTCAAGCTTTTACTTTTCACAGGCAGCGCCTTGGGCGTGCCGAGGGTGTCAGCTTTGCAAGTGCACACAATTGTGCAAGCTTCAGCAGTTGTCCGCTGCAGCTTGCAGCACATTGCTGACCTGCATAAGCACACATGCGGGACCAATGCATACCTCACGAATGTGAGCGGGAGAGAGGTTACCTGCGCAGCCTGGCTAGCGGATGACGCAGGCACGACTTCAGCAATAAGAGACGGGGACACGTATAGTGCAGCATCTGCACAGCTTTTCGTCCACCTTCAAAAGTGCGCAGCGTGAGATGTAAAGGGGAACGACAGATAGCATGCCAACGTGAAGGGCCTACTGTGCTAGCGTTGCAATTACTGGTGCCTAGCCATTCCTGCTGCATGCAGACCCCCCAGAACCATACACAGCTCTATGTAATGGGTGCATACTCAGTGCTGCAACATACAATCAGGCACCACAAGTGCACTGGCGCATGCACACCTTGATGCGCAAAACTGCTTCTGCAGCGCAGCCGCAGGGTCAGGCAAGTGCTTCCCGCACACCCCACAGCAGGCAGGCTCCTACCTAGGCAACCTACACAATTCTGGTGTCAGTTAGTCTTGGTATACAGTGTTGACATATGCCAGCCGCCGCCGCATCACTGGCTGCGGCACTTGAGCACCGGGTTGGTGGTGCTGTTCCCGCTGTACCAGAAGTAGTCCGAGCACGGCTCCGCGCAGGACTTGGGCGCGCAGCAGGTCATGTCGGCCTCCGGCTTGGCCAGCGTGCACGGGCAGCTGGTCAGCGTGCAGGCTGACGATGAGGGCGCCAGTGCCTGCATCAGCCGACGCGGGGCGCGCACGCCGCCCGCCTGCGCACGCCGCCATAGCTGTGAGCACGGCTCTGCAAAAGCACCGTCGGCATCTTGGTAGCGTACTGCCAGCCTCCAGTCGTCTTGGGCCGATTTCGTGGACAGGTGCCACCGTGCAGCAAATAGCTCTGCAGGCCAATTTGTCCCTCCTGGAGATTTTAGATAGGCAGGATGTGTTGCGTGGGCCTAAGCTCCTGCTGTCAGGTTTGAAAGCAGTTTGCTGGCCAACACTACATATGTAGGTGCCACCTGGCAGTACAGCGTGCCCAGCCGTCTTGCCTGTCTGCAAGCAGGCTTGCACACGCTTGGGTTTTGCAAACGGACAGTGTCCGCTAAAGGCCGCAGTATGCATGTCGGTCAGACGTGCAGCAAAGACGCCACCAGACGCAACCCGCAAGTTGTGGAACAGCTTTAGGCAGCGCACCGCTCCAGCATCGCCCTGGCTGAACCCACTGCTGAGGACCAGGGCCAGCAGTACAACGAGTGCCACCCGCGTGGAAGCCATCAGCGCCGCGTGCCCGTCGCGTCCCTGCTGCACCTGCTTCAATAGCAAACCAAAGAGAGTAAGCTTCCAGGCACAGCTGCAGCAAGCATGCACTGTAATACTACAGATGCACTGCCCCGCTGAGGTGTCAGCGCCTCTGGGCAGGCAAGTTCAGGACCCTGATAAGCCGCTGCAGCGCGACAAGAACGCCAGCGTGTAAAAACCCGGCCACCTCGGCTCTAAGCAGCAGCTACCAGGCAGTTATTCACCTGCGCGCAGTCGAGGTTGCCAAGCCAAGGAGTGAGGCTTCGTGCTTGAGGCGTTCACAGCAGGCTGGGCGGGCGCTTGGGCGTGCTTGACAGATCAAGGGGACTTCTTGGAGCTTGCGACGCTGCCCAACAAAGCCCTGCTGAGCACCTGCAGGGTACTTGAGGAGAGCCAAGGGGCAGCCAAGCTCCATGCTTTGAGTGACTTGCTGAAGTGCAGACCTCGACGACTGATAATATATTGAAGTGTTCTGTGTTACCCCGGTTCACGGATACGCACGGTGCTGGGATGCGGGGCGGCCGGGGCCGTTGAGGGCAGGGAATGGCTTTTGTCGCCCTCAGAAGGCGTGCGGCGCGTGCCTTATGGCCAGCCGCCGGCACGCTCAGCGCATGCCCAGCGCTGCAGTTCAGCGCAGTTGCAGCTGGCCCCTGCAGAGGCAGCGCGTTGCGTCGCACCGCTGCAGAGGAACAGCAGCTGCCGGTGTTGCTGAGCGGCCTGCTGCGCGCCACGCCGTACGGTGAAGCAGTACCGGGCGGAGGACGCATGCACGCACTACGCTGGGTGCAGGCGCGGCAGCTGAGCACTGACGGCAGCACTGGCGCCGCCGGTTCTGAAGCCAGGGGACAAGCCGCATCTGGCGAGGCATCAGGGGACGCGGGTGCCGGGCTTGGGGAGTCTTCAGGCGCGGCCGCCGCAGGGACCTCTGGAGACAGCGCCGGTAGCAGTGCGACCGGCTCTGCGCACGCACGGCCCGCTGCCGCAGCCGGGCGTGGTGTGCGGGGGGGCGGCGAGCGGGGCAGCGATGCGGGGGGCCCTGCGCGCGCTGCCGCAGCCAGCAGCAGTGTGAGGGACGAGGGCGGCAGCGGCGACGGTGCGGCGGCAGGAGGCGCTGGCTGGTACGCCGCGGGCAGCGGCAGCGCCGATGGCGGCGAGGGCGACAGCGACAGCGACGGCGAGCTGACCGCCGCCGACTTTGAGCCCGGCCTGTACCTCAGCGACCTGGAAGGCGTGGAGGATGGGGAGGGCGGCGGGGAGGACGCGCACGGGGCTTTGGCCGCAAAGGGAGGAGGCGAGGAGGAGGAGGAGGAGGAGGAGGAAGCGGTTGACGATGATGACGACGAGGAGGGCGAGGAGGACGAGTCAGAGTTCGCGCTGTCCCTGGGCGAGGGCGGCCTGGTGAAGGCCGAGGCGCTGAGCGCGGACGAGGCGCAGGCGCTGCAAGAGATGGCGCACCCCATGTTTGCCGGCGCGGTGCGGCGCGCTCGACTCAAGTGCACGCGCTCTTATTGAGTTGTGAGCAGGCTGTGCTGCTGTTATATGTTGCGCAAATCTAGCGGTTGAGCTTGTGCATCACCGCGTCTTCTGCCAGCATGTCTGCTTGTGCAGAGCGTACCTTGGCGACATGTTAACAAACACTTTGGCATTGTCCCGCCTGCATGGCATGCTGATTCCGTGGCATGCGCCTGCGCCGGCTGCTGACGGCAACGCAAGAGGGTCCATTCAAGCCTGCAAGGCAGCGAGCAGACATGGCTCGCATGCACGCCGGCTGCTGGCGCCTCCCCCAGCAGATTCGCATAGGAGCGGGTCCCGCCCTCTGCGCTGGGAAGGGCGAGCACGCGCAGCCGCGCCGCGCGCCACCTATGAAGCACGCGGGCGCGGCCGGCAGGTGCCAAAGGCGGCCGACTACGTGGACGCCGAGGGCGTGTACCGCTTTGACTGCCTGCCCTGGCCGCTGGCGGAGGCCGGCACGCAGAGGGAGGTGGCCAACAGCGGCGGGCGCGGCGTGGGCGCGTGGGCGATCGAGGACGCGGACGACGAGGAGCTGAGCATCCTGTGGGCGTACGACCTGATCGGCGGCGCCGTGCCGCAGAACGAGCGCAACGCGCTGCTGTGCGAGGCCGCCAAGACCTGGGTGTACCGCATGGCGACCGAGGGCGGGTGCGCGGCGCGCGCGGCCGCCGCCCGGGCTTGCACTAGGCAGCGCTGCGCGTGCAGGCGGCGAGAGGGCAGCTGCGGGATGCCGGCAATGCCCCCGATCGCCAGCTTGCGTCCATATCTCAGCGCAGCGTGGCGCTCTGGCGCTGGCAGGACCATGTGCCTGGCCTTGTGTATCAAGCCACGACGCCTGCTCGCGCTCGACGACTGTCTTTAGTTGCGTGAACTTCAAATGCGCAGGTGGTCCACGGGCGCGCTGGCGCGGATCTTCCGCATCCGCCAGCAGCGCGTGATGGCCATCATCGCGCTGAAGCAGCTGGAGCGCGACGCCGCGGCGGCCGGCGAGCCCGTGCACCACGAGCTCAGCGAGTACTTTGAGGCCGCCTGGCAGGCGTTCGGGGACGTGGGCGTCGGCGAGCGCCACGTGCGCCTGCTGCCGGCCTACCCGGCGTGGGAGGTGCGCCCTGGACGTCCTCGCTGGAGTGGCGGAGGCGTGACAGGGATGCTGCAAGCTTGAGGATATGTGGCAACTCAAGCGTGCTGCAACTGTGAGATGCGGTGCATGTAAGCAGGCATGTCAGATGACGCAGTGGCGCGGTGCCTGTGTGAGCACGTTGATGCGCTCACGCTGACAGCTTACCAATCTGAAGGCACATGTCATGCGCTCTGAGCTTGTCCCCTGTGCATGCCAGCTGCCGCGTTCGCAAGCTGCCAGGCAAGCGCTCCGGCAGGCCCGCCCAGCGCACCCAGCGCACCCAGGAACCAGCGAGCGCTGGCAGCATGCCCGTTTAGGCCGCTGAGCACGGCTGCCCCCGACGCGGCCGGCCGGGCGCGGGGAGCAGGTCCAGGAGGTGAGCCCGGACGACATGAGCGACGTGGAGGGCGGCGATGACGCGGGCGCAGACGCAGAGACCGGCGGCGGCGGCGAAGTGCGCGCGGACCAGCTGGGCGTGTCCTACGACGGCGAGCGCGCCTGGGGCGACGACAGGGAGGACGTGTCGGAGGCGCCGGCCGGCCGCGGCCGCACGTTTGGCGACGAGAGCGATGAGGACGACGCCGGCGCGCCCATGGAGGGCCACGGGCTGGCGGACCCGCTGGGCGGCGGCGACGCTGGTAAGACCCTATCCTCTGCTGCGCTGCACACCTCTGCCGAAGTGGTGCACGACTCTACATCTCCCTTCATGCTGTGCTTGTGTCCGCTGTGCAGTTGTGTGCGACCGACAAGAGCCATGAGATAGCTTGTACACTGCGTGCTGGGCCTGATGCGCAACAGTCCTGGGTTGCGGCCGGTGCGAGCGCGCGCTGATGCAGGCATTGTCTCCGGCGCAGAGGATGAGGAGAGCGCGGCGGAGCCCAACGCGGGCCTGGGCGACGGCGACGGCGGCGCGTTCTGGGAGGGCCTGGGCGGCCGCGCGGGCCTTGCGCCCAGCTTCTCGGGCGTGCCGCCGCCGGGACCCGGCGGCGAGTTTGAGAGCGAGCTAGCCAAGCGCGAGACGGAGCTCGCGCTGCGCGAGGAGAGAATTCTCGTGCGCGAGTTCCAGCGCGACCTGGCGTTCAACCTGCGCAAGGCGCGCGCCCTAAACCTGGCATCACCCTGCGCTGGCGCCCGGCCTGCCAGCGCCCTCGCTTTCAACTTGCGCAAGGCGTGTCCTGTCATATTGACCGTACGTGCTGGACATGAAGCGCCCCCTCTCAATGTTTTTAGGTCCACCGTTTGCGACCAGCTCTAGCAGTGCATGCTTCCTTCCTTTAGTTGCTGGAATAGTATACATTATACATTGTCTTGGCAGAGAACCCATCTAGTCATGCGCGGCTGCATAGACGCGTTGCAGCCCCTTAGCGGCTGCTTAGGTGGCCTGCCTCCGTGCCAGGCAAGTGGAGTGAGTATGACTGTCGTTGCTGCGCGATCGTCGGCGCTTTACCTGCTCAAGTGCTAGGGGTAGTGCGGATGCATAGATACACGCTTAGACCAGCAGCCCATGTTGCAGACTACATATATGCAAGAGCGTTACGCTAGTGCTTAGGACTGAGTTATGATGAAAAGTGCTCATACTATTGGTGCACCAAGCATTCAACAGCGCGGCAGCTTACGAATGGGTTAGACGCCAGCGCTCTGCGCCCGCGCAGGTGGGCGCCGGCATCCAGGTGAAGGGCCGCAAGACGGCCGCGTCGCAGCGCCCGCCCGGCGGCTACGCGGTGCTGGTGCGCCCGGCGCGGCGCGGCGTTCGCTTCCAGCCGTTCGTCGCGCGCCCGGACGGATCGCGGCGCGCGCTGACCGCGGATGAGGCGCTGTACCTGGGCCGCCAGGTGCCGCGCGCGCGGCGGCGCATCCTGTAGCTGGCGGCTTGGTAGGGGCAGTGTTTTGGGGGCGCGGGCTATGCAGGGGTGTCCCCTGCGAGAAGGTGCCGTGTCGTCACTGCTGTGTAGCAGGTAGGAAAGTGCCTGGACAGTCCAGTGCAGGCAACGCATGCACTGCAGCAGCAAGACGCTCTGCTGGGGGATAGTTCCCCTGTGGGCCGCCAAAGTACATGTAATTGACCATAAGTGCATGCAAACTCGACTCGCCATCATTGTGTGTTACAAACATGCATTTCAGCTAGGGACATGAGCCAGGCGCTCACATGCGCTACAGCCGGATGCAGCCCCATGGACATGTTGCACCGAATCTAGCGCGGACTGCCATTTGGTGTTGCATACGGTCTGGCTGTGCGCAAGGCCCACCACACTGGACGCACTATGCAATGGCGACACACGTTCATCTCGCGGAGCTTGGCAGCGAACTTGTTGTGAACCAATTGCCCACGTGGTCCATTAAGTTGCAGGCGGTGGCCGCGCGCCTCGAGCGTGAAAAAGCAGTTTCATGATTTTCTGGATCAGATGGGGTCGGGGCATGCAGGCTGTCGCCCCATCAGGAGAGGTGCATGCACAAAAATATTAGTACAGGCTGTTAACAGGAGTAGGCGCAGGCTGATGCACATACGCGAGGTGCTTGACAGTGTGAAAGCGGTCTCAGTAGTGGTAGCGCCCGCTGCCAGCTGCATAAATCCCTGCGCAGCCCTCCAAAACCCCAAGTCAATAGATGTCCTTCGCATTAGGAGCACTGCTGCGCAAGAGGACCAGCTCCTTCAAAAGCAACCCTCTTTGGCCTGAGCCAAGTTACTCCGTATCGCTTGGTGGACTTCCTTTCGCATGGGAGCTGAGCAGGATGCGCCGCCGGCCTACTTTGATGGCACGTCAGCAGAGTTCCAGGCAGACGCAGACATGGTGCTGCAGCTGCGCGACGGGGCGTGCCTGCCCGTACACAGCCAGCTGCTGGCGAGCGTCTCGCCGGTCCTGTGTAAAGTAATCAAGGTGGCTGCCAGCCAGGTGGTCACAGATGAGAAAATGGTGCTACCGTTCCATGAGTTCTCCAAGTGCGAGGCTGTCGACATATTAAAGGCATGCGGCGCGTTCTTAACAAGCTGCTAGCGAAACGTGCAAGCGTGCAGTAGAGTACTGCATGGTTGTGATTCATGACAAGATCGCTCAGTGCAAGAAAGCAATCTTACTTGCCCGCATATGTTTTCATCATAGGCGCACAAGAATAATGCAGAACCTGGACAGTCAGGATGACGGTGCCATGCATGCAGTGATGCAGAGAACATGGTGGCCTAATCCACGGTATTTTGCAGGCCATCTATCCTGCGATGAGCTGCGACGAGCTGTCACACAAGATCTCTCGACATGAGAGGGTGGCCTATGATGCAGCCATGCGGCAAGCCATGTCGCTTGCGCGGTGGGCGCACATGTTTGATGCAGCGAAGCACATGCAGCGCGCTGAGTGTTTCCTCGGCGAGCGCATGCGGCACATGGTCACCGTGCGGCCCCGTGTGCTCAGCATCTATGCACACACTGACACTGTACGAGGTGCAGAGGCAAGAAAATGCTCTGGCTTGCTGCAGGAGGAGGTCGAGTACCACATGAGCACTGGCTACGATATTGTCTTTGAGTGCTGGGCGGTTGCTGACAGGCTGAGCCTGCATGCAATTGCAGCAGACTGCGAGTGGGCCCTGGCACGGCTGTGGAAGACAGAGAGTGTCTACACGCGTGCCGCGCTGGACTTGAGCCCGAGTGCACTGCAGCGCATTGCGCGCAGCCTGTGCGCCGGCGCAGAAGCCGCACAGAACGAATTCACAAATGTTGTTCCATACTTACGCAACTATTCTTACGCAATGGGTGCGCTGGAGAAGGCCCGCAAGTTCCTCATTAAAAATGCGCCTGCTCAGACCATGATGGAGTGGCGCAAGAGCAAGGAGGGCCAGGCATAAGCACGCGGTGGCAGAGTCAGAGAACTGAAGGTACAGTAACTGTTGTCTCGCAACAGGACGAGCAGCTGTGCTGCTACTGCATGTGCAGTCATACATGTGTATCTGGTGTGCGCCCCTCTTGCCTCTGACGCGCTGTCTTTCACAGCGTGTGCAGGACCTTGTCTGTGTCTTCTGACAGAGGCAACCAAACGGCATGTGCTGGATGAGGTCAGCAGTCTTGCGCCCTGCACTGTAAAGTCGGCTTCACGTTATTATTTCTGGAAACTGGGTGTGTCGATGTGAATGTGACTTCTTATATGCAGTGTGGCATGGTTGTATCCTCACGATGGCCGGCATGTCTGTTACCTCCATACTGGTCAGAACACACAATGGGTGATGCATAGAGTGCTGCGCTGTGCTTGCACAGAACTGCAATCGCCATGAAGCGAGGTGTCGGCAAGTTCAGGTGTATGCAGTGGGTATACACAGGCCAGGTGCCTTTGTCTGGACACCCTATGTACGTCAACAACAGCTGGCATATAATGAGCATCTTCCCGCATGCGCCCCATTGCCTAACGGACCGCTTGCAGGCATGCTCCACAGAACAGAAGCGCACGATGCCAGAGACCCTACCCACGGCTAGGATGGCGCCCAGCATCGCCCGCGCCCTCCCAAGGGGCCAGGTCCCAGCATCTGGCCAAACATGAAAAGCAAAGGGTCCTGAAAACGCCAAAGTCAGCGGCCGCGGCCCTAGATGGGGCTGTGGAACCACAGGTTGTAGAAGAAGCCGTGGCCCTGCGTGCAGTGCGTGTACGTTGCATGGCCCGACTCCACCAGCGCTGCAAGCATGCCTGCCGCGCACGCGCCCGCGCCCGTGAGGAGCCGTCTGCCAGTGCACCTGACGGCGCGGAGGGCTGGACGATGCTGGTGGCGCCAAGCGCACCGGCGTGCACAAAGAGGGCGCAAGCAGCACAGAGGCCGGCAGCACGCAAACAGTCCCTGCGCAGCGCTTGGGCACAATGCAGGGAGAGCAGGCGTTGCCGCGCGGCTGGGTACAGCTGCTGACCCGCTGCAGGCTGGCAGGCGCGCGCTTGTTTGTCAGGGAGGACACCAGGGAGGGCAGGCCGTTGGCGGTCTCGATGCAGGCGGTGCAGGTGGCTGCGCAGGGGGCGGCGCGCTTGTGAAGCCGGCGCTGTAGTCGAGCGCGACGCGGCTGTTGACCAGCGAGCGCTGATCCTGGTACGCGTCGTTGGCGAACGCGGGCCCGCTGACCAGCGCGCCCTCCAGCACGTGCGGGTTGGGGCCGGTCGCGTAGAAGGCGCCCATGTCGCACGGCACCTGCGCGCCGCGCGCCCGCGCTGCATGCGCGTGGACCCAGCGGCGCCCACCCCTAACCGTATCCTGGCAGCTGGCGCTATGTCTTTCCGTGGCTTCCTCCTCGCATGCGCGCAAAGCCCGCACAGCCATGCCCGCCTTTGCTCACAGAGCCTGCCATGCGCTGCTTGAGGCCATTGAGCGGGCGCCGCCTCAACCATGCATGCACTGGGTCCTGCCTGCGCTCGCAGAGCTGCCCCGCAACATGGGGGACAAGCGTAAGCTTGAGCACAGGTGCTCTCTGCTGCAGGCCATGTAAACCTTCACAGAGTAGCACACATGAGAGACACAGCATGCAGCAGACAGTGCGAGCGCGGGAGGCGGCGGGCGGCACGGTATAGTTGCCGGCGCATGAGGCCGCCCCATGCGTGACGCGCAGCGGCGACTTGGGCCCAAAGCCTACCACAAAGCTCTCTCCGGCGTCTCCAAGCATGTAGCGGATCTGCACCGCAAACAGGTGATTATCGGGTGGCCGCGCTCGTGGCAACCACCGGCTGAACCCGAGCAGTGCTGCCTGATGAGCCATGACTGGCCCTTGCATGTGATGCACTTTCTCAGCAGGGGTTTATGAAGCTTGCTCACATGGACGCCTGCTGGCATGCATGTACGCATGCAGGAGCCGCGACCGCCGCCTGAGGTCTGCAGGCTGGCAGGCGGCCCCTGTGGCCTGGGCGCGGCAGCCTGCCTGCCTGCCCAGGACCGCAGCATAGCCTACCTGGAATTCCGCCCGGCACTGCAGCTTGCCGGGGCCGCCGCCGCTGCCGCGCGCGTAGATCCACGCCAGCAGCGCCGCATTGGCCTGGTTGCGCAGCGCGCCGGTGGGGCCCATGTACGATGCGAACGCGGGCGTGCGGCTGATGCCGTCCGCGGCGTCCAGCCACCACCCCAAGAATTTTTCCGCCTGCGCGCGGCCGCCTGCTTCAAGCTGCGCAGGATACGGGGTTGCGCTGGCTCGCCGCACACCGGTGCGTTGCTCTGCATGCCGCTGCCGCCAAGTCATGCGGTGTGCACCTACGCCTGCCTCACCAAGGCTTGAATTGCTAGGCCGCTCTGTAAGCATTACGAGACCTTGAGGGGCCACGCATCCATCCGCAAGCGACGCTAGGCCAACAGGCGGGCGAGGGCTGAGTGAGGCGCGTAAGCGACATAAAGATTAGCGAGGGGCCGCACCGGCGCGGTGAAGGTGGCGTTCTGGTAGCCGGTCAGGTTGCTCAGCAGCACGTACACGCCCGGCAGCTGGTTGTCCCAATTGAAAACCTGCGCACCCGTGGTCAGGGTAGGGTAGGGTTACTGGTGCGGGGCGCGCGCCAGGCCCTGCGGTGGGGCCGGCCCTTGGGGAGCTCGGGCACGCGCCATGCAGGCGCGCAGCCCGGGCGCAGGACTGCAAAGCGAACCCCTCCCGGGCAACCCAATGCATGCGGCGCCTCTATCGCGCCGGCCGCCGCGACGACACGCAGTGCCGACCGCGCATCCCGACCCGGGGGCGCCCGAGCACCCGCGCGCCTGCGGCTGCTGCAAGGCCTGGCTGGGCATCGCGGCCGCCGCGGCGGCCCATGCAGCCGCATCGGCCAGGTAGGCGGCCTGACCGTTGGCCGCGGCCAGCCAGGCGGCGCCCCAGGCCAGGTCGTCCAGGTACCCTGAGCTTGGGTACAGCGCGGCCGCGTCGGGCACCGCGTCGCTGTAGCGGCCCTGCGGCTTGCGCGTCGCCGCCCTACGCGCCACAGGGAGCCGTGCGGTTGCGTACACGGCATCCTGCTGAGCGCGTTGGCGCCTCAGCAGCGCAGACCAGGCTGCCCGGCCGACCAGGAAGCTGGGCTGATGGCTGTGCCCGACTGCCGCCGGCACAGCGCTGCGGCATGTTCACAGGCTCCCTGCGCGGCGGTGCACTGCACGGCGGGCTCATGGGGCCTGGCCAGGCCCCACACATGCGCAGGTTCCTGTTCCAGGCGTCATGCGCCCTCGGCACGACACTGGGTGCCCATGCGTCCCCACTTCGCGCGCGCGGCGCCAACGCAAGCCATGACGGGCGCCCAACGGACGCGTGGCGCGCCCGTAGAGCTGCTGCGCGGCGACGATGAGCCGCGTGGCGTACACGTTGTCGTCCGCCAGCGCCATGCCGGCCGCCGCCAGCGCCGCGGCCGTGGACGCGAGCAGATCCGTGCCGGGGCTACCCGCGGCGTCCACGAGCGCCACCGGCCGCGCCATGGTCATCAGCTCCGGGCGGCCCCAGAATGCCCGGTCCGCCTCGTAGCTGCCCACCTGTGCGCGGTACAGGGTTAGGGCTAGGATAACCCTTCCCCGGGTCGCCTGCAGCGCAGGCGGGCCGTCCAGGCCGCTAGGGGACTCGCGGCGATGGGATGCAGGGTCCGAGGCGTCAAGACGCATGCCTGGTGCGACTGCTGTGCACTCCCGGCTTGCAGTCTGGCAGCCGGCCCTGAGCATCCCAGGTCGGCAGCCGAACGACTGCCGTGGCCGGCGTCTGAGCCGCGCATGCGTGGGGGCCGCATGCCGCGCTTTCTGGGGGCGCGTGCCCCAGGGGCGCGCGCCCTGTGAGGCCGGGCGGCTACCTGCGCGACAAAGGAGCCGTTCGCGTCGCCGAGCCGGCAGGCGAGCATGTAATCGGTCGCCCAGCGCAGCGCGCCCTGCGCGGTCGCCAGGTTGCCGCCGGTGTAGCCGCTCGGGAACGTCACCAGGCCCCAGGCCAGCAGCGCGGTCGCCGCGGCCAGCGGGAAGCCGTACTTCACGGTGCCTGCGCGCCCCCGCAGGCACCGTAAAGTAGCGCGCGGGCGTGGACGCGCAGGAGTGGCGGCATGCATGCGGGGCGAGCGTGTACGTTGCGTTTTGCATGGAAGGACCTAAGGAGGGCTGCGCATCATGGGGACGGGGAACGCAGGTCATGGAACGACCTGCGGCAGACTGCTTGGGTCTGCAGAGAGACAGCTTGCGGCAGCAGCATGGATGAGACGCCATTGGCGCGGGTGCGTCACACTGTGCGTAGTGCACAGCTGGATGATGTGCACGGCGGCAGCCAGGGACCGGCAGCCGGCGCGCACCGCCGTCGTCGTAGTAGCCGCCAACGAGCGAGGCGCCGTTGGGCGCACGGTCGCCCAGCGCGGAGTCGCCGCGCCAGGGGACCGGGTTGTCCGCCGGCAGCGCGCCCGAGCGCTGCGCGGCGTAGAACTGCAGGCTGCTCGCCAGCATCTGCACGGCCCGCCGCGCGTCGCAGCGGCACAGTCCCGGAGCAAGTCCAGACCCCCAACCCAAGCACCCCGGCTTGACTTGCTGCCAGCGGTCTCGCGCCCGCGCAAGAGCCCGCCGGCCGCCTTGTGTGATGTATGCGGTGTCCGAGGCGATCCGCACACGGCGGACTCTCGTTCTGTACACCATGCTGCAGTCCCTACTTACTGCTCAAGGCCCGCCGCTAGCTCGACCTGCAGCTTGTCAACCTCGTGGCGGCGCGCGCTGCCCTGCAGCCCAGCACACTCAGCATTTGCAGCCCTTAGGGCTTTGCAGCGCCCCAGGGAGGCCGCAGGCGCCAGGGATGCAGCCCACGGCGCGCGCTTGGGTTGGGGCGGCTATAACCTATGGCTACACCCTGTGGGGCGGGCCTGGCTGTACGCGTACTCGTTGGGCAGCACGATCCAGATGAGCACCACGATGGCCATGACGACCGCGCTGGACAGCACGGCCGCGAACGTGGTGAGCACGCGCAGGCCGCGCGCGCGGAACAGGCAGAAGTAGATGAGCAGGAAGGGCGCCGTCATGTTGTACAGCGCCCAGCCCATGCTCACCTGCGCCGCGCGCCGTGGCGTCTGGGATGGCCTGGACGTGATCTAGCAGCAGCGCGCCCCTGCTGCATGCCCTCCCACCCAGCACCACGCCTGTAAGCGTGCAAGGCCGCGTGCGCCTCCGTGGCGGGCAGCTTGGTGCGTGCGGTCCACCGACGGTCCCTGCATGCGGCGCTGTGCGCGCAGAGGCGTAGCACAGGAGCCCGCGCAGACCGCGCGCGCCAGACGCAGCACTCGCATGCACCCGGGGCTGCACAGATACGCGCAGCGGCGGCATGGAATGTGCGCGACGCGCATGGCGCGCTGCGCGGCTGCAGGCCGGACTGCGTGCGCGTCCGGCGCACCAGGATGGAGAGCGTCTGCGCGACGTTCATGTTGTACTCGTTGTGCAGCCGGTAGCCGCCGCACGCCGCGGTCGCCGCGCACAGCACGAACGTGATGATGTGGATCCACACGTCCTGCGAGCCGCGGGCGCGTGTCCCATGCCCAGTGCGCCCAGTCACCAAGACGCTCTGGCGCTGGCTCTGCGACTTCGGCGGGGCTCAAGTGCACACGAGCCGGCCTGGACATGAGCGGACAGCAGACTACAGCGGCCACGCGCCTGCATGCTCATCCAGGCGACGGCGAGCGGCGAGCGCCGCCGCTTGCTCTTCTTGACCGCCTTGTTGGCGGCGTCGGTCACCCCGGCTGCCATGATGCTCTTGTCGGTCGTCTTGAACTTGATCTGCCGGTTGAGCGCCGCGCTGACCAGCGTGTTGAACGTGGCCTGCGCGTGCCGGCGCCCCTTCACCCCGGCGGCGGGCGCGCGGCCGCGCCGCGCGGCCCTGCCGCCCGGCTGACCCCGGCATCGCTGGTTCTCAGATTGTGCGCCTCTCAACCCTGCACGGTCAGTGAGTTGGCATGCGCCTGCTGCTGGTGAGTGGCCGGCGCGCGGTGGGGAAACGGTCAACTGCTGCTCCGCTCCCATAGCAGCAGATCTTAGGGCTTGATTGGAGGCCGAGGGTTTAGGGTTGGGCCTGGTCAGGGTAGGGTAAGCCTGGTGGTAGGTGAGGCCCGTGCAGGTCGCGCGCGCGCCTTGGCGTACGCGAACCAGAACATGTTGCCGGCGGTGACGGAGAAGAAGATGGAGCGCATGTGGCTGACGTCATGGCAGTAGTACAGCAGCAGGTGCGTGGCCGGGAAGTAGATGCTGAACGCCAGCGCGAACATGCGCCCGAACTCCAGCGGGAAGTAGCCCAGCCACACGCCGATGATGGGGATGATCTGCGCGCACACGGACGCCCACGGGCGATCAACGGGGTGGCGGCTTTGGCCCAAAGGACGCCGAGCGAGGCGCGGGCGCGCTGCCGCGCCGGTGAGGGGCGCGTGTCTGCGGCGGGCGCACGCACGGCGCTGCACGGGGCTGCAACCGGCGTGCGACTGCGGGGTTCATGCACCCAGCGCAAGCTCTGCTGCCCTTACCCTCACCCTTACCCCTATCCTGATGCCGCGGGCGCGGCCGCGGGCGTGCGCGCCTGGAAGACAGGCGTCATGACGGTGGTGCAGATGTAGGCCTGATGCCCTGACCCTAACCCTGTCCTGATGCCGCGGGCGGCGCGCCTGGAAGACGGGCGTCGTGACGGTGGTGCAGATGTAGGCCCAACCGGACGTGTTCCAGATGACCTTCTGCATGAAGGTCAGGTTGGGCGCCAGCATCGCGTTGTGCCGGCTGAAGAAGATCTGCATGCCGCCCTTGCACCAGCGACTCTTCTGCATGAACGTGCTGCGCACCGTGGTCGGCACCTCGCCCATCGCCAGGTACTCCTGCGCGCGCGCGCGCGCCGCTCGCCGCACGCCATGCCACTGCGGGAGGTGGTACACTGGCGCTTTGCAACCCGCTGCGGCTCCCACACATGCTCTGCAACAGGCCAGTCTCTAATCGAAATGTGCATCCAGTGCGTGACCACAGCATCCTTTCCGGCTGTAGGGGGAGACTGCCGTGAAAGCTGAACAGGGATTGCAAGGGTAGACTGTCAAGTGCGCCCCACTCGATTGAGGCTGCCATGAGGCACCGCGCCCGCCGCCAGCCTGCCTGCCTGACGCATCCGCCCTGCAGCTGCACCGCGAGCCTTGCTTCGCGCCGCACTACGTGCGTGCCCATCCACTCGGCCCCAGGTAGCTTTGCATTTGATGTGGAATCTATGCCCACCGCGCGCGCTGGGCCTGCCGGGGCGCGCCTTGACGTAGGCGCCCTTCCAGCCGGCCTGCTGGATCTCCAGCGCCAACGCCATGTCCTCGCCCAGCGTGTAGGTTGGGAACCAGCCCGCCTTCGGCATCGCGCCAGGATCAGGCCCCCGCTTTTGGGGTTAGGTTTAGGGTTTAGCTTTTGTTGGCGCTCTGGGCGCTCGGGGCGATACTTATGTCTACCTGCAGGCGCCGCCTCCTTGGAGGTGTGGAGGAGGCCCCTGCAGGATCGATAAGCTACGTGCGTATGCATGCCTGTAGCGTACACCTGCATGCAGGGCAGAGGCCGGCCTGGGCGCCGCGCGCCTGCGCGGCGGCCTTGGCGCGCACGACAAAGTTGGTGCCGGTGCACGACACGTTGTCCCAGCCGTCCAGGCCGGGCAGGCTGATCTGCCAGTAGATGAGGTTGGAGTGGTTGAAGATGTCAGTGTCCAGGTCGTAGTTGTGGAACTTCTGCGGCGTCAGCACGAGCGCCACCTGCGCGCGCGCGAGCACCCTACCCTCAACCTAGTGCTTCGATGCTGCCTATTGAAGACTAACAATCACCGCCCCTCGCCGCACACGGCTCCTCAATTCTGCACAGTGTCACCCCGCGGCGCCTTTGAACTGACCCAGCGCGCTCTGCAGTGCATGGCGGCCCGCTGTATGATGCTCCAGCCGCGTTGGTGGAGCCAACGGAGCGGCGCGCTGCCTGCCTGCAAGTAAACGCAGCGCACGCAGGCTGCTGCGCCCATGCGCTGCATCCTCAGGAAGGCTGCGTGCTACGCCAGCGCCCCGGCAGCCCGGGGCGAGCGGGCGCATGCAGGCGCGCATGCGGCGGTTAGGGTATAGGCTTGCGCGCGCCTGGGGATCCGCCAGCTCGGCCAGCACGCGCACGTAGAACTCGGGCGCGGCCACCATGTCCGCGTCAAACACCACCACCAGCTGCGGCGCGCAGGGCGCTGCCAGTGAGCTGCGGATGGCAGCACGCCCGCCGCAGCGGCGCTGGGTGCGCCGTGCGTAGGGCAGGGGCGACACAGAGCAGCCCGTGCGCGCTTGGCATGCTGCTGGGCGCGGGCTCCACGTGGCCCTTCACTTGCTCCGATATAGGGTTATCCGTCACCGGACGGAGTTTGCAACAGCTGCTTCTACAGGGTAGGGCACGGGGGTACAAAGGTTGGACACGCGCATAGCAGAGGTGCAGGTCTGTGACGATCTCTGATAGCCTAACATTGAAGGTCATGTTGGTCATCCAAAAGGCTACGCAGGCTGCTTTTTTTACGCTAAAGCCATGCATGCCTGGTACTATGCCGCACAAAACGGGCCCAGCTACGCCCTTAATGCCAGGTCTTGTGTTGCGGGCTAGGACAAGCGCCACGCCCTCAAGCAGCCTGGCAACTGAGGACAGGGCAGTGTCCTGCCAGTCGAGGCTGCATGTCCAGGTCTCAAAAATCAGAAACGAAGTTAAGGCGTCCGCCCCTGGAGCGGCGGGCGCGCCTCCATGTCGTCGACGGCGCTGCCCGGTGGGTACAGGTTGCGCAGCGTGTTGTTGAGGTTGCAGGCCTTGCCGTTCGACTCGCCCTTGGCGCGCACGCGGCCAGAGATGTACACAATGTCGTCGCGGCCCTGTCGACGCGCGCGCGCATGGAGCAGTCTGCCCCTGGCCCAGGAGCATGTCTGGTCTGCCCCGCAGCCGCCTGCTTCAGACATGCATGCGCCCAAGCCCAAAAATCTCGTGTCTGAGATTAACCAGATCCTTAATATCACAGCCCAGACCTCCACACAGCCTGCAGCAGCGCGCAATGAGGAGCGCACTTCCGACCAAAAGCCGCGCCTGCGCGGCCACCCAGGCCGCCTTGGCCCGGTCCTTGCCGTCGTCCAGCAGGTACACGGTGCGCCGGCACTTGCCAGGCAGCAGCGCGTCCGCGGCCGCCAGCACGACCGTCGCCACGATGTCCAGGCTCTCCGTGTAGCACGGGATCAGCACGCGGATGTTGTACGCGGGGCACGGCGGCGTGCCGGCCTGGCCCGCCCCGCACGCGACAGGGTGTCGCTCGCCGCGGGGCCGCGCGGCCCGCGTTTCTGGATGCGTGCCAAGCGAGCCGCTGTGCAGACCGCTTTGCTGAGTCCGACGCACAGGCCCACGATAGAGAGGAGGCGCGTGTTTGATGGACAGCACATGCCAGAGTGGGCGGCCCATGGCTAGACAGCTGCCAGGTACTCGTGCTCCGCCGCAGGCGCGCACGCGTCACTGCAAGCAGGAAGGCCAGCGGTGCGGGGCCGGCAGCGCGCACCGCGGCGCGGCCGCGCATGTCGCGCACGCGCAGCAGGCCAAGCCCGTGCACGATCATGGAGGACGACGCGGTGAATTCAAACGCCAGCACCGCGATGGAGTACCAGTAAATGCCCGTGTTGAGCGTGTACGTGATGCGCACGTAGAAGTAGAAGCAGTACGCCTGCGCGCTAGGGCAGGGGTTAGGGCTCCCGCCTTGGGACCCGCGGGCGGCCCGTGCACGCTCCTGCCTTGGCCAGCGCCCGCGCACACACCAGGGCGCGCATGCACTGCACGTCTGGGCCCCCTGCTCCACATGGCTGCCGAGGCTGCCGCCGCAAAGATTGCAGGGTAGCTCGCGGCCAGGCGCGCGCGGGCGCGCCGCAAGAAAGAGCGCGTATACGATGCAGCCGCTAATGTTCCAGCGCGTGCGCTTGCGCCAGGGGTTGTCGGAGCCGGCCGGCGGCGGCGCGCTGCGCTGCCGCCGCAGGCGGCAGCCCGCTGCGCCCGCCGCGCCCGCTTCCTGTGGCGGCGGCGGCGCCGCCGCCGCGTGCACCGCCGGCAGCTTGACATCTACCTGGCAGTAGGCGTGCTGCTGACTGCGAGCGTTCTGCTCCCAGGCTCGCGTAAACATTTAAGGGGTGCTCCTGAGCGCAAGGCCCTCCGCTGCCTCCCCGCAGTGCACTCGCGGCTGCCTTTCCATGCGTGGCTGACAGGCAGGCATAACTTGAATTGCCCCTAACTTAAGTGGCAGTACGATACAGAGCGTTTGCAACAGGGCAGGCACGAACGGACCTTGTGCAGCAGTTTGCCCTGTACACCGGTGAGTTGCCTTGCTGCTGCTGTTAGCCGCGCCTTAAGTGGAGCTAGAAATCCTCTTGCTGCCAGCACAGCTGCGTTCAGTGGGATAGCCCCGTACCGTGAAGGACTGTGGCAGAGCTGGCCGCACTGTGGGGGGCACAGCAACGCCTGGCGCGGCGCTCGCCTGCCCTGTGCACCCAACAGACCCATGTGCGGCCTGTCTGCAGAGCTTGCTCGCCCTGCCTCAGAGGCGGTATGCAACATATGCAGCAGACAGGCTGCGCTTGTCAGGCGCGTGCCTTTCATGCTCTGTTGCCTGCTAGCAGCTGCCGCTGGCTAGCGCCATGTCCCCACGTGCTATGCGGGCTAAGCGCACCCCCCTGCACAACAGGGACTTTGCAACAAGAAGATCCAACCGGCATCTTGACTGATTGCTGCGTTGTCGAGAACACCGAAGCTCCTGAGCGAGGTCACTGATCGGGACTCACCGGTCGGCGACGCAAAGAGACGTTTGAGTGGGGCGGGAAAGAAAGCGACACTCCCTGTCCCTTGTTCTCAACAGAAAGGCTGCAAGCGCTAAGCTGTGCTCCCAGCACCGCGATGCGTGCAGATGGGGCATTCAAGATCACCGCACAGCAGAGACGACCATATTAAGCGTCGAGTCGTGCCAAGGCTGTGCACAGCAAGACACGGTGCGACGAGACAACGCGTACAGACAGCTTTCTGTCTATGTTTAAACCTGCCGACTGTTATCTTCTTCTTCTGGTCATTGGCAGATTATTGCTTGGGGATTCCACCGTGAGCACACCATCCTGGGCCAGGCATTGATAAGCTCACACTTCAATGGAAAAAGTCAACCATGCTCAGCTCAAGCAAAGCACTCAGGACATATGTAGCCAAAGCAGAACACCGCAACCAACTCCCGCACGCCGTCCGGTCGCTCAGTCTTCACCGCCTCTCCTGAGCACTTGCCAGAGAAGGCGCAACACACTGCAGGACACCTCCCTGCTCTCCCATAACAAACACGCTGTTCTCCAGCGAGCGCCAACAGGTACATTATTGCAAACGAGCCCTCGTTTGCGCGCCTGCCTAACAAATTTTTTCTGCGAAGCGGTCATGCACGCCGCCAAAATGGGCCCACTCACCCCGCCGGGTAACACCCGCAGACACTTAACTGCCGGACCTGCGACAAACCCTGCACTGCCACTACCGCTCACACGCCCGCTGACATTGCCTGGGGGTGCGACAAGAACCGCCCGAGGCACAAACGACATGCTAGCCTATCCGATGGGAAGAGGAGGTGAGGACTGCAAAGCTGCAGCAGCTACAAGAGCGGCGAATGCATGCCCGATACACAGGCGGTGGCACAAACATGAGGGCCGGCCCGCCCAGTCACCCGGCCAGCCATCCGGAAGGAGGCAAGAAGAGTACACAGCGATGCGGCAGCGTGGCAGTGCAGGGCTGCTGGTCTGATCTGCCAACGCAGAGGCGAGCCCAAAAAGCAAGGGAAAAAACATGGTCGTCACCTAGGTTGTCGTCTGTCGGGCGTGCAAACCTAAGTCAATGGGCGCCGGGCCTGCAGAGTGCCTACGTACCGGCCATGCGCGGCCAAGATGGGTACGCGACTGTACTAGCTTGCGGGCAGGGCCCCTGATGCGCGCGGCACCATAGGGCTGCAGCCCGCCCCTTGGCGCGCCCCCACCCATCTATTGGAACTTGCTGAAAACCAAGCCGCATGCGGCGCGGTGCTAAATCAAGCCGCATGCGGCGCGGTGCTAGAGCCGCTACATGTGGAGTCAGCCAAATCAGGGCCTCTGGGGCTGGCCGACATGCAGGTCACGAAATCCCGGGCGCCTGCATCGCGGCTCCTGCGACGGCCTCTCAAAACTGGCGGCGCAATTGCACCCCCGCCATGCTTGTGCTCGCGGCGGTAAGCCTTAGGCCGCACCCATCCTTGCTCTGTGCTGCCCTATGACAGTCCCGCTGGCTCTTTCATAAGTTGCTGTGCAGCGCGGCGCCGGGCGTGAAAATGCCAGCTTGTGGCCGCCGCATGCGCACTCGCGCCCTGCCGGGCGCAGAAACGCAGCAACGGCATTCTGCGTTGCTGGCCGGGCGCAAGCGCGCCCCTGCTTATCTTCCGCACTCTTCCCACCCCAAAACATCCCATCACACCCTGCCGGACTCAAATCCTACCTCGAGAGCCCTTGAGTCAGAGGCACTGCTGGCCCTGCCAGAATCAGCGTCCAGCTGCCCCAAGCACAATGCTGCTCCAACTCGAGGGCCACCTACTGACCCGCCTAACGGCATCTGCCTGGTAGCATAAGCCTCATGCCCTTTCCATCCTTGTTGAGACCCGAGCAACGGTGCCACTCCGATGAGCTCAGACTCGTGCAAAGCACCCTTGCTGCCCGTTGGCACCATCATCTTGACCAGACTCGAAAGCGCGCGCACCCAGACTGCCCGCGCGCCGCGCCAGGCCCCGAAACCCAGCCCAGACCCTAGAATGCGGCCTGCACCTGCGCGGCCACGGCGCGCAGCTCCTGCTCAGCGAAGCTGCGCGCGCCGACCAGGCCGTGCGCCGTGCGCCAGCCGCCGCCGCGGCCGCCGGCAAAGCCGTCCAGGCTGACCGCAATCGCGGGGCTGGCGAGCGCGCTGTACTGCGCGCGCCGAGCGGCCGTGCTCGCCTCCGCCAGCTGCGCCTCCAGCGCGGCCAAAAACCTGCGCGCACGCCCTGACCCTATCAGGCGCGCGCTCAGATACCGCGCGCGTCTTATGCCCTGCCCTGACCCTATCCTGGATTTATGAGCCGTGAAGGGGCCGCGGGCCCTGCGCTGCATGCGCCGCGCGCCCGGGTCAGGTCATGCGCGGCCAAGCGCGGGCCAGGGCTGAGGGCGCACTGCTGGTACGCGCTGCGCGCGCGCTCCTCCTCGGCGCGCCAGCCGGCGCCAGGCGCGTCCGCCCAGCAGGCGGCCACACCGGCCGGCAGCCCCAGCGAGTCCAGGGCGGGGCTGCCGGCCGCGCCGCCGTGCCCCGCGGCGCCCCGGCCGCCTGCGCTGCCGCTGGAGGCCAGGTCGAGCGCGTCCAGGCGCTGGCCCAGCCCGCTCCGTGGGCCCGCGCCCGCGTGCTGCGCGCCTGCGCCGCGAGGTGCGTGCCTCAGCGCGAGGGTACACAGTCGACATACAGCTCTGCCCGCTGTAGCAGCCTGCGCGCTGCACCGAAGGGCACACTTGCGACGACTTCCTGCTGTCACGCCGGCGCACAGGAAGGCTGCCGCTACTCGCCTGAGAAGTCAAGCTGTGCTTGCTGACAACCCGCAGGCGTTCGGGCGCACACTGCTTTGCACGCGGCCTTGCCCATGCAGCACGGGGCGCGACGGCGCGTGGGCGCGCACCGGCGGCGTGGCCCAGATCGTGCGCGGAGCCGGGCCGCTGCTGCGGCTGCGCGCCGGGCCGGCCGCCGCCCGTGCGCGACATGAACAGCGACGGCAGCGCCGCCAGCGTCGGAAACGAGCGGCGCCGCGGCGGCAGCCCCGCGCCCGGCTCCGCCCCATCGCCGAGCCCCGCGTGCGCGCCCGGCTCCCCGGCGCGGCCGCCCGCGCCAGCCGCCGGGAACGGTGCGAAGCTGACGGGGTTGGGGTCGAGCGCGGGCGCGGCCGCGGGCAGGCTCAGGCGCACCAGCGCCCCGCCCCCGGGGCCGCTCGGCTCGCCGCTGAGGTCCAGGCGGCGCGCGAGCGCGCGCGACATGCCCTCGCTCACCGCCCGCCGGCTCGCCAGGTCGAGGTCCGGCGCCTGCCCACGCGCGGCGCCTCCTCAGCAAGATCAAGCGTCCGCCAGGCGCGCCCGGGTGCCGCGTGCCAAGCAGGCCAAGGGTGCTCATTGAGCACGATAGACTGCTCATGGTCCAGATTCAGCCGTAAAAACAACGGGGCGCCACACCTGCGCGCGGCACGCCAGGCGCCCCGAGGCAGCGGGGGAGCGCGAGGAGCTTGCAGGCACGCTCGCGGGCGCGCACCCAGTAGTCGGCGGCCTGCGCGGCGCCGCCGCCGCCGAGCACAAGCAGCGCGGGCGCCGCGGGCGCCGCACACGCGGCCGCCGCCGCCACCGCCGCGGCCGCCGCCGCCGCCGCCGCCTCGAGCGCAGCGCTGCCGGGCGCGCCGGGCGCCGGCGCGCTGCCGGAGCGCGCGCGCGCGCTGGGCGGCGCGGCGCGCGGGCGGTGCAGCGGCGGCCGCGCCGGCGCGAGCGGCGTGCTCGCCGCGCGTGCCGGCGGCGAGGCCGGGCCGCCGAGCCCGGCCGGCGGCGCTGGCGTGGACGCGCCGGTGGACGATGCGTAGTCGGCCGAGTCGCGGCGGCCGCCGCGGCCGCCCAGCGGCGCGGCGAGCCAGGACGGCAGGTAGGCCGCGGCGCGGGCGCCTGCGCCGCCGTAGTCGCTGCGCGGCGCCTCGCTGGTCAGCT
>JAABUY010001884.1_pt1 | contig 26511 bp, 23 predicted proteins | sample 5560271 | NCBI WGS metagenome assembly JAABUY01 (sample SAMN10711886, study PRJNA513374) | rock metagenome | isolation source: Antarctica rocks | place: Antarctica: Victoria Land, University Valley | reverse complement strand
AACTCCGCTCGGCCATCGCCCAGGTCGGCGGCAAGAAGGAGCTCACGGGCCGGACCGATATCGAGGTCGAGATCAGCAACCAATGCGCAAGGCTGATCGCGAACGCGATCATCTACTACAACTCCGCCATCCTATCGCGGCTGCTCGCCAAGTACGAGGCGAGCCAGGATGCAAAAACCCTGGCCGTGATCAAGACGGTCTCGCCGGCAGCGTGGCGTCATGTCCACCTGAATGGCCACTATACCTTCCGCGGCAGCGGGCAGGTCATAGACCTGGATACGATCGTGGCGGGGCTGGATTTGGCTTGACGGAATTTTCTAGGGTTCGGGCTTACAACCGCCAAGGCGGAGCTACTGCGCGTGCTGCAGCATCCCGAAATCCCGCTGCACACCAACGGCTCGGAAAACGACATCCGCGCCTGCGTGACCAAACGCAAGGTCTCAGGCGGCACCATGAGCACGGCAGGACGCACGGCACGCGACGTCATGCTCGGCCTCATGAAGACCTGCAGCAAGCTCGGCGTCTCGTTCTTCCGCTATCTCGGCGACCGCCTGCATGTCCCAGGCGCCATCACCATTCTGCCGCTTCCAGACCTCATCCGTCAGGCCGCAACCACGGTCTGATTGCCCGGGGATCTGCCCCGGTTACGCTCTTATTGGGTTCCGGGGTGGTGAGGCCGGGACCGGGAAGTAGGGCTGAAGGCATCTGGTGCGCGAGCAAAAGCGGGAGTAGCTGACCTGCTCGCGCGAGGAGCTTTTGTCATGGCCGCATCCGACTTGATCAACCTTTCGGGCCTGATCGACGACGCCAAGTGCTTCGCGCTGGTGACGTTGTTGCACGGACCTGGGGTCCATCCCGTCCGGCTCACCATGGAGTAGGATGGTGTTCCTTTATCTTCGGGTCGACCCACGGTGCCGTTTAAAGCCAAAGCTGTCAGCCGCCACCACATCCCCCAGCAAGCGCGGCGGGTGACGAACTGGGCGGCGTATGACGCGAGCCTGCGCCAGCGCGGCAGCTTGACGGTGTGGTTCAGCGAGGACGCGATTGCGGGATGGCGCGCCGAAGGCCGGACCACACCCGGCGGGCAGCCGCACTACTCCGCCCTGGCGATCCTGACAGGGCTGTGCCTGCGGGCGGTGTTCCGCCTGGCGTTGCGGCAGACAGAAGGGCTGATCGGCTCCATCATCGGCCTGCTCGGCCTTGACCTCGCCATTCCGGACCACACCACCTTGTGCCGCCGGGCGGACGGCCTGGACGTGCCGCGCCCGCAATCCAGTCCCGGCGCGGGTGGCATGCACCTGATCGTGGACAGCACGGGGCTGAAGTTCCACGGCCCGGGCGAGTGGCTGGTGGAGAAGCACGGCACGAGGACGCGCCGCTCCTGGCGGACGCTGCACATCGGCCTGGACGCCGACACGGGGCGGATCGTCGCGGCCGAACTGACCACGAACGAAGTCGATGACGGCTCCCAGGTGGGGCCGCTGCTCGACCAGGTCGCCGGAGCCGTCGCGTCGTTCACCGCCGATGGCGCCTACGACACGGGCGCTGTGTCCGCGGCGGTTGCGGGGCGCCATCCAGACGCGGCTATCATCGTGCCGCCACGATCCACTGCCATGCCGAGCGACACCGCCCAAACCAATCCGACGCAACGCGACCGCCACCTACAAGGTATCACCAACAATGGCCGTGCCGGTTGGCAGAAATCCTCCGGCTACAACAAGCGATCGCGGGTCGAGGCTGCGATCGGCCGGTTCAAGCAGGTCATCGGCAACGGTTTGCATTCCCAGACCGATGCCCGCCAGAATGCCGAGATCGCCGTCGCCGTCCACGTACTCAACCGGATGCTGGACTTTGGGCGCCCGACCTCCGTCCGCATCGTGTGAGGCACAATAGGAAGTAGGGCCTTCACGACTTCCAGCCAGCTCCGTGCAACACGGTCCCGCAGGCCGACAGCAGCGGCGGCGTGATCACCTCCCACGATCTTGCATGGTCTCTCCGTGCGCTGCCGTCCGCGCGGCACCAGCAGCTTCTGTTCCCGGCACAGCGTCAAAAGCGTATCGAGCAGCAGCGTTTCCGCCCCGCCCGCCACGAGCCGGCTGCGGAACTCGCTCAGCACCGAGGCATCAAAGCCAGGGTCGGCCAACTCCAGCCCAAGCAGGTATTTCCAGTCGATGCGGCTGCGCGCAGCGTCCGCGGCCCGCCGATCGGATAGGTTCTCGGCAAACTGCAGCAGCGTCACCAGGGCAAGTCGCCATGGCGCTTCGGCTGGCTGCCCGTGGCTGGGGAGCAGCGCAGCGAACTGCTGATCCGTGAACATCGGCCCAAGCGCGTCGCGCAGGCGCAAATACGGGCTGCCGCGCCGGAACACGGCACGGGCAACAGCAACCGTGGACGTGGGAACTGTCGCAGACGGAGTAGGGCGGAGTGACATGGCGGGCCTCAGGGATGGGGGCGCTCAAGCCCCATGCGACGAAGGTTCACCCTCCTGCCAAATCCATCCCGACTTCGCCAGCAGTATCCGAACCGGGTCAATCCCAGACTTGCCAGGCGCTGCTCGCCGGATGGATACGCATCAATTGTATCCCATGATCAAGAACTGACTGCCGGCTTGGCACCGCGCACCAGCACGACGACGCGTGCCAGATGACCCGGCAGGCATAAGCCTTCCAGCATGGCAGCGTAGATGAGCGAGCCCGCGACCACCTCGGCCGCGACCGACCAAGGATCGATCGGAAGGATGGCTTTGATGAACAGGAGGGCCCCGACCATCACCGCCCCGCCAAGCCCGATCCGCGCGGTCTTGCCCAGCAACGTCCCTACGTCGAGCCCGAACGATTGGCGCAGGATCACCAAGGCGACCGGCACCATAGCGGCGGAGAGCGTCGACCAGGCCCAGCCCACGGCGAGGACACCAAAATGGGAAACCGTGGGGAATACAAGGCAGTATAGCGCGAGTTGCCAGTAGGCCAGGCGCGCGAACGCGTCCGGACGCCCGATCGCCGACAGCGCCTGGCCCGAAAAGGCCCAAAGCGGCATGGTCACCGAGGCGAAGCACATGGCTTGCAGAACCGTAACCGCGTTTTGCCAATGATCACCGAAGACCAACGGTATCAGGTCGGGCGCCAGCAGCCCGAGCCCGGCCACGGCCGGCACCCAGATTGTGCTGACCATGACCACCATGTTGGTATAGGCGGCATTAAGTTCCGCACGATTGCTCGCGATCCGGCTCAGAACCGGCATCATCACAATCTGCAAGGGTGTCATCGTCACCGTGATGACGGCGCGGATGACTCGCAAGGCCAGGGCGTAGTAGCCCACCGCGGTCGCGTCGAGGCTGAGGCCGATCAGCACGCTGCCGAGGTCGTCGATGCAGGAGCTGATTATGCTGGCGGCCATGAAGTGCTTGGTGAACTGCAGGAGCTCACGGAAGGCCGGCACCGAAAAGCGTAAGCGCGGCCGCCAGTCGCTTGACCACCACATCACAAGCACGATCACTATGGCTTGGACGAGTTGCGACGCAACAAGCGACCAAACACCCCAGCCATTGAGAGCGAGCGCTACGCCCACCGCGCCGCCGACGAGATAGCCGACGACCGTGCGGATGGCAAAGACGCGAAGATCCAAAGCGCGCCTGGCGAGCGCTGAGTGTACGCTGACCATGGCCTGCGGTATGCACAACAGCGACAGCCACGCGATCACCGGACCGATCATTGGTTCGGCAAACAGCGTCGGACCCAGCAGGGCGATGATCTGGAGGAGTGCAATCATGCCCAGTGCGAGCATCATGTTGGTCCAGAACACGGTCGAGGTATAATCATCGTCCAACGTCTCAACCTGGATCAGCGCGTCGCCGAAGCCCTGAAAAAGGAGCAGGTTGACCGTGCACACGATCGCCGTCGCGAGGGCACAGACGCCGAACTCTTCGGGTGTGAGAATGTGCGCGAACACGACAAAGATGATGAACGCACAGATCTGCGAACCTCCGGTCTCCAACACTGCCCAGAACGTCGCCCTTGTAGCTCCGCGCTTCACAACGCTCATAGAACCGGATCCAAAGCCTGCCTCAGCCGCTGGTCGATCCAGCTATGGGCCTCCTGCGCCGCCTTCGTCTTGGTCGTAAGCAGCGTGTCGACATAGACGTCGGCGACCGTGTTGGCGATCAAGAACGCCGTCGCCGGACGACGCGAGGTGAAGGTGATGTGGATGACCCGGGACACGCCCACTGGGTAAACGCCGAGCCGGGACCTCACCGCGATCACCGTCGAACTGAGCTCCTTCTGCGACCCGTCGACTGCCGGTAGGACCTCCTTCTTCGGCTGCACGAGAGCGAGCAGCTTCTGCCCTTCAAGTATGATCGGGTTCAAGACGGGTTCGATGAAGTCCGCCACGTTTTCCGGCAGCGTGAAACCCGCATCATGGCTGACGGCCGGGTTGAACTCCGGGTCAGAGACGGGGTCGAGCTTCTTGACCACCGTCTCGAGCAGCTCCTCTGATGTCAGCAGCTCGATCTCGCTTGCCAGCGTGTCGGAGCCGAACGGAGTGCCGCTCTGTGTGTCGCCGAGCCGGATGACCTCGGGGCGGTCTCCCTGGAAGATGACGGCGCTTGTGGCGACGTAGGTCCTGGGCATCATGAGGATTGCGACCGTGGCGAGCGCCATGGCCAGCGTCGCCACACCCAGGATCCGGCGCTTACGACGCTTCAGGCATCCCTTGATGTGCCACGTCGATGCGCTCTCGCTAGGGGCCGGTTGTTCGTAGGATCTGCTTGAGGAAGAACGCGGGTCTGCATTCCACTCGTCCAATGCCTTGCTAATCGAAGCGTTCACGCTGCAGCTTCGCCAGCGTTGGCCGCAGCCTTCAAAGCGTTCGCCATCGCGTTTGTCGTGCCATTCTCCATGGAACGAACATTGACGATATGCCGCGTCCTACTCGCGAGCCAAAGGATGGTGCTTACAGCAACAAAACGAACTAGATGGTTGGCATCGTCGATTTTTACCGCTGCGGTCGAGCAAACGCTCGCGGGGCATGCTGGGCGCGCTGGGCGCTATGCCGTACGCTGGCATGGACGTCCAACCCGCTGTCAAGCCTCCGACAGGCATTTGAGGAGGTCGGTCAGCGCCTGGCCTCGAGTAGGTTTCCGCTCGTTTATCGAGCATAGCGCCTTGCTTGCGTCATTCAGGACAAGGCGGTCCAACGCGGGGCGCCGGTGCCACGGCACGGCATCGACTTGGCAGCCGGCGCGGGTCACGTTTGGCCCACGGCCGTTCCTCCAAGCCTTGACGCAATGTCAAGTAGTGTTAACCCAGAATTATGCCTTCCAAGCACAATTTTGTGTTATCAGAAAGGTAGTGTGGGAGAACTGCCATGAAGATTGTCACAACGCTTGTATTAGCCTTGGCTCTCGCCGCCTGCGGCCGGTCCCCCGGCGGACGTGCAGTCTCAGGCGGGCTTCTGGGCGCCGGTGCGGGCGCTGCCGTGAGCGGGATCACCGGCGGCAACCTGGGCACGGGTGCTCTGGTTGGCGGCGGCATTGGCGCGGCGGGCGGGGCGCTCACGGCTCCCCGCCGTTAGAAGGATACGCCGCGCTCGGTGGCGTGCCCTCCATGCCACCGGGGTGGTGGCAAACCTCGGGGGCTGGCCCGAAAATTCACAGGGGTGGGCCGGGTCCGGCGTGCTGATGTGCCATGGCGCGCCCGCAGCCGGTGGAACTTGTCGCGTAGGTAGGTGCCCTTGGTTCGCGCGCCGCACACCGCGGCGGTGACCAGGGTGGCATTGGGGGATGGGTTGCCCTTGCGGGTGTCGCGACGCGTCTGCTTGCCGGCGCTTTCGTGGTTGGCCGGGCACAGCCCAGCCCAGGCGGCAAGGCGCTGAGCGGTGCCGAAGACGGCCATGTCCACCCCGATCTCGGCGACGATGGCCGCCGTCAGCGCGTCCACGCCGGGGATGGTCACCAGCAAGGCTTGCTGGGCGGCAAAGGGACGCATGGCGGCGGTGTTGTCAGGTTGACGGGCGGAGGATGTCGATAACCTCAGGCCGGCTTCGGTGCCTAGGCGACATCAGCAACCGCGGTGACGTCACGCCAGGTGCGGAAAGCGGCCTGAGGTTATCGACATCCTCCGCCCGTCAACCTGACAACACCTGGCCCACGCCGCCTGAATTGGCCGACAGTATCAACACCTCATCGAGGTGCCACTTGTCGCCCAGCTTGGGACGCCGCCGCTTCAGCGCGTTCGCGAACTGCCGGCCGAAGCGCAGGCCCCACTCGCGGATGCTTTCGTAGCTGACCAAGATGCCGAGTGCTGCCAGGATCGTCTCGATGTCACGCAGGCTCAAGCTGAAACAATGATACAGCCACACCGCGTGCTCAATCACCTCGGCCGGAAAGCGGAAGCCATGGTAAGGGTTGGGCGTTGTCATCCAATGCAGGCTGCCATGACCTGACCTTCTTCCCCAACCTGACAATACCGGTGGCCGGCTACACCGGGGCGACGCTCCACTCGGCCTTCGCCGGCGCGGGCACGGCGGTGAACGGTTCCGTTACCTTCGCGGGTCTCAGCCGCGCGGACTCGCAGAGCAAGCTCAGCGTCACGCCGGGCAACGCCGGCGGGCGCAGCTACCTATCCCTGCACTACAACGGGTAGCGTGCGCTTGCGGCCAGGACCGTGAAGCGCGGGGTTTGCCGCGTCGCAGCGGACTGGGACTTGACCCCAGCACCAGCCGGGCCAGTGCTGGTGGCATGATGCTTGAGGACGCCATCGGCCGGACCGAGATGCGCATGGACACTGTGGCTCCGCATCTGCTGTGTGGTCCGGAATGGCGAGGTCAAGGCCGAGCAGGCCGATGATGGAACCGATCGGCCCTTCTGTCTGCTGCAACGCCAGGCGGAACACCGCCCGCAGGCACAGCCCTGTCAGGATCGCCAAGACGGAGTAGTGCGGCTGCTCGCCGGGTGTGGTCCGGCCTTCGCGCCATCCCGCAATCGCGTCCTCGCTGAACCACACCGTCCAGCTGCCGCGCTGGCGCAGGCTTGCGTCTTATACCAACTCTCAATGATCTCTACCGATGTGCCCAGTCGCGCATTCCGATGGGAGCGACTGGGTTCCGAGTTGCGTCAGGTGTTTGGGTGCTGGGGCGGTTCGTGGACGGGATGAACCTCGAATCCCTCGTTGGCGAGGTGAACCACCACAAGCTGCTCATTCAGGTCGCCGTGGACAAGAACCTCGCAACGCTCCGTATCGACAACAACAGCCTCGACATTGGCAACAAGGCCCAGGGACCGCTTAACGGCTTCAACCCGGCCGCCGTCGTTCAGGCCAGCAATTTTCAGTCGTAGCGTGCCAGACATCAGATCACCCCCAGAGCAAACACATGAGATGCGGTATTATACCATCCTCCATTAAGCCTGACTCACTTTGCGCTTCCCCGACGCGATGCTCGTGTGATTCACCATGGCAAACAGGAGTGTTGCCATGGGACGTGCGGTTCAGCTTCGAGATGATTTCAGTGCGGGGCAGCTTCGTGCCCTTGCCAGGCAGTCCAGGGATGCCGACCAGACCCGGCGTTTGCTGGCTCTGGCGTCGGTTTACGAGGGAGGCTCGCGCAGCACGGCCGCGGCGCTCGGCGGCGTCGGCCTGCAAACCGTGCGCGACTGGGTGCTGGCGTTCAACGCTCTTGGACTGGATGGGCTGCTGAACGGCAGGGCCCCTGGCCGGACGGCGATCCTGACCTCTGATCAGCGCCGTGCCCTGGTGCAGGTGGTGCAGAGCGGGCCGATCCCGGCCATCCATGGTGTGGTGCGCTGGCGGTTGATGGATCTGGCACAATGGGTGTTCGACGAGTTCCGGCTGTCGATCAGCCAGCAAACGCTCAGCCGAGAGCTGCGCCGCCTGGGGCATCGCAAAATATCGGCCCGACCGCGTCATCATGCCCAGAGTGCCGAGGCGGTGGCCGTTTTTAAAAAGACTTTGCCGCCGCAGTGGACGACATCGCCGCACGCGAGGCGGACGGCAAGCCGACAGAGGTCTGGTTCGGCGACGAGGCCAGGATCGGGCAGAAGAACAAGATCACCCGCCGCTGGGCCGAGCGAGGCACTCGCCCTTCGGCGCCACAGGATCAGCGCACCGCCTCTACCTACATCTTTGGTGCCATCTGTCCCGCCCTGGGCACCGGGGCCGGGCTCATCCTGCCGGTCTGCAACACCGAAGCGATGGAGCTGCACCTGGCTGAAATCTCCAAGACAGTGACGCCGGGGTCGCATGCCGTTCTGCTGCTTGACCAGGCGGGATGGCACACCTCGCCCAAACTGAAGGTGCCCGCCAACATCACCGTCCTGCCGTTGCCATCCAAAGCGCCTGAACTGAACCCACAGGAAAACATCTGGCAGTTCATGCGCGACAACTGGCTTTCGAACCGCGTGTTCACCTCCTACAACGACATCGTCGATCACTGCTGCCACGCCTGGAACCGGCTTCTCGATCAGCCCTGGACCATCATGTCCATCGGAATGCGCGACTGGGCACATCGGTAGAGATCATTGAGAGTTGGTATTACGTCACCCAGTTCGTCACCCACCGCGCTTGCTCGGGGATCTGGTGGCGGCTGACAGCTCTGGCTTTGAACGGCACCGTCGGTCGACCCCAAGATAAAAGAACGCCATCCTACTCCATGGTGAGCCGGACGGGATGGGGACCCCCGTTTGTGCAACAACGTCACGTATGGCTCCGCTTGCTAGCGCGAGAGCAGACAGATCCACTACAGCAATGAACCAGGTGATCTATAGAAGACGCAATGACTCTCATCATATCAGGAACGTGGCAGTAAAGTGCTATAATAGCACGATAACAGGATAGTTCTCGTAATGTTTTCCAATACTTGGAGAGCGGTTTTCCTGTCGCGAACCGGCCAAGCTGTCGTGGTGGCAGAGGATAGGCAGAATGGTGAACGAGCAATCCACAACGAGCCGTCGCATAGACGGTGGCTAGCCGGTGTTGCAACCGTCGTGGCTATGCACATCAGTCCAGCTTCGGCGCAAAACCTAGGCCAGTGGACGGGAACGATCCCGTTCCCAAATATCCCAGTCTCCGCTGCCGTGCTCCCGAGCGGCCAATTGCTGACCTGGTCGTCGTATCAGCCGTTCTTCTTCGAGGGCGACATCGGAACCACTCCCAGCCAAACCTATGTTTCGGTCTACGACCCCCTCAGCGGGGCATTCACGCCCGGCATCGAGAACAGCATGATGTCGGATATGTTCTGCTCCGGCATCGCCTACCTCGGTGACGGGCGGGTGATGGTCAACGGCGGCAGCAGCAGTCTCCACACCGCCGTCTACGACCCGTCCACCCAAAGCTGGGTGTCAGACGCTCGGATGAACATCGCTCGCGGGTACAACAGCACCGTGACCCTGTCGACGGGCGAAGCGTTCACCATTGGCGGGTCCTGGTCCGGCGACGGATCACCCAAGGACGGCGAGGTTTGGTCGCCCACCGGCGGCTGGCGGCAGACCAGCATCTCAGAAAACAACATCCTGGCCATCGATCCGATCGACACGGCGCAGGGCTACATCTCTGAGGGCGACGATCATCCGTGGCTGTTCGCCGCCCCTAATGGCCGCGTCTTCCATGCCGGCCCGAGCCCGCTGATGAACTGGATCGACACCACGGGCGACGGTTCGATCATGGCAGTCGGCAACCGCGCCAATGACCCATACAGCATCAACGGCATCGCGGCCATGTATGCTCCGGGCAAGATCCTGAAAGCGGGCGGTGCGCCCTCCTACACGGACGCCGATGCCACGGCGGGCACCTACCTGATCGACATCACCGCCGCCCTCTCCGACCCGTCCGGCGCAGTAGCCGTACGCCAGCTCGCATCGATGGCCTACCCCCGTGCTTACGCCAACGGCGTGGTGCTGCCGGGCGGGAACGTCCTGGTCATCGGTGGACAGACCCATGCGGCTCAGTTCAACGACGACAAGTCCGTGCTGGTCCCGGAACTCTGGAGCCCAGTGACCGAACAGTTCACCCCGCTGGCTCCGATGGACACGCCGCGCAACTACCACAGCGTGGCGCTGCTGCTGCCCGATGGACGGGTCTTCTCGGGTGGCGGCGGACTGTGCGGCGACGGCTGTGCCGGCAACCACCAGGACGGGGCAATCTTCTCGCCACCCTATCTGTTCGGAGCCGATGGCGCGACCCCGGCCCCCCGGCCTAGCCTCGCCGTCACCTCCAGCAGCCCGCCCGCCACAGCGTTGTCCGGCCCGCTCAACAAGTCGCTGTCCGTCCCTCTGGGCGCGACACTCACCGTCAGCACGGGCGGCCCGGTCGCCTCCTTTGAGCTTATCCGGGTGTCGGCGACCACGCACACACTGAACACCGATCAGCGCCGGGTGCCGTTGACGATAACGGGCGTGGCGCCCAACGCCTACGCGCTCGCTATGCCGCCAGACCCCGGCGTCGTCGTGCCGGGATACTGGATGCTGTTCGCTATCGATGCGAATGGCACACCCAGCGTCGCCACGATCATCCTGATCCAAACCAGCCAATAAGCAACGCGAGCCGTTGCAGCGGCATTGGTGCACGGACCCGAGCACGGGTAGCAGGGTCCCTGACCCGCACTGATCAGCGGCGGACGGAGACGGGCTTGGCGGTGCGGATCATGCGGTTGAGCACCTGGACAGCGAGGGCGACCTCGCCGCTCTGACCGGGCTGGGTTCGGGCGTGCAGCTTGGGGCCGATCAGGTGTTTGTAGCGGCCCATTGTCGTTTCCGCATGGTTGCGCTTCCCGTATCCGGTGGCCCGTTGCCAGCCCATGCGGCCACGGTCGGCCATGTCCGGCGAACCTTTCGGTCCGACGAGTTGGACGTGACGGTCGCGCGGGCTCTGTTGGTCCGGATCAGCGGTGCTCGGCACGGCGTCGGCCCGGGGTGGGACGACCACCTCGATCGGTGACTCGGGCTGCCGGGCCGCGGCGGCCTGGTAGACGGGATCACGGTCATAGGCACCGTCCGCGGTGAGGCTCGCGATGGCGCCCTCTGGTTGGCGCAGCAGGGCGGGCACTTGCGCCGCGTCGTCTTCGTCGCCGTCCGTCAGCACGTGTGCGGCGATCTCGCCCGTGGTGGCGTCGACACCCCGGTGCAGCTTGAGCCAGCGCCTGCGCAGCCGGCCGTGCTTGGCCGCACACCACTCGCCCTGGCCGAACAGCTCAAGCCTCGTGCTGTCCAGCACTAGGTGCATTGGCCCGGTGCCGGCCCCCACATGCGGCTGGCGTCCCGCGAAGGCGCGGCCACGCCGGCTCAGGGTGGAGTGGTCCGGCACCGGCAACCCCACGCCGAGCAGCTGCAGGACGCTGCGGGCGAACCCTTCCGCTTGCCGCAGGGCCAGATGGAATGCGAGCCGTAAGGTGAGCACCAGCTCGATGGCCAGGTCAGAGCAGTGCGGCTGCCCGCCCGGCGTACTGCGGCGCGATGCTCGCCACCCCGCCAGCGCGGCTTCCTCCACCCAGAATGTCAGGTCACCCCGCCGACGCAGTCCCGCCTCGTAGGCCGCCCAGTTTGTGGCCCGGTAGCGCGCCTGCGGAATGCGATGGCGGCGCGCGGCGTTGTGCTTGAATGGCATCACAGGAACATGCCTGCTCCATCAGGATCAGAATATCCGAGCATCCATGCACCAACGCCCCAAGCTGCGGAAACGGGCCTTAGTAGAATGCACGTCTCGGCTGATGGTGTTCAGGGCAAGTGGTCTGCCGATTGTCAGATCGCCGCCTCGCGCTTCCTCACCGGCCCGACAGCCGGTTTTTTCTCTCCGAAGTTCGAACGCCAGGGTCGGCAGTTGGGTCATGAATCGCCTGCGCATCGCGAGCGCCGACCTTCGGCCTGCCCTGCTTGGCCTGCGTCACGTCGGCTCCCGTCACGAGTTGCTGTCCGATCCGTGCGATGACATCCGCCACGGCCTTCTCGGCCGCCCTCTTGTCCAGCTTCTTGGCCGCTCTAAGCTGGGCGGCAGTGCGCTTCTTGGCGGCGGGTGGCATCGTCGTCGGTGCTCCGGAACCGGGCGCTGATGCCCGCGGCACCGCCTGTTTCGGCCCGGTCGGCGCAATACCCGGCCGGGAGCCCTTGGCCTCTGGCGAGACCGGCTTGGCCATCCCTGGTTTCCTGGAGGAGGCTGACATGGACGCCTTTGCCGGCACGCCCTCGCCCGGCGTCGAGGGGCGGCGTCGCTTTGCTTGTTTTGGCCGGGACCAGGCGGCGGGCGCAGCGCGACTGGGCGGAGGACCCGCCAAGCCGCCATCCGCATCCTCCGATCCCGCCAGATCGAGACCGAACAAAGCCGACACGTCCTCGGCCTCAAGCGTCCTCGCCCCCGCGGAGCGCGATGCCGGCACCGCGGCGTTTAGACCGGCCAGCAGGTCGCCCGTGTCGACCCCGCGCAGCCGGAACAGCAGCTCCGGTTTTTCATCGAGCCGCGCGCTCACGCCATACAGCGCGGCCGCGACGTGCTTGCACATCGACGCGTGATCCTCGCAGGTGCAGGCGAAGCGTATCTCCGACGGCTTGGGGAACAGGCCGGCGCCCTGGCGGCACATGCGTTCCATGACGCCCTTGGACAACCGGCCCTGCAGCAGCTCCACCAGGGACTCGATGCGGCCGGCGCAGTCGGCGCACAGCGCCCGCCACTGCGCGGCCGGCATGGCGGTGATCCCGATCGCGACCTGGTAGATCGCCGACCCGCTCACCAGCGCCTTGATCTCGCATTGCCCGACCTGCAAGTCGATCACCGAGCCGTTGCGCACGTAGGTTCGGCCCCGCGGCAGCCGGCTCTCGTAGTCGCGGTAGCCTTCCAGGTTGCCGCACCAAGCCTTGCCCCAGGGAGTGCCGGCAATCGCGCGGCCCTCGATCCGCACCGGTGCCAGCGTTCGGCCTTTCTTGCGCAGATTCGCCGCCTCGCGCTCGGCCTGGCGGCGGCGCTCGGCGACGGGAACGTAGGCGGGCCAATCGCCATGGGGGTCGCGCGGCATTCCCGGTCAGTCCTGCATCGCGGCCTGGAGGTCAAGCGCGACCAATTGCAACAGGGCGTCATCGCTCATCTCGGTCAGGCTGACCTCGCCGGACCCGGCCAGCAGCGCGTCCGACAGCCCGGTCTTGGACGCGATCAGCGCGTCGATCTTCTCCTCCACCGTGCCGCGGCAGACGAACTTGTGCACCAGCACGTTCCGCTTCTGGCCGATGCGGAAAGCGCGGTCGGTGGCTTGGTTCTCCACGGCTGGGTTCCACCAGCGGTCGAAGTGCACGACGTGCGACGCCGCCGTCAGTGTCAGCCCGGCACCCCCGGCCTTTAGGGACAAGATGAAGAACGGCACCGCCTCGTCGTCCTGGAACGCCTGCACCAGCGACTTGCGCCGCTTCACCGGCGTTTCGCCGTGCAGCACCAGCCCGGGCCGTCCGAAGAGGCCGCCCAGGAACGTGGCGAGCGGCCCCGTCATCTCGCGGAACTGGGTGAACACCAGCATCTTCTCCTGCCGGGCCGCGACCACCTCGGCGATCTCCCGCAGGCGCGCCCACTTGCCGCTGTCCGCTTCCGCCCAAACCTGGTCACCCAGCCATTGAGAGGGATGGTTGCAGATCTGCTTGAGGCGCATCAGCGTGGCGAGCACGACGCCCCGGCGCTTCATGCCGTCGGCGTCGGCCAGGCGGTCCGCCAGATCCTGCACTGCCTGCGCATACAGCGCCGCCTGCCGCCGGGCTAGGCCGCAATAGGCCTTCACCTCGGTCTTGTCCGGCAGGTCGGCAATGACGGACCTGTCGGTCTTCATGCGCCGCAGGATGTAGGGCTGCACCAGCGTGCGGAGCGGCCCGTAGGGGTCCTGCTCCCGCTCGGCGAGGCCCTTAGCGTAGCTCGCGAACTGCCGCGCGGTGCCCAGGAGGCCCGGGTTGATGAAATCGAAGATGGACCAAAGGTCGCCCAGGTGGTTCTCCACCGGCGTCCCCGTCAGGGCGATCCGCGACCGCGCGTCGAGCGCCTTCACTGCCTTGGTCTGCTTGGCATTCGGGTTCTTGATCGCCTGCGCCTCGTCCAGGATGGCGAAGCGCCAGGCCACCTGCGACAAGCCCGGGATGCGCAGCAGCGAGCCGTAGCTGGTAATGGCCAGGTCGAGACCGGCGGCGTCATCCGGCCCGAACAAGTTGAGCTGGTCGGCTGTCATCGTGGAGGGGTAGACGATCCTCGCCTGCAATGTCGGGGCGAACGTCTCCAGTTCCTTCATCCAGTTGTCGAGCAAGGAGGCGGGCGCGACCAGCAGGCTCGGCTGCGGCTTGGGGGGCGTCCGCCCGCCCTTGCGCGGCGCCCGCTGCATCAGCAGCAGCGCGAGCACCTGGATGGTCTTGCCCAGCCCCATGTCGTCGGCCAGGCAGGCGCCGAGCCCCAGGCCGGACAGCAACTGCAGCCACTGTACCCCCGCCTTCTGGTAGGGCCGCAGCGTGCCGCGCAGCGCCGCGCCGGGGTCGATGCCGGCGCCGTCGGGCGCACGCAACGCCTGCAGCGTTTCGGCCAGCCACGGCCCGGCGGTCACGCGCGACCAGTCGGGCGCCGAGGCGTCGTCGGGACCGTCCGCGATGCCGGCGCCGGCCAGCATCCGCATCGCTTCCGCGAAGGTCAGCCCGTCCTGCTCGGCGAGCCGCTCAGCATCCCGGAACCGCTGCATCGTGCGCCCGAGCCGCTTACGGTCCACCTCGACCCAGCGGCCGCGCAGCAGCACCAGATCGTCGGTCCCGGCGAGCAGCGCGCTGACCTCCCCCTCGGTCAGCTGTTCGCCGTCCAGCGTCATCTCCGCGTGGAAGTCCAACAGGCCGTCGAGGCCGAAGGCGGACGGCGCGCGTGCGCCCACCGTCGCCGTCACGCGGGGTCGGGTGGGACGGTTCACCGGCCACGATGCGGGCATGCGCACGATCACGCCGGCGGCCTCCAAGTCCGGCGCGCTCGACAGGAATTGCGCGGCATCCTGGACCGCCCAGCGCAGGGGATGGAAGATTTCTCCCGCCTCCACCATGGCCCGCAGCCAGGCGCAGGCCTCCGCCGCCCGCTGGACGGGCATGAGCAGGGCCAGGAGCTTGTTCTTGTTCGCTACCCCCGCGTAGTCGCGCAGCGCCTGGCCGAGCGGGATGTGCTGGGCCTTGGCCTGCGCCGAAAGCTGCGTCGTGTAGGTCGCCATGAACGCGAACGGAAACTCCGGATCGCGGCGGTTTTCCGCCAAGTTGAAATGCACGCGCCCGACGAGGTTCCAGGCCGGGTTCAACGCTTTCAGAAAGCCTTGCAGGTCCGCGTCCGCCGCGGCAAGGGCCGTGGCCGCCGCAGCTTCCATCTCCGCCCATAGCGCCAGCAGGACCTCCGGCGTCAGGTATTCGGAGCCGGGCATCATGGGCGCTGTCAGCGACAAGGCGGCAAGGTCCGCTGCGCCGGACAGGGCGACCGCGGGCAGGGTGGGCCGGGAAGGCGCATTGGCGTCAGTGTCCGGCGCATGCAGGCACAGCGCCGTCACGTAGCGCGCGGCAAACCCGCGCCACCAGGCGAATGCCGCCGGCAGCGCCTGCCCCACCTCGCCCGCGCCAAGCTGCAGCAATCCCGGCCCGGTGCCTTGGGCAAACGCACCGGCCAGGCGCGCTGCACTTGTCGGGTCCAAGCCCGGCGCGTCGTCGGCCTGCTCCAGCACAAGATGGCCGTGCGGCGTCAGGCGAAGGCCAAGGTGAGACATGGAAAGCTGTGATCCCCGCGGGTGATTCGGATGGCGGAGGTTTGGTGCTGCGATCAGCTCAGGGCAATACTTCGTTGAAGCAGCCCTTATCCGCACAACCGGCCTGGACCGAGATCGGCGCGAAAGCCTCCTCCTGCTGGAGCACGACCTCGCCTCCCTTGGCGAGTTCGAGGCTGGCGGTGAAGGTGCTGGTCCAGCGCGAGCGCCCCCGCAATGCGCTTTCAGGCGCCGCACCAGGCTCCGGCGGGTCCGGCAGCGTCTGGTCGAGCGGGACAAGGCTTTGGTGATCGGCCAAGCGCCGCAGGATGCGGCTGCGGGCGTCCGGGACGGCATGCAGGTCGAGCCAGGCCGGGCGGTAGCGGGGCGCCGTGTCGGGTGGGGGCAGGTCGTCGTCGAGCAGCGCGAGGCTGGCCCACAGGAACTCGACGACGTCCACCTGGTGCAGCGTCGTGGTCCCGATCCCGATCAGCTCCGGCCGCCCGCGTGGGAACACGTCGCGCCCGAGCCGGGGCTGCCCGTCGAGCCAGCGCGCCGCCGCCTGCACCGCATCGAGCCGCGCCAGCCCGCGGCGGAGCTGCGCCGCCTCGGCCGCCGCGGCGCTTTGCATGGCGGCCTCCGCCGGCAGCAGCAGCCGCGAGCGCAGTTGCACCAGCCAAGCCGCCATCACCAGCCAGTCGGCTTGCAGGGCGAGCGGCGTGCGGCCGCCCGCGTCCCGCAGCGCCGCAATCAGCTGGTCGACCAGCGCCGGCAACGCGATGCGGGCCAGGTCGACCTGGTGCGCCCGGGCCAGGGCCAGCAGCCGCTCGAGCCGGCCGCTGAAGCCGGGGAGGTCCAAGTGCGGCGACGAACCTTCCTCGCTCTGCCCGGCCGCGGGCGGGGCGGCGATGCCGTCCACTGCGCCTCAGCTGGGCCTGGTCTGCAGCGCGAAGCGCAGCGCGGGCCAGCGCTCTTCCAGCCGTGCCACAGCGGCGCCTGGCGTGTCGCCTGCGGTGAAGAACCCGTAGCCGAGGACAGCATGGTCCTTGGGCAACCGGCGGTTCGGCCGTGCGTCGGGCCGCCCGGCCGCGTGCCGCAGGCCATGGCTCGTGCCCCAGTGCTCCTGCAGCCAGGCCAGGGCCTTTGGATGGTTCGGACCCAGCTGCAGGATGGCTTCCGGCACCGGCAGCAGCCTATGCAGATCAAACGGGCAGGCCCTGCCGCAAACGCCTTGCGTTTCGGCGAGGCTGCACCCGACCCGGGCGGCCGCCCGTGCTTGGCGCGCCTCGACCCCGTCGCGGACTTGCCGGGCCAGGATGCGGCAGCCCTCGACCGTGAGCCGGCGCTGGGCGGGCGGCTGTGCTGCGGCCAGGTTGAACACGTCCTCCTCCAGGGCGGCGCCGTCGAGCTGCCAAGGGGTCACACCAGATCCCCGCGCGGCCGCGGCAAACGCGTCCACCGTGCCGGCCAGCCCGGTGACGGTCAGGTGATGGTAGAGCCAGGCCGGATGCCCCATTGCTGGCCCCGCGCGCGACGATGCCGGCCGGCGGCCGCGCGGCTTCGGTTGCGGCGCGGCCGCCAGCTCGGGCGCAAACGGCGGCGCCGGGTCCGGGTCCCACGGGGTGCGGTAGGCCGTCACAGGTCGATCTTCCCGGCCGGGCTCTCCGTCACGAGCCCGGCGCGGCGCACGTAGCCGCGCATGGTGCGGAGATCGCGGTGCCGGGTGTGGCGCATGATGTCCTCGTCCCGCACGCCCTTGTCGTAGGCCTCGGTGATGAAGCCCACCCGCAGCGCGTGGGCGCTCAGCCGCTCGAACCCCTCGACCTCGAGCCCGGCCATGCCGGCGCGGTGCGCGAGGATGCGCCGGACGGCGTCCGGGTGCAGCGCCGTCTCGGCGATGGCGCCCGCCGTGCTGATCCGCCGGAACAACGGGCCGGCCCGGCGCTTGGCCACGGCCTGCCAGGCTTCGAAGGCCTGCACGGGACAGGTCTCGGCGTGCCGGCCGCGCGGGAGGCCGATCTCGGCCCCCTCCCCCGCCTTGTCGGTCTTGCCGCGGCGCACGCGGATGCGCAGGCCCCCCGCTCCCGCCCCTGCCCCTGCCCCCGCTCCTGCTCCGGCCACGACGTCCTCGACCCGGAGCGCCACCAGCTCGGAGCGGCGGAACGCGCCGGCGAAGCCGATCAGCAGCAGGGCGCGGTCTCGCCGTCCGCGCGCCGATGCGTCGCAGGTGGCGACGAGCTGGCGCAGCATGGCGAGCGTGAGGGCGGCAGCCTTCCGCACTGGCCTGCCGTGCTCGCGCAGCAATCCCTGCAGCGGGCCTTGGATGTCGCGGTGCCCAGGGTTCCAGGGCAGGTCGTTGAAGCGGTGCATCTTGCCGATCGCCGACAGCCGGCGGCGCACGGTGGTGGGCGCGTGGGTTTCGGCGAGGCTCGCGAGGGTGGCGCCGACCGTGGCGGGCTCGGCCGGGACGGGCGCCAGGCCCGCATTGGCGCACCAGGCGGCGTAGTGGGTCCAGTCGGCCTTGTAGGCGCGCAGGGTCGCCGGGGCGGCGGCCTTCGAGGCCAGCGCTTGTGCCGCCGCCAGGGCCGCGGCTCCGGTCGCGGTCGGGCCGGAAGCAGCGGCGACGACAGGCGTTTGGCCCGAGGCAGGGGTTGGTCCGCCGTCGGCGATGCGGTCTGTTCGAGGTTCAGGATCGGCCATGCCGGAAGCAGGCTCGCCCGCCGTCGCGCGAAAGGCAAGCCTGCCAATTGCACTACGCGCGATAACCGCGCTTATCGCGCGTAATGGGATGAACGACTGCTTGAGAGCCTGCGGAAAACGTCTTGGTCGCAAAATGGCCAAGCCCGACCAGGCCGGCGCCGCACTCGGCTCAGCCGCCCACGGCACGCAGCAGGGTCGGCAGGTCGAGACGGCGCAGACTCGCGGTGGCCACGCCGTCGATGATGTCGGCGAACAGTGCGCGCTTCTCCCCCAGGATCTCGCCGATGCGCTGCTCGATGCTGTCCGGGGTGAGATAGGCGAACACCTGCACCGGGTGGGTCTGGCCGATGCGGTGGGCACAGTCCTCGGCCTGGGTCTCGACCGCCGGGGCTGCGTCAGGCGTGATCTGCACGAGTCGGTAAACACGACAGCTTTGAGGATAATCGATCACAATCCGCCAGTTCTCCCCAAGGTTGAGATCATAGAGACACATCGCTTTTTGGGGTGAACTGGCGTCTCAGATTGAGGTGAACTGGCGCAACCTTGAGGTAAACTGGCGTCCAGGGCTAATACCTAAGTCGCTGCCAAAACAGGGTTAATCGGATTATCCTCTGGGGTGAACTGGCGTAGCTTTTCAACTTCAATTAGCTTCTTCAACTTAGGCCGACAAGGGCGCCAGTTGTCCCCAAGTTGACGAGATCGAGCCACCATCGTCAGTTTGTGCGGCATTCTCGCTAGTAGGGTTTATGGACGATCTGTTCAGACGCGAAATGCGTGTCTCGTCCCTTGTGGCCGAGCACGGAAGAGTAGCCGCAAGACGTATGCTAACCGACGAGCGTCGGCGCCTGACAGACATTGCCGCGGCCGTGCTTGAAGACGAGCACCAAGAGGTCGGCTATACGTATTCCGGTCTATGTTTGGTCGGTCTGCCGCACAAGAAACTTCCTGACGATGCCATATGGAAACGCGACGGCCATACCGTTCGGATGGCAGTGGAACCAGGACGCACAGACGGTGGTGGCTTCATCGGCGTTCCGTATGGCGCCCGTGCACGCATCGTGATGATCTACTTGATGACCCAAGCCGTGCGGTCGAGATCACGCGAGATCGAGCTGGGCCGTTCCATGAATAACTGGATGGTTCGCATGGGCATTCCCGTAGGCGGCGAGTCGGCCGATGCGATACGTGACCAATGCCGACGCATAGCTGCCTGTTCCCTGCGTTTCGCGTGGCAGGGACAAGGTGCACGCGGCATTTCTCATGCCCGAATCGTAAGCCGAGAGATGTCGTTCTCCGCCCCACGGCCGGAACGCCTTTGGGAAGATTGTGTGACGCTCGATGCTGACCTGTTCGAAGCTCTGCGACGTCATCCTGTTCCAGTAGCAGAGACGGCCGTACGACAACTACGAGACCGCTCGGTAAGTCTCGATGTTTATACCTGGCTAAGCTACCGCTTGCACTGGCTAGACAAGCCGATACACGTTTCCTGGCCAGCACTGGAGCTTCAGTTCGGTGCTGGTTACACGCGACCGCGGGCCTTCCGCGCCAACTTTCCAGCCGCACTGGCCGCGGCTGTTGCTGCGTATCCGGACGCGAAGGTTGGGCTGGATGAGACCGGGGCTACTCTGCACCCGTCCGCACCACCGATTCGCAAGCTAGCCTAAAGCTCGGGGCGACTTGGGGTGAACTGGCGCCTCCAGATTTTCATGACAAGCAAGCGCCGTTTATAACGATCCGGTACGATGGCTCTAGCCTTCCTGTGTTGTGCAATGTGCATTGTGTTGGCCGCCGTCACGAGCCACCGTCACCTCGGTGGCGATGCCGACCGTCTCAACGGGCAAACCGGCTAACTCCCCGAGCAAGTCGCTTGCCGCCATCCAGCGCGCGCGGTCGCCGACCACATACAGGCGGCGCTGCGCCCGGGTCACGGCCACGTTGAGGATGTTCGGCGTGCCGCATGCCCATTCGATGGCGCCGTTGCTGGTGCCGCCCAGCGCCAGGATGACCGTTTCTTTCTCCTTGCCCTGGAAGGTGTGCACCGTGCCGACCGACGCCGTTCCCCACCCGCGGATGGCTTTCGAGGTATGCCCCCGCACTTCTAGGTCGGCGCAGAGCGCCTTGCGCAACCCGTCCGCCACCGAGCGGAACGGCGAAATCACGAACAGCGCGGGCAGGCCGTCCTCGCCGGCGAAGCCCCGCTCCGCATAGACTCGCACCAGGCGGAGCACGACGTCCGCCTGCTCGCGGATGAAGTGCTTGGGGCCGCCCCGCTTGGTGGCCACGTCGAACCACCGGCTCTCGCCCAACAGGGGCCAGAACTTCGTCAACTCATTCTCCTCGGCCTCCTTGCCCTGGGCCAGGACCATACCGCCGTCGTAGGCCAGCCGGTTCGAGATGCCGAACATCGGCTCCACGCAGCGGCGGTGCACCTTGAGCGGGCAGCCCACCCAAACCGGCCGGCCAGCGCGGGGCCGGACCCATGCCCCGAACGGGTTCGCCGCGTCTGCCAAGGTCTGCGCCGAGGCCAGCGTCGCCCGGTGGCGATCCGGCGCGCCGCGGCGCTCGGCCAGTTTGGCGTCGGCGTTGCGGTCTATCGTCACGACCGGCTCGACCTGGAATGGGTCGCCGACCACCACGGCCCGGCGCGCGCGCCAGATCGCGCCGAGCGCCTGGTGCGGCACCGCCTGGCCCGCCTCGTCCACGAGCAGCCAGGGGATGCTTCCCGCACCCATGTGGGCGAAGCCGCGCGGCAGCGCGGCGAAGGTGGTCGAGACCACCGGGGTCACCAGAGCCAGCGTGGCCCAGAGATGCTCGGCGGCCTTCTGCACCACGGGCTGGATCTCGCCCCTGCCCCGCAGCATGGCCAGCGCCGCGCGCAGGTTCCGGTCGAACAGGTCGGGTCCCGCCGCGCACACGAAGGCAAGGTGCACGCGCATCGCCGCCGCGAACAGGCGCGCCCTGGCGTCCTTGAACGCGTCGCTGCTGCCCGGAAGCATCTGCTCACGCGCTTCAGGATCAATCGCATTCGCCACGTCGGCGACCGTCACCAGCCCTGGATGCCGGGCCGCCAGGGCGGCTGCTGCCTCCACCATCCGTGCCGCCTCCCGCCTGGCGCCCGCCAGGTCCGATGCCATGCCGTCGACCGATGCGGAAAGGGTCTCGCGGACCCGATGCGCGTCGCGCCGGATGGCTTGCGCCGCCCCGAGGCGCCGGTCCGCGTCGGCCCGCAGCGCCGCCATGGTGGACAGCTCCTGCTTCCACCGCGCCGCCATGTCCCACCTGAACGCACGGAGGAGTGCGGACGGCTTCGCGTCCCTGACGAGATCAACGCTCTTGTCGATGCGCTCGAACGCCACGGCGGCTTCGGCAAGGTCTGCCGTAGCCGCCTTCAGGGCACGATCCGCTCCTTGGAGCTCGGTTGCCAAGCGCACGGCCTCGCGGTCCAGCGCCGCCACCCTCGCCGCTGCCGCTGCCCCGCCGTCGTCGCTCTCGGCGGCGCACAGCTCGGCGCGCAATGCTTCGACTTCGGCCACCGCGCGCGTGAACGCGACTCTCTCGGCGTCCCAGTCCATGGTCTGGCGCGCGTCCGCAAGCAGGCGGAACACGTTGCAAGCCGAAGGCTGGCCCTTGTGCGGCCCCCGACGCTCGTGCCGGTCCAGGATGGCGGCGAAGCGCCCGCGGTTGCTCTTCTTGCCCAGGGCCGCCGAGATCAGCCCCCAGGCGTCGCCGTCCGGCTCCGGGCTTCCATGTTCGTCGTCAGCCTCGTCCTCGTCCTCCTGTTCTTCCTCGTCGTCGGACGGGCGCGCCAGCATGGCGTCGGCGGCCGGTGTCAGAAAGTCGAGGCCATCCAAGTAGCGGCGATCGACCTTCCCAGCGTTGGGCAGCTCCTTGGTGACGTTCTCCACCGCTGCGTTGTTGCTGCTGGCCACCACGATCAGGTGGTCGCGCAGGCTCGGGTGCAGGGCGTGCACGCCGCCGGATGGGGCGAGCCACTTGTTCCGTTCAAAGGCCTTGGCCGGATGCCGGAAAACGCACATGGCTTCGGCACGGCGCAGCACCACGGCCGCGACGAGGTCCATGAGCAGCGTCGTCTTGCCGGTCCCGGGCGGGCCGTTCACCGAGAACAGGCCGCCCTTGGCGAGGGTGTCCATCGCGAGGTCGACCGCAACCTGCTGCATCAAGGACAGGTCGTGCGCCGACGGCCATCGGGCGCGGGGGTGCGACGACGCGGTGCAGGCCCCGGCGACAAAGGCCCGGTCCGTGCAGTCGATGCGCTCCGCCGTTCCTGCCAGGAAGCGCGGCGCCAGGCCGCTGTTCCCGTTACGCACGGCGCGCAGCACCAGCCGGATGTCCTCGAAGTAGAAGCTGTCCACGGGCGGAAGGTCCGCCTTGCGGTGCCGCTCGCGGCGGAGCTTCACAGGCTTCCCGGCAGCGTCCTTCTCTTTCGTGGACGCGACCTCGACGAAGACGCTCGCCACGGCAGAGCGCACCACGGCTAGCGGCAGCCCGCGCGGCAAGTCGCGCAGCCACGTCAGGGTGTCCGACGCGACCTCGCGCACGGCGTCCACGAAATCCTCATCGACCTGGCGCTCCGCTCCCGCGTAGGCATCGGCAACCTCGTTGAACGTGGCCCTCATCCGGCGGCGGAACGCCTCAAGCTGGTCGTCGAGATCGGGAGCGGTCCTCGACCGCAGGCTCTCGAACGCCAACCCGAAAGCCGGCATCAGAAGACTGTCGGGAATGGCCATGCCGCCGTGGTCGACCGCGAACACGCCCGCAAAGCCGAACCGCTTGGCCGTGGCGGCGGGCCTGATGTCATGGTCCAGCTCGGGTGCCGTGGACAGCGCGCGAACGATGTCGGCCTGATAGCGTTCCCGGCCGAAAATGCCGAAGCGGACGAAATGCCTGTAGCGCTTGTCAGGGTGGCCGAATGTGCCGTCGTGCCAGGGAAACTCGCGGTCTGGCACGTGGCGGGCCTCGAACGTGCCCCGGGCGTCGGTGTCGCGGTCATCCTCCGCGCCGGGCGGCGTCAGGGCCTCGACGTCCATCCAGTACAAGAGTGTCCGGGCGAGGTCGTCGCCGATCGTAGGGCGTCCGGGACGGGTGCCAGAAGGGTTGAGGTCGTCAGGAGATGCCATTGCTTGCCAATCAGCCGGGCCGGGGCGCTTCCGCGCAGCGGCCAGAATGTAGCATTCACGACGAGATCCGCGCCGGCCGCAAGCGCCGCCGTGCACGCATGGAAGGCTGATCCAGTCCGAACGACGTCAGCGCTGCCCTTCTACATCCAACCGCGCTCACGGAACGGATCAAGCGCGACGCCCGGCGGCGCATACCATCCGCTGGCCCCGTAACGGGCGCCGAGCTTCTGGGTGGCTTCCTTGTTGCCGAACGGAATGCGCAGCGGCGTGCCGCTCGCCTCGGAGCGGGCGGAAACACCTGACCCGACACGAGCCCGATCCTGAACTGCCGGCGAAGGCGTTTTCCTGCGCCCGGCAGGTGCTATCCTTCGGGTGCTTCCTACCGGCCCCTTCCGGTTCCGGGGTGGCGAGGATGCTTGGCCGTCGGCAACGGTTGCGCCTGTTTTCCTGGTGTCCGGCTGCTGCGGCAATGGTTCATCAGCCGCGGGCCATGCCGCCGCCAGCAGAGTGGCGCCCTCTCCTACCGTGCCCTTGCTGGGCGCATGCTGGTCCAAGAAGGCGCGGCACACAGTGCTGGATTTGGCATATCCGACAGGTGGCTTGATGCCTTTCTGCTGGCTTAGGCTGACCACATAGCGTTTCATCGCCGGGGTCGGCGGCAGCGCCCCTTCCCCGCCCACCTTGCTCCTCGCTGCTTTGCCAGCAGAGGATACGCTGCCCATGAGCGGCAGTGCCTGTGCGCCCGCCCCGTCCGTGAGCCGGCCAATGATGCGCAGCGCTTGCGCGCATACGGCATCGACGGCACCGGCCATTTCCTGGCTGCCGACCACGACGTCGTCCAGCAGAAGTTCGAGTTGCGCCGTCACCCCGGGATCCACCAGCGCCGGGTCCGCCCGCTCCAAAACGTCGAACAAGGCCAGCCCACGTTCGGTCGGCAAGATGTGCTTGCCGTCCAAAGCCAGGAACTCCTGCGCCTTCAGGCCGCGGATCACCTCGGCCCGGGTCGCCGGGGTGCCGATCCCCTTGGCCTCGCGCAGGCGCTCCCGCAACGGCCCGTCTGCGACGAACCGCCACGCGTTCTGCATCGCCTCGACCAAAGTGCCTTCATTGTAGCGGGGCGGCGGCCGGGTTTCCTTGTCCTCGACCGCCGTATCCGTCAGACGCGCCGTTTCGCCGTGGCGCAGGACAGGCAGGGGCTGCGCATCCTCGCCCCGCTCCTCGGCCGGGCGCCAGCCCGGGAACGCCGCACGCCATCCAGCCTCGATGGGCTGCCGCCCCGATGCAAGGAACACGTGGCCGCGCACGTCCAGCGTCACCGTCGTTTGCCGGTAGCGGGTGTCGGGCATGAGCGCGGCAAGGTAGGAGCGGGCCACCACGTCGAACAAGCGTCGCTCGTCGCCCGACAGCCGCGGCCAGATTGTTTTGAGATCGCCCACCGTGTTCGCGTTCGGGATGACGGCGTGGTGGCTCGCGCCGGCAAGGCCCTTGTCATGGAACGTGCCGCCCGCCCCCCGGCGTATGACCAGCGGCTCTGGCATGGAGATCTGGCTGAAGGTTTGCCCGGCCCGCAGGGCAGCGACAATCCCGGGCGCGTCCGGGATCAGGCTCTCGGGCAAATAGCGCGTCTCGGCCCGGGGATAGGTGATCACCTTCTTGCCTTGGCCGTCATACAGCTCCTGCGCCACCTCCAGCGTCTTGGATGCCGACCAGCCGAAGCGCGATCCGCAGAGCCGCTGCAGGCCGGGCAGGTCATGCAGCCGCGGCGGCCCCTGGCGCTTGTCCTGCACCTTCACCGCGAGTGGCCCAGCGAAGCCCTCCGCCAAGACGGCGACCGCATCGGCGTCCTCGCGCTTGAGCAGGCGCGGCTCCGGCGCATGCCGCATGCGGAACTGGCCGGCCTCGACCACGGCCGTCGCGACCACCTCGAAGTAGGCCTGCGGGACGAAGCGCCTGATCTCCAGCTCGCGCTTGCAGACGATGGCCAGCGTCGGCGTCTTCACCCGTCCCACCCCGATCACCGTGCGTGCGCCTCTGGCCAGGGTGACGGTGGCCGTGCGGGTGAGCGACAGGTTGTAGATCTGGTCGGCCTGGCGCCGGGCGACGGCTGCGGCATACAGGCGGGCATACTCCCCGTTCGGCTTCGCCCGCGCGAACGCGTCGCGGATGGTCTGGGGATCCTGGGCGGTGAACATGACCCGCCGCACCTCGCCCTTGTAGCCGAAGTGCTCCAGGATCTCCTGGCCGATCAGCTGGCCCTCGCGGTCGCAGTCGGTCGCGAGCCAGACCCGTCTGGCCGTGCGCAGCGCGTCGCGGATGGCCTGGAGCTTGGATGCCTTGTTGCCGCCCGATGCGGGCCGGGTGCCATACAGCCCATCAGGCCGCAGCAGGGTGGCCGTCCAACGCTTCCAGGTCGGCACGACGTCCTCTGGCTCGAGCAGGTCGATGAGGTGGCCCTCGGCCGGCAGGACCGGACCGTAGCGGCCGCCCACCGCCGCCCGCACATCCCGCGCCTGGCTGGTCTTCTCCGTGATGACGAACTGGTCGGCGGTGGGCATCGATCGCGGCGGCGCCTGCATGGGTCAGAGTTCATTCCCTAGACGTTCTCCGCCGCGTGTGCCAGCGTCGCCCGGCGTTTGGCCGAGTTTCTAGTGGTGGCGGGCAGCAGCCATTCGCGCAGCTTGGACCAGCGGCGCCGCGCGCCGCCGTTGCGAACCGCCATGGCCAGCGCCTTGCGCTGCCCGACGATGACGACCAGCCGCTTGCCGCGCGTCACGCCGGTGTAGAGTAGGTTGCGCGCCAGCATGGCGTAGTGCTGTGTCGCAAGCGGGATCACCACCACGGGATACTCGGACCCCTGCGCCTTGTGGATCGTCGTCGCATAGGCCAGCACCAGCTCGTCCAACTCACCAAAGCCATACTCGACCGCGCGGCCCTCGAAGCTGACCGTCAGCGTGCC
>JAABUY010001883.1_pt1 | contig 26514 bp, 26 predicted proteins | sample 5560271 | NCBI WGS metagenome assembly JAABUY01 (sample SAMN10711886, study PRJNA513374) | rock metagenome | isolation source: Antarctica rocks | place: Antarctica: Victoria Land, University Valley | reverse complement strand
AACGCAGCTCGCGCGCCTCGCGGTCGAGCGTGCCGTGGCACGACTGGAGCATCAACAGATCACTGACCGCGAAGTGATCCTTAAACCGCACCTGGTGGTCCGCGACACCACCGGCCCCGCGAGAACCTAACCCGTCGAAGCAGTGTCTTGACGTGATCGGCGATTCCCGGGAGACTAGAGCGCTCTAGCTCTTAGGGAAGAAGGCACGCGTGAACCAGGCACGGACCGAGATCAACGTAGGTCTCATCGGGGCTGGAAGGATTGGCACGTCGCACGCGCAGATCTTGGCCGAGCGGGTGCCTGGGGCGCGGCTGGTGATGGTCGCCGACCCGCGGCTGGACGCGGGGGACGCGCTGGCGGGCCGCTTCGGTGCCCGGTCGACCACCGACCCGTTCGAGCTGATCGACGACGCCGTGGTCGACGCCGTGGTCATCGCGGCGTCGGCCGAGGCGCACTCGCAGCTGATCATCGTCGCCGCCGGGGCGGGCAAGCCGATCTTCTGCGAGAAGCCAGCCTCGTTGACCTTGCCCGACCTGGACGCCGCCCTGGCCGCCGTGGCCGCGGCGGGGGTGACGCTGCAGGTGGGCTTCAACCGCCGCTTCGCCGCCGACTTCCGCGCCGCCCACGACGCGATCGCGGCGGGCGCGATCGGGGCCCTGCAGCTGATGCGGTCTCTGACCCGTGACCCGGGGTTGGTCAATCCCGATGGGGTGCCGCCGTGGACGATCTTTCTGCAAACGTTGATCCACGACTTCGACACCCTGCTGTGGCTGAACCCGGGTGCAGAACCGGTCGAGGTCTACGCCACGGCCGATGCGCTGGTGGCGCCGGACTACAAAGCGTCGGGGCTGCTCGACACGGCGGTCGTGGTGATCACTTTCGACAACGGCGCCCGGGCCGTGGCGGAGGCGAGTTTCTCCGCCACCTACGGCTACGACGTGCGTGGTGAGGTGTTCGGGTCCGCTGGCATGGTGACGGCCGGCGACGGGGCTCGCACCTCGATGGTGCTGCGAAACATCACCGGAGCGCACCAGGACACCGCCCGCGGGGACGTAGAGCTGCTCGGCGCGGCGTACGTGGCCGAGTTCGTTGAGTTCGTCGCCGCCGTCCGCGAGGGCCGGGACCCCTACGTCACCGGTCACGATGCCCGCCGCGCCCTCGCCGTGGCGCTGGCCTGCATCGAGTCCGTCAAGACCAACGCACCGGTCACGGTCGACACCGCCGTCGCGAGCGGAACGACCGTCTGATGGCCGGCTTCACCCTGGCCGCCTGCGCGGAGATGCTCTTCACCGATCTACCGATCACCGAACGGGTCCGCCGCATCGACAACCTTGGCTTCCAGGTCGAAATCTGGGACTGGACCAAGCATGACATCGCCGCTCTGACCGCGACCGAAGCCACGTTCTCCTCCATGACCGGTTACGTCACCGGCGACCTGATCGACGACGACGGCGCCGACGAGCTGCTCGCCACCGCAGAACAGTCCATCCCGGTCGCCCAGCAGCTTGGCATCCCCCGGCTCAACTTGCACGGCACCGGCCTGGACGGGCGCGGTTTGCCGGTCAAGCCGGTCGCGGTGGTCACCGGCGCTATGTGGCTTAAGGCCCAGCAGACCTTGAGCCGGATCGCTGAGCTCGGTGAACGTCACGGTCTGACCTTCTGTCTGGAGAACCTGAACACCGCGGTAGATCATCCCGGCACCCCGTTCGCCAACGCCGCCGACACGCTGACCCTGGTGCAAGGCGTCGATCACCCGAACCTGCGGCTGATGCTGGACATCTACCACGCCCAGATCGGCGAGGGGAACCTCGTCGAGCTGATTAAGATCTGCGCCCCGTTCATCGGCGAGGTCCAGGTCGCCGACGTCCCCGGCCGGTGCGAACCGGGCACCGGTGAGATCAACTACCCGGTTATCGCCGCTGCCCTGGTCGCGATCGGCTACACCGGCACCGTCGGCCTCGAGGGCTGGGCCAGCGGCGACAGCCACCTCGCCCTCACCCGCTTCAGTAACGCCTTCACCGTGCCCTGACCTGAGCCCCGCAAGCCACGACGTTGCCCGCCGTTTCAGGAGATCCCGCTGGCGGCGGCACCGTAGCCCGTCCTGCCCACGAGGCTCAACAGCGGCTTAACGGGCAAAGACCTGGGCTCGCCCAGCGCAGTGCGAAGCTGGTGACCAGGCCGCCGCGATTGGGAAAGAAGAGCCCAACGATCTCGTCGACGCGGCCGAGGCGGTCCGTCAGCATGACCGGCTCGCTGCTCGCCCGCGTTCACCGCGGCGTGAAATGCGCTGGACGAGGCCCGTGCCTGGGTATCGATCCTGGCGACGCCTCCCGGCCAGGCATCCAGCCCGCTCTGTTGCAGCACGACCTCGAAACTCTCGCCGAGGACCGGTGCGGTGAGTGGCTTCGCGGTAAACCGCTCGGTGCGCAGTGAGCCCCCGGGCCAGCTCGTGGACCGTTCCTCGACGGCACCCAGCAGTGGTTCCGGGCCGCAGCAGTAGATGAGCGTGTCTGCGCGCGGGTACCGAGCAGGCTGTCGAGGTCGAGGAGTCCGGTCTCGTCCTGCGGCCAGACCGTGACATGGTGGCCGTACCCAACGAGCTCGTTGAGAAACGCCATCGACAGGCGCCTGCGGCCGCCGTAGACCAGGTCCCATTTCGCGCCGCGGCCTCGGCTGCGGCGATCATGGGCATTATCGGGGTGATACCGATTCCGCCAGCGATGAACAGATAGCGTGGCGAGGGGAGGAGCGGGAAGTGGTTGCGCGGACCGCGTACGCGTATCGGTGTCCCTGCGTACAGCCGATCATGGACGTACGCCGATCCGCCGGGCCCGGGTCGCTCGCGCAGCACCCCGATGCGCCATAGGTGGTGATCAGCCGGGTCGCCGCACAGCGAGTACTGCCGGGTGAGACCGTCGGGCAGCAGCAGGTCGACGTGTGCGCCCGGCTCCCACCGCGGCAGCGGATGGTGGCGGATCTCCCGCAGGGTGAGGGTCACGACGTCCTCGGCGGTCTCATCGCGGGCGTCGACCACGACATCCGCCTCGTATTCTCTGGCCACGGGGGTGACGCTGGTGTTGTTGTTGGGTACGTGCTCGACATTCGGGATGGTGGTGGTCATCCGGTTCTCCGGGTGGGCTCGAAGCTGATCGGGAGATGGTTGAGGACGTGCATGTTCGGGGTGCTGCGGTAGCGCTGTAATGGTCCGGAGATCTCGTAGTCACCCAGGCGCGGCAGGGCGACCTCGAGGGCGATCTTGGCCTCGAGCCGGGCCAGCGGCGCACCAAGGCAGCCGTGCAGTCCTTCGGAGAAGGACAGGTGCCGCTGCCGCTTTCGGTATACGTCGAAACGGTCCGGGTCGTCGTACTGGCGCTCGTCACGGTTGGCTGCGCCGTAGATCAGGAATACCCGCTGGCTCGCCGGAATCGTGACACCATGCAGTTCGACGTCGCGAATGGGGGTGCGCCCAGCGACCTGCAGTGGCGCGTCGTAGCGCAGGGCCTCCTCGACGGCTCCGGGGATCTTGGACGGGTCGGCGAGCAGTGCGCGGCGTTGGTCGGGATGCTGAGCGAGTTCTCGGAACGCCGTCGACAGCAGTGCAGACGTGCTTTCGACACCAGCCATAAACAGCACGAACGCCAGCCCAACGATCTCCGAATCACGGGTGATGTGCGGCTCGGCGAACGTGGCGCCGTCGATGTCTGCGGTGACCAGCGTCGTCAGCAGATCTTCCCGCGGGTTGCGCCGCCGCTCCATGAGAATCTCCGCGAGGTAGTCCTTGGTGTTGCACAGTGCGTCCCAGGCGGTTGGGGTGAGGCGCGGGTCGTCGGGTTTGCGGTCCTTGAGCCCGTGCGACCAGCGGATCAGGTCCTCGCGGTCGGAGCCCGTGGTCGGCAGGCCAAGCAGGTCGAAGAACACGGCGTAGGGGATCGGCCACGACAGCTGCTGGGCGAGGTCTGCTTCGCCGCGGTCCGCGAAGCGGTCGACCAGCCCGATGATCACTCGGCGTATGTCGTCTTCCAGCTTGGTGATCGTGCGCGGGAGAAACGTGCGCTGGACTATCTTGCGAAGCTGGTCGTGGCGCGGGTTGTCGATGTCGGGCAGGAAGCCCGGTGCGCTCATGTCTTTCGCGGTGTCGTCGATATCAATGCCCTCGAAGGACCGGTAGGTCTCGGAATCGCGTGCGGCGGCCCGGACGTCCTCGAAGCGGGACAGCGCCCAGAAACCCCACTTCTCGCTGTGGTACACCGGCGCCTCATCTCGCAACCGTTTGTATACCGGGAACGGATCGTCCTGGAACGCAGCGGAGAACGGGTCATAGCAAACGGTGCTGGTGGTGCTGGTGTGCGGAGCCATGAAGTTCTCCTTCATTCAACAACAAGTTCGCCTTAGCTTAAAGCGCTTTAGGTTAGGATAGTAGCGGCACATTCGTAGGGTGTGTCAAGACATTCGGGACGTTGGATCTGCGTCCGTGGGAGGAGGTTGGTCGCGCTGCGCAAGACGGTAGAGGGGGAGTCGGACGGCGGCGGGCGGCGGACGCGGCTGGAGGACGTCGCGGCGGCGGTGGGGCTGTCGTCGGCCTCTGTGTCGCTGGTCCTGCGCAACGCGCCGGGGCCGAGCGCGCAGACCCGGGTGCGGGTGTTGGACGCCGCCGAGCGGCTGGGCTACCGGCCGGACCGCGCGGCGAGCCTGCTGGCGCGCCGCCGGAGCCGGCTGATCGGCGTCGTCATGGAGGTGCGGAGCAGCTTCCACGCCGAGCTCGTGGAAGACCTCTACGACGTTGCGGAGCGGTGCGGTTACGACTTGGTGCTGAGCACTCGCACGCGTACCCGCGATGAGCGGCGCGCCGTGGATACGTTGCTCGACTCCCGCTGTGAGGCGCTCGTCCTGTTGGGACCGGAGACGCCATCCAACCGGCTTGCAGCGCTGGACCGGCAGCTGCCGGTGGTGGCGGTTGGTCGGCGCTTCCCTTCAGCGGGCCTGGATGTGGTTCGTGTCGCCGACGATGAGGGTGTTGGGCAGGCGGTCGGACACTTGGTCGAACTCGGTCACCGCAGCATCGTCTACGTCGACGGGGGGACAGGCACGATTGCCACTGACCGAAGACGCGGTTACCGACGCGCGATGCGCAGTCGCCGACTGGCCGGGGATATCCGGGTGATTTCCGCAGACCACACAGAGAAGGCCGGGTCGCGTGCCGCGCGGCTCCTGCTCGAGGCGGGGGAACTGCCGACAGCGGTGGTGACCTTCAATGACCGCTCCGCTGTGGGCCTGCTCGACACGTTCAGCCGGGCCGGCGTGGACGTGCCGGGGAGGATATCGGTGGTGGGCTACGACGACAGTCCACTGTCGCGGCTCGCGCACGTCAACCTCACCACCGTCAGCCAGGACACCCGGGGGCTCATCGAGCACGTCGTGGCCGCCGTCGTGGAGCGACTCGACGAGGGCCGTACCGAACACCATGAGGTGATTCTCGCTCCGCGGCTGGTGGTGCGCGGAACGACCGCGCCGCCCGGGGACGAGTGGCGCCCAGCTACCGTGCCGTCGGTTGGTCGCGCGGCCGTGAGGAGAACCCGGCGGCGCGGTAGACCTCATCAATGAGCTCGGCGGTCGCCACCGCGTCGTTCACACCGACTGGCAGTGCGTCGCCGTCACGTAGGTGCGCATGAACCGCTCCCAACTGATAGGTGTAGGAAGAACGCCACCCCAGCTCCTCGGTCCGGGACCCGGCCGCGGTGCTGACGGCGGTCCGGTCGGCGGTGGGGCAGCACGTAGTTCAGCGCGGTCATCTCGCCGCACTCGCCGACCACGCGGAAGGTCATCCGCCGGTCTTCGGTTGCCATGTGGCAATACGCAAAGCCGGTAGCGCCATCGGGGAACTCAAGGTCGGCCTCGATCCACTCGTCGACACCGGGTCGTCCTGCCCGCTCCGCGCCGCGAGTCCCCACCAGCCGCGGTGCGCCTCCGGTCATGGCGCCAGCATGCGGTGCGCGTGCAGCCCATAGCAGCCGAGGTCCATCAGCGATCCGCCAGCCAGGGCCAGGGACCACCGCGGGTCGCTGTCGGGTGGCGCCGACATCGTGGTGCGCGCCTCGACGCGGCGGACCGCGCCGATCTCACCAGAGGCCACCACCTCGTGCATCCTCCGCATCAGCGGGTGGTACCAGTAGTGAAACCCCTCGATGACCGTGACTCCGGCGGCCGCTGCGGCGGCGGCGATGTCGCGGGCCTCCTCGGCGCTGGCGGCGAACGGCTTCTCGCTGAGCACGTGCTTGCCAGCGGCGATCGCGGCCAAGTTCCACGGGCCGTGCAGGCTGTTCGTGATGGGGGTTGTAGACAACCTCCACCTCGGCGTGGGACCCGTGTACCCGCTCCACTCCGTCCGCGGCCGCGAACGCCGCGGCCCGCTTGGCGTCCCGCGCCGCGACGGCAACGAGCCGCTCCCCCGTTGCCCTCGCTGCCTCGACCATCGCGAGTTCGGCGATACGGGCCGCTCCGAGTATCCCGATCCGCAGCGGCCGCCGCACCGCTTCTTGTCGATCTCGGGCTTGAGTTCTCCCACGGGGCTGTTCGTTCACGAGTTCACCGTCGATCCTGGTAGAACGCCGCGTGACGGCGCCGATGGCGGGGACACTGTAGTCGGGATGGTAATGGATGGGTTTGCGCTTGTGAGGTGAGTCGGTCGGTAATGCTCCCCGCGCACCGCCTCAGAGCCGGCCCCTGTGGTGCGCTGCCAGAAGATCTGATCCCCAGTCGCGGCGCAGGTCGCGCCATACCGTGTGGACGTGGTTGGCGTCGTTCTGCACATTGTCGTACTCGAGCAAGAAGGTCGGCCCAGCGATGGCGTAGTAATGCCCGGTACCCGGTTCCAGGTTTCCGGCCCACGCGAAGGTGACCTCGGACAGGCCGGCCTCGACGGCTGCTCGCCAGGACGACTCCGCCACCTCGGGGGCGGCCCGGTTGAAGTAGTGGCGAACCAGGCGCGTGAGCGTCCCACGCTGGGCAGCGTCCATGTCGCCGTGCCTGAGCCCCCGCGGAACCAATCCGGCGTCCGCGACGGGGTCGTGCCGGGTGGCGAGGTCCCAGGGGGCCATCAGACTCGTCACAGCGACGGTTTGTTGGCCGAGGTCGAGCCGGCCCATCAGCTCGCGGGCGAGGTCCTCCTCGAGCGGCAAGGTGCGCAGCGCCCCCTGCGGACCGCACGGGACGACCGCGGGGTTCGCACCGAAAAACTGGGGGGTGCTCGCCACCTCGTTACCGACCACGGTTACCTGCGTTGCCAGGTGATGGCCGTTCACCCGCCACGCCCAGGGGCTCACCCGGCTGGGCGCGCCGAGCACCCGGACCCAAAAGTGCTGGGGATGGCGCTCCCAATCCCGGCCGCCCGCCGACCGCTCACGTTCTGCGAGTACACCCTCCAACGCCATGATCTCGCCGGCGGTCCTCAATCCTCGCGAGCTCAGACCGGTGGCGAGCAGCGCCATCGCCAGGGTGCGCTGCCCCTCATCCAGGTCCCGGAGGAGCAGTCCCGGGCGTGCGCCGGGTAGGTAGGTCCAGTCCCGATGCTCGGGTGTGTCGAAGGGCCCAGTTGCCATTACGCGCTGGTCATCCGACAGCGAGGTCAGCAATGCTGCGGTGGCGTGCCTCATCGCCGCCGCCACGGGCATCCTGTACGCCATCAGCGAATCCTCTCGTGAGCTGTATCCGAGCAGAATGGATCCGCCCGCGCGCAGGTCATCCGGCGCTGCCCCCCCTGCAGCCTCACGTCCAGAGTCCGGGAGCGCCGCTTCGTTGACACGTCTAAACACGCCGCTCATGATAGCCGTAGTTAAAGCGCTTGAAGAATTGAAGGTTTGGTCCTGCCAGATGACGTACCGCCCGTTCTGCTGCGCGTGGCCTCATCGATGCCAGCGTTGCGGGCAGCGCGCCCGAGCCCGCACCATTGGGCCGTCCTCGCCGAAAGGAACCGATCGCATGAAGCTCGGTGCCTACACCGCCTGCCTGCACGACAAGCCCATTACCGAGGCCCTCCAGATCCTGAGCGATCTCGGCCTAGACAGTGCGGAGATCAACTCTGGGGGGTTCCTACCCGCGACCCATCTCCCGATCGAGCAGATCCGTTCCAGCCAGGATGCACGCGAGGAATATCTGGGCCTCTTCGCCACGGCAGGCATAACGCTGACGGCGCTCAACTGCAACGGAAACCCGCTTCATCCCGATCCGCAGGTACGCGACAAGCACTCCCAAGACCTCCGGGATGCCATCAAGCTCGGGGAATTGCTCGGCGTCAAGCGCGTCGTCACTATGTCCGGGCTTCCAGCTTCAGATCCCGGTGGGCACCTGCCGTCGTGGACGGTCCAGCCGTGGGACAGCGCCTACCTCGACGCACGGGACTACCAATGGAACGAGGTCGCGGTCCCGTACTGGAAGGACATCCAGGCCCGCGCCGCCGACGCGGACGTGAAGGTGTGCATCGAGATGCACCCGCACAACATCGTCTACAACCCGACGACCCTGCAGCGACTCGCCACGGAGATCAACGCCACCCACGTCGGGGCCGAACTGGACCCCAGTCACCTGTTCTGGCAAGGCATCGACCCCGTCCTGGCCGTGCGCTCGCTCGGAACTCTGGTCTACAACGCCGCAGCGAAGGACACCCGCATCAACGAGGCGGCCAAGATCAACGGTGTCCTCGACGACCGGTTTGAACGGGTCGCACCCGACGCGCCGGGAGTAGTGTCCCTGGGCGGTCGCTATACCTTGAGTCGCTGGCCCCAGCAGGCGTCCTGGGACTTCGTGGCTGTGGGGCGCGGCCACGATGCCGGGTCGTGGACGGAGTTTCTGCGCGCGCTGGCCGAGGTCGACCCGGACATGGCGATTAACATTGAGCACGAAGATCAGGAGCTCGACCAGATGGACGGCTTGCGGTCGGCGGCGCAGACCTTGCTACGGGCTGCAGCACACCGGTAGAGCGTGGCTCAGCGCTCGTGGACTGCGACCTCGAGGGTGTAGTGCTCAGCCCGGTAACAGTGGTCCCCGAATTCGACGGCCTCCCCGTCGGCGTCGTAGGCACTCCGCGTCATCGTGAGCAGCGGCTCGGCCCTGCGCAGTTGCAGCAGCAGTCGGTCCTCGTCGTTCGCGTTGCGCGCGCCGATCGTCTGGCGCGCGACCGTTGGTCGCACACCGCGAGCCCGCAGATGGGCATAGAGGCCGTCAGATTCCAACTGTTCGGGCGTCACGTCGGCGAACCGCGGAGGCAGCCAGTTGCGCATGATCGCCAGCGGGATGTCATCGGCGTAGCGAACGCGCACCATGGCGACCAAGGGCGTCTGGGGCGGCAAACCGAATGCTGCGGCCGCCGGTTCGTTCACAGCGTCCGTTTGCAGACTGCGCACCTGGGTGCGCGGCTGGCGTCCGTCGCGCGCGAGGTCCTCGTAGAGACTTGTGAGCTCTGCGCGCCGGCGCACCATCTGCTTGGCGACGACGGTTCCGATACCCCTGCGACGCACCAGCAGCCCTTGCGTCACCAACTCACCCAAAGCGCGCCGGACCGTCGGGCGGGACAGGCTCAGCCGCTCGGCCATGGCCAGCTCGTTCTCGAACGGCTCGCCCGGGCTGAGCGTTCCAGAGTCGATGGCGCCGCGAAGCTGCTCAGCCAGCTGGTGGTACATGGGGACAGGACTGGTCCGGTCGATCTGAATCGGGAGATCCACAGGCATGAAGAGATGTTACATGCGAACCCCTTTGTATGTCTTGACGTAAGAATGATAAGACAAACCCTTGACAGGTCCTTGGTCGGGCTGCTTACCTACTCAATGTGAATCTCACCACACGAACCCGAATTCATACCGGCTTCAACAGCGCCCCGGCGTGGCCAGGCCACCCGAGCACCCCTGTCGAGGGTGCAGCACCGTCGTCGCCCTCCGTCTCCGCCGGATACCCAAGGTGAAGTCCCGAACGCAAGGACTTCTGCCGTGAGAACCATTGAGCACTGGATCGGTGGCACCACCACCTCCGGTACGTCGGCCCGCCGCGCCCCGATCTGGAATCCCGCCACGGGCGAGCAGGTTTCCCAGGTTGTGCTGGGCAGCACCAAGGACGTCGATGACGCCGTGCGCAGCGGCCTGACAGCGTTCGAGGAGTGGTCGCAGGCCTCGCTGAGCAAGCGCACCAAGGTGCTCTTCGCCTTTCGTGAGCTCGTCCGCGACCACGTCGCCGAGCTTGCCGAACTGATCACCGACGAGCACGGCAAGGTCCTCTCGGATGCTCGCGGGGAGGTGCAGCGAGGCATGGAGGTGATCGAGTTCGCTTGCGGGATCCCGCATCTGCTGAAAGGCGACTATTCAGACCAGGTCTCCACCGACGTGGACATGTTCTCCTTCCGTGAGCCCCTCGGCGTCGTCGCCGGCATCACACCGTTCAATTTCCCGATCATGGTTCCGATGTGGATGCACCCGGTCGCCATCGCCTGCGGAAATGCATTCGTGCTCAAGCCCAGTGAACGTGATCCTTCGGTTTCACTGCTCGTCGCCGAACTGTGGCAGCGGGCTGGGCTGCCCGACGGTGTCTTCAACGTGGTGAACGGCGACAAGAAGGCCGTCGACGCGCTACTGGATCACCCCGATATTGCGGCAGTATCGTTCGTCGGGTCCACCCCGATCGCGCAGTACATCCATCAGCGGGGCACGGCCGCCGGTAAGCGGGTCCAGGCACTCGGGGGAGCCAAGAACCACGCGATTGTCATGCCCGACGCGGACGTGCACTTTGCATCCGACCACCTCGCGGCCGCCGCCTTCGGGTCGGCGGGAGAACGGTGCATGGCGCTGTCGGCGGCCGTCGCGGTCGGCTCTGCTGGTGACCGCATCGTCGACGCCGTGACGGCCAAGGCCACCGCGGTCAAGGTCGGATCGGGACGCGATCCGGAAAGCGAGATGGGTCCGGTTATCACCCCGGAATCGAAAGCACGGATCGTCGACCTCATCGGCACCGGCGAGACGCAGGGCGGTCGGCTGACCACCGACGGACGCGACCTGGTCGTGCCCGGTCTGGAGAAGGGCTTCTTCGTCGGTCCCACCGTGATCGACGGGGTGACCACCGACATGGACGTCTACCAACAGGAGATCTTCGGCCCGGTGCTCTCGGTGCTGCGGGTCGAGACGGTCGACGACGCCATCGCCATGATCAATGCCAACCCCTACGGCAACGGTACCGCGATATTCACCTCCAGCGGCGAGGCCGCCCGCCGCTTTCAGCGCGGCGTCAAGGTCGGGATGATCGGGATCAACGTGCCGGTGCCCGTGCCGATGTCCTACTACTCGTTCGGGGGCTGGAAGGATTCTCTGTTCGGCGACAAGCACGTGCACGGTCCCGAGGGCGTCTCGTTCTATACCCGCGCGAAGGTCGTCACGTCCCGGTGGCCGCGCGTCGAGCACAGCTCGGACGCCAGCTTCCACTTTCCTACCGCCAAGTGATCCGATACTTCCCCGTAGGAGCAGCAGATGACGACCTCCGCGCCTGACGCAGACCTTTCGCGACTGCGCTTGGGGACCGCGCCCGATTCCTGGGGCGTCTGGTTCGCCGACGACCCGCACCAGATCCCGTGGACCCGTTTCCTCGATGAGGTCGTCGCGGGTGGCTACAGCTGGATCGAACTCGGCCCGTACGGTTACCTGCCCACCGAGCCGGAGCGGCTGCGTGACGAGCTCGGCAAGCGCGGCCTCCAGCTGTCCGGGGGTGCGGTCTTCGCCGGCCTGCACCGCGGTGTCGATGCTTACGAGCAGGCGCTTAACGAGTGCCGTGCGGAAGCGGCGCTGCTAAGCGCACTGGGCGCGCAGCACCTGGTGCTGCTGCCCGAGCAGTACACCGACATGCACACCGGTCACGCCCTCGAGCCCGGAGAGCTGGAGCCCGCTCAATGGAAAGACCTGGTCACAGGCATGTCGCGGCTGGGCAAGGCATTGCACCACGAGTTCGACATCTCGATGGTCTTCCACCCGCACGTCGACAGCCACGTCGACACGCAGCCGCGCATCGAGCGATTTCTGGACGACACCGACCCCGACACCGTGTCGCTGTGTTTGGACACCGGTCACATCTCCTACTGCGACGGCGACAACATCGAGATCATCCGGCGGTTCCCGGAGCGCATCGGCTACGTACACCTCAAGCAAGTGGACCTCGCCGTGGTCCGACGGGCGCGTGCGGAGAACCTCTCGTTCGCCGAAGCTGTCAAGCTCGGCGCGATGGTGGAACCACCCACTGGAGTTCCCGCGATGGAGCCGCTGCTCGCGGAACTCGGCATGCTCGATGCGGACCTGTTCGCCATCGTCGAGCAGGACCTCTACCCCTGCGAGCGGGACTTCCCGCTTCCCGTGGCCACCCGGACCCGCCAATACCTCAACACCTGTGGGCTTGGCCCCGGTCCGCGACGTTGACCATCGCACTCCCTCACCGCAGTACGGCGTCCCGCCCGCTGCCACGACAAGAAAGAAGACATCATGAAGCCAGGTCTCTCGCGCAAGCGGGCCATGCTCGTGGCGACGACGGCGGTACTCGCTCTCGGCCTTGTCGCCTGCAGCAGCGGCGGCGCCCCCAGTTCCAGTAGTAGCAACGCTGGTAGCGGGGGGCAGGTGGCCAATACGAAGCGACTTACCATTGCCATGGTGACCCACGAGTCCCCGGGCGACTCGTTCTGGGACAAGATTCGGGCGGGCGCCCAGGCCGCCGCAGCCAAGGACAACGTCGATCTGAAGTACTCCGCCGACCCGGAGGCCGGCAAACAGGCGGGTCTAGTCCAGAACGCGATCGACAGCAAGGTCGACGGGATCGCCGTCACCCTCGCCACGCCGGCGCCCCTGACGCCAGTGATCAAGTCGGCGATCGCCGCGAAAATACCTGTGGTCGCCTTCAACTCCGGCATCGACCAGTACAAGGACACCGGCGCGCTGATGTACTTCGGCTCGGATGAGAACCTAGCCGGACTCACGGCCGGCCAGCGCATCACCGCCCAGGGCGGCAAACATCCGTTATGTGTGATCCAGGCCCAGGGCTCGGTCGCTCTTGAGGCTCGATGCGCAGGGGTGAAGAAGGGCGCACCCGCCACGGAGAACATCAACGTCAACGGTGAGGATCTCGCGTCAACGACCTCGACGATCGCCGCCAAACTCCAGCAGGACCCGTCGATCGACTACGTCGTCACGCTCGGTGCGCCCATCGCCCTGGCGGCGCTGAACTCGTTATCACAGGCTAACAGCAAGGCCAAGGTCGTCACCTTCGACCTGAGCGGCGATGCGGCGAAGGCCATTCAGAACGGCACGATTGAGTTCTCCATCGACCAGCAGCCCTACCTACAGGGTTATGAGGCCGTGGACTCGCTCTGGCTGTACCTAACCAACCGCAACGAGCTCGGCGGCGGAAAGCCAGTGCTGACTGGCCCATCCTTCATCGACAAGACCAACATCGCCGCCATCGCCCCGTACGCGGCACGGGGTACCCGCTGAATCGGCCCGGGGGAGCGGGTGGTACGCCCGCTCCCCCGGGAAACTCCCACCCTCGGAGCCATCATGAGTAGAGCTGTAAGCACTGAGTTTTCAACACCTGCTCCGCGCAATGACACGCCCCCGCCCGCACGAGCCTCGCGAATGCACGGTGCTCTCGCCCGCCCCGAGGTCGGGGCCTTCATGGCCGCCGTGGCGATCTTCATCTTCTTCTTTGTGGTTGCACCGCCCTTCCGGAATCTGGCCTCCCTGTCCAACGTGCTGTACCAAAGTTCGACCATCGGGCTCATCGCCACGGGCGTGGCCTTACTGATGATCGGTGGGGAGTTCGATCTGTCGGCCGGTGTGTCCGTGGTGTCGGCCGCACTCACCGCTTCGCTCTTCAGCTACGAGCTCGGCATCAACCTGTGGGTTGGTGCCCTCGTCGCCCTGGCCGTGGCTCTGTTGGTCGGCTTTGCCAACGGCTACCTGGTGGTAAAGACCAAGATTCCCAGCTTTCTGGTGACTTTGAGCACCTTCTTCGTCCTACAAGGCCTCAACCTCGGTGTCACCAAGCTGCTCACCGGCACAGTGGCGACTGCCAACATCTCGGACATCGACGGTTTTTCTTCGCTGCACGCGATTTTCGCGTCCTCCTTCACCGTCGGTGGCATCGCCATCAACATCACTGTGCTGTGGTGGGCCCTGTCCGTGGTCATCGCCACGTGGATCCTGCTCCGCACCAAGGTCGGCAACTGGATCTTCGCCGTCGGGGGCAACGCCGACAGTGCCCGGGCCGTCGGCGTGCCGGTGGCCCGCGTCAAGATCGGCCTGTTCATGGGAGTCACGTTCCTCACCTGGTTCTACGGGATGCAAAACCTGTACGCCTTCAACACGGTGCAGTCTGGTCAGGGTGTCGGCAACGAGTTCCTTTACATCATCGCGGCGGTCGTTGGTGGCACCCTGCTCACCGGTGGGTACGGGTCGGCGATCGGCGCGGCGATCGGTGCGTTCATCTTCGGCATGACCACGCAGGGCATCGTGTACGCGGGCTGGGACCCGAACTGGTTCAAGGCTTTCCTCGGCGTGATGCTCCTGCTCGCAGTCCTCGTAAATTTGTACGTCAAGAAGATCGCCAGTACGCGAAAGTGAGATCAGTGCCATGACAAACACGACGTTGGAAGCGTCCAATCCGGACCCAAGTAACCGAAAGCCCCTGATAGAGATGACGGAGATCGGCAAGTTTTACGGGGCCGTCAGGGCACTGGAGGGAATCAACCTCCGGGTAAACGCCGGCGAGGTCGTGTGCGTGCTCGGTGACAACGGGGCCGGCAAGTCCACCCTGATCAAGATTATGTCCGGCCTGCACGGGTACGGCGAAGGCACTCTGAAGATCGACGGCGAGCAGGCGCACTTGTCTTCCCCCCGCGAAGCGCTGGACCACGGCATCGCGACCGTCTACCAGGGCCTCGCCGTCGTCGAGCTGATGGAGGTGTGGCGCAACTTCTTCCTGGGGTCGGAGCTCAAGAAGAGCAAGCTCCCGTTGGCGCCGATGGACATCGCCCGGATGCGTGACACGGCCGATGCCGAGCTGCAGAAGATGGGCATCCACGTCACCGACATCAACCAGCCGATCGGAACGCTCTCCGGCGGTCAGCGCCAGTGCGTCGCGATCGCGCGGGCTGTCTACTTCGGTGCCCGGGTGCTCATCCTCGACGAGCCGACGGCCGCCCTCGGCGTCAAGCAGTCCGGCGTCGTCCTGAAGTACATCGCGGGGGCCCGCGACGCCGGATTGGGCGTCGTCTTCATCACACACAACCCCCACCACGCTTACCTGGTTGGCGACCACTTCATCATCCTGAAGCTCGGTAGGGGAGTGCTCGACAAGGGCCGCTCCGAGGTCAGCCTGGAGGAGCTCACCATAGAAATGGCCGGTGGCCAGGAGCTCGATGAGCTCTCGCACGAGCTCCAGCGCTGACCGTCTGCGTCTGCCGGCCTCATCCCTGCCGTCACAGCGCGGCACAGAACCCGAAACTGAATCGGAAGGACCAGAGAGTAAGTGACACTCGCAGTCGGAGTCATCGGCACGGGCAACATCGGGGTCTACCACGCGCGGCGCCTGGCATCGCAGATCTCGGGGGCGCAGGTCACCGCGGTCTTCGACGTGGCCACCGAGCGTGCAGCGGCCGTCGCCAAGGAGGTGGGCGCCGTCGCGCACCGCTCCTGGACTGAGCTGGTAGAAGCCACAGAGGTCGAGGCCGTGCTGATCGCCTCTCCCGGGCCGTTGCACGCAGAGCAGGTGCTGGCCTGCATCGCCGCCGGCAAGCCAGTGCTGTGCGAGAAGCCGCTCGCCACGACCGGCGAGGACTGCCTGAAGGTGATCGCGGCCGAAGTCGCCTTCGGGCGGCGCCTCGTCCAAGTTGGGTTCATGCGCCGCTACGACCGGGCCTACCGCGTCGTCAAAGCCGCGATTGATGACGGGAACATCGGACAGCCGCTGCTCGCGCACATGGTGCACCGCAACGCCTCCGTACCCGATAGCTTCACCAGCGACATGTCGATGACCGACTCGGTGATCCACGAGATTGACACCATCCGCTGGCTGTTCGGCCAAGAGATCGTAACCACCACAGTGGTCGCCAGCAAACCCAGCCCGCAGACTGCAGGCCGCCTTCGTGACCCGCAGCTGGTGCTACTCGAGCTGGCTGACGGCGCCGTCGTCGACGTCGAGGTCTTCGTGAACTGCCAGTACGGCTACGACGTCCGCTGCGAGATCGTCGGGTCGACAGGCACCGTGTCGATGGACAACCCAAGCACCACCTCGCTGCTGCGTAACGGCCAGCGAATCGAGACAGTGCCCGCCGACTGGCGGGTGCGGTTCGACACGGCCTACCAGGACGAGCTGCAAGAGTGGGTGAACGGCCTTACGGCGGGTACCGCCGATGGGCCCAGCTCCTGGGATGGATACGCGGCGGCGGTGGTTGCCAACAGTGCAGTCTCGGCTCTGGCCGATGGCGCCCGCACGGAGGTCACGTTGGTCGACCGCCCCGGCCTGTACACCTGAGCCGCCATTCCGACACCGGACCACGCAAGGAGCTGAGCTGTGCAGATCGCGCTTGACCCGTACATGTTTCGCACCACGCCACTGACCGAACTGCCGGGTTTGGTGGCCGACCTCGGCTACCAGTACCTCGAGCTGTCTCCGCGCGAGGACTTCATGCCGTTCTTCGTGCACCCGCGGGCCGACCGGCACACGGTGGCAAGGTTCAAGAGTGCGCTGGACTCAGCCGGCGTCCAGATCTCTTCGGTGTTGCCGCTCTACCGGTGGTCGGGGCCGGATGAGGATGAGCGTCAGGCGGCGGTGCGCTACTGGAAGCGCGCCATCGAGATCACCGCCGATCTCGGTTGCTCGGTGATGAACTCCGAGTTCAACGGCCGCCCCGAGCAGCCCAGCCTGAGCGAGGCGCAATTCTGGCGGTCGATGGACGAGTTGTTGCCGGTGTTCGAGCGCGAAGGCATGCAGCTGCGCCTCGAGCCGCACCCCGACGACTTCGTAGAAGATGGCAAAGTCGCCGTGGACATGGTGCGGGGCATCAACTCCCCGCTGGTCTCCTACCTGTACTGCGCTCCCCACACCTTCCACATGGGCGGTGACATGACGGGGATCATGGAGTACGCGGGCGATCTGCTCACCCACCTGCACATCGCGGACTCCTATGACTTCCGGGCCTCTTCGGGCCTGCGCTACATCGTCAATCCGCCCGGCTCGACCGCCCGGATCCACCAGCACCTGGACATCGGACAGGGCGAAGTCAAGTGGGGAGAGTTCTTTGCAACCCTCGACCGGATGGGCTTCGACGGCATCGCCACCGCCTGCGTGTTCGCGTGGGAGGAGCGGGCGGAGGAGTCGAGCCGGTTCATGCGCGAGCAGATAGAGAAATACACCAACGCCTGGTCACCCACCCCGCGGCAGCCGTCAATTCGACACCAGACAGGTGATCGGACGAGGGTGAATCGAAGGAGACGATGATGGACACGAGGAGCCCCGATGGGGGTCGGACACCTGCCGCGCCGCAGGTGCTGACCGTCGGGCGCATCGGTGTGGACCTCTACCCACAACAGACCGGAGTTCCTCTCTCCGGCGTGAGCACGTTCGCCAAGTCTCTCGGCGGCACCGCAACCAACGTGGCAGTCGGGGCGACCCGTCTCGGTCACCGGACCGCGGTACTCACCAAGGTGGGCCCCGATGACTTCGGTACGTTCGTTCGTGAGGCGCTCGCGGGCTTCGGCGTGGACGCCACATTCGTCGGAACGGCGCAGGACTTGCTGACCCCGGTTGTCTTCTGCGCCCTCAACCCGCCGGAAGATCCGCCGCTGTTGTTCTACCGGCTGCCCATCGCGCCCGACCTGACTCTTACCAAGGACGACGTCCCCTGGGACCTCGTCCGCGATGTGCCGTTGCTGTGGGTCACCGGAACCGGTGTGTCAAGGGAGCCCTCCCGTCAGACACAACTCGACATGCTGTCCCACCGAGGGCGCCCGAACGCCAACGAGGGCCGCTGGACCGTGCTCGACCTGGATTGGCGACCCATGTTCTGGCCGTCGCCCGGGGACGCTCGGCGCGAGTACGAACTGATGCTCGAGCACGTCACCGTGGTGGTGGGCAACCGGGCCGAGGTCGAGGTGGCCGTCGGCACGGGCGACCCCGAGGAGGCGGCCCGCCGCCTCCTCGACCGGGGTGTCGAGCTCGCCCTGGTCAAGAAGGGAGCCCAGGGCGTCCTCGTCGCGACGCGGGACTCGATGAGCACCGTCGCCCCCCAGCTCGTTGATGTCGTGTGCGGTCTCGGCGCCGGCGACGCCTTCGGTGGGGCACTGGTGCACGGCTTGCTGTCGGGGTGGGACCCGGTTCGGATCGCCGAGTACGCCAACGCCGCCGGCGCCATCGTCGTCGCGCAGCTCGCCTGCGCGGACGCTATGCCGACCATCGCGGAGCTTGACGCGATGGTCGCCGGACAGTGGGTCAGGCCGTGAACACGAGTCTCCAGGTTCCCGCTGTCCAACCTGACACCCACGACCACACCCCAGTAAGGACCTCGATGATGGCGCAGCAGATCAGCGACGAGCGGTGGCGCCAGCTACTGGAGACTCGGGCGACCCGGCCCGGCGCGGTGCCCAAGGCTTACGCCAACCGCAAACGTCCTGAGGGGCTGCTCTCCGAGCGCGGGACGATCTTCCTGGTGGCCGCCGACCACCCGGCCCGCGGTGCACTCGCCTCGGGCGCGGACGCCATGGCCATGGCTGACAGGAGAGGTCTGCTCGAGCGTCTCATCACCGCCCTGTCCCGGCCCGGCGTCGACGGCGCCCTCGGCTCGCCTGACATCGTCGAGGAGCTACTGCTGCTCGGTGCCCTGGAGGGCAAGGTCGTCGTCGGCTCGATGAACCGCGGCGGCCTCGACGGGGCGGCCTGGACCATGGACGATCGGTTTACCGGCTACGACGCCGCCAGCATCAAGGCCTGCCGGCTCGAGGGCGGCAAAATGCTGCTGCGCATCGACGACGAGGACGCCGGCACCGCACCGACCATCCATGCCTGCGCCCAAGCGGTCACCGAACTCGCCGGGCACCAGCTGATGGCGATGGTGGAGCCCCTGCCGTACCACCGGGACACCGCGGGGCGCCTCGTTCTGCGCAAAGACGCCGCCTCCCTCGCCCGGGCCGTGACCGTGGCCTCGGCCCTCGGGACCACGAGCGCGCGGACCTGGCTGAAGATGCCGTCGTGCGACGAGCCGGAGGTGGTGTACGGCGCCACCACACTCCCGTGCGTGGTACTCGGCGGTGTCCCCGGCCCCGACCCCGCGGCGGACCTCGCCTCCTGGGGCCGGACACTGCGCCAGGACGCCGTCCGTGGGCTCGTCGTGGGGCGCTCGTTGCTCTACCCGCCCGACGGCGACGTCGCCCGGGCGGTCGACGCCGCAGCGGCGATCCTGCTGGCAACGACCGAAGGAGAGACTTCATGACCCTGCACCGCCCGTGGCCGGACTCGGCCGGAAAGATGTCTGGTGACGTCGTCGTCCTCACTCCCGAGGACGCTGGCTGGACCTGGACCGGACTACACGTTCTCCGGTTGGAGCCCGGGGTGGCCCGCACCGTCGCGACCGGCCCGTCGGAAATCTTTGTGCTGCCACTCGCCGGCGCCCTCTCCGTCGAGGTCGCACCGGAGGAAGGAGCCGTTGAGGTGACCTTCGAACTGGCAGGCAGGGAGTCCGTGTTCACCAAGGTCAGCGACTTCGCGTATGTCGGTCGGGACAGCACCGTGACACTGACCAGTGTCGATGGGGCTGAGGTCGCGCTGCCCTCGGCGCGCTGTGCAGGAAGGCGTGCAGCGGCGTACGGCGTGGCAGCCGACGTCCCGGTAGAAGTGCGCGGCGCGGGTCCGGCGACGCGGCAGGTGACTAACTTCGGCATCCCCGGGGTCTGGGACCACGCCGAGAAACTGGTCTGCTGTGAGCTCATCACGCCGCCGGGCAACTGGTCGAGCTACCCGCCGCACAAGCACGATGCCACGGAGCCCTGCCCCGTGGTGAACGAGGAGATCTACTACTACCGCATCGCCGGCGCCGACCAGATCACACCAAGCCGCGAAGGGTTCGGGCTACACCGGACGTACACGGGACCGGAGCACGTGGCCGCCCGACTGGCGGTCCTCGACGAGTCGTTGGAGGTCCGCGACAACGACGTCGTGCTCATCCCGCACGGCTACCACGGCCCCTGCGTCGCCGCGCCCGGCTACCCGATGTACTACCTCAACGTCCTGGCCGGACCGGGCGCCGACCGCTCAACCGCATTCTGCGACGATCCGGCCCACACCTGGGTACGGGACGAGTGGGCCGACGAGCCACTGGACCCGCGTTGTCCTGTCACCACCGCCGACGGCCGGGTCGACCTGCGCGACAGCACCCGTGCGACCGAACGCCCTTGACACCCCGCTCGACTTGGAGTCCAAGATGACCCTCCCCACACTCTTCGCCGACACCCCCCCCAACGTCCGGGCGATGCGCCTCACCACGGCACAGGCGCTGGTGCGGTGGATGGTGGCCCAGCGCGCCGAGCTGTTGGACGGCACCGAAGTACCCTTGTTTGCAGGGGTCTTCGCGATCTTCGGACACGGGAACGTGCTCGGTCTCGGCACCGCGCTGCGCGCGGTGCAGGATGTGCTGCCGACTTGGCGGGGGCAGACCGAGGAGGGTATGGCTCTGGCGGCCATCGGCTTCGCCCGTGCCATGGATCGTCGTCAAGTGATGGCCGCAACCTCTTCGGTCGGCCCAGGCGCCCTCAATATGATCACCGCGGCGGGCCTGGCGCACGCCAACCGGCTGCCGGTGCTGCTGCTGCCCGGTGACACGTTCGCCGGGCGTGGCCCGGACCCTGTGCTGCAGCAGGTTGAGCATTTCGGCGACCCCACCACAAGCGTCAACGACGCATTCCGGGCGGTCTCTCGCTATTTCGACCGGATCACGCGGCCGGAGCAGCTGCTTACGACCCTTCCTCAAGTGGCCCGTGTGCTGACCGACCCAGCCGACTCCGGCCCAGTGGTGCTGGCGCTGCCGCAGGACGTGCAGGCCGAGGAGTTCGACTTCCCGGTGACAATGTTCGCGACCCGATTGCACCGTGTGCCCCGTCAGCGACCGGACGTCCGCTCCGTCGCCGACGCGGTCGAGATCCTGCGCACGGCCGCGCGCCCCTTGCTCATCTCCGGCGGCGGCGTACGGTACTCCGGCGCTGCTGCTGCCGTGTTGGAGTTCGCGACCGCCTACGGTGTGCCGGTCGTCGAGACGCCGGCTGGCCGCACACTGTTGCCCGAGCCGCACCCGCTCAACGCCGGTGCGCTCGGCGTCATCGGCTCCACCTCCGCCAACACGATGGCCGCCGAGGCGGACGTCCTCGTGGCGGTCGGCACCAGATTCCAGGACTTCACGACAGCCTCGTGGACACTTTTCTCCGAGGACGTCCGCATCATCGGGGTCAACGCCGCTCGCTTCGACGCCGTCAAACGAGGGTCGTACGCGGTAGTCGGTGACGCCAGGGTGAGCGTCATGGAGCTGAATGCAGCTCTCGAAGGGTGGTCGGTCGACCCCAAATGGACGGCCCGGGCGGCAGCTGAAAAGTCCGCATGGGACGCGCACATCGACCTCCTTCGAGGTGGTGTCGCCTCCGATGGGTCACTGACCTACGCTCAGGTGGTCGGGGTCGTCAACGACGTGAGCACCGCCGACGACTACGTCGTCGTCTCCTCCGGCGGAATGCCGGGTGAACTACACGGCGGGTGGCGCAGCGGAGCAGTCGACACGCTGGCGCAGCAGGCCGCACACGGCACCTCGGGGGCCACCATGGACCTTGAGTACGGCTTCTCCTGCATGGGCTACGAGATTGCGGGGCCTTGGGGCGCCTCGATCGCCCGGGCGCAGACCCACCCGAACGGCATCGTCACGACGCTGCTCGGTGACGGCTCGTACTTGATGCTCAACTCCGACCTCTACTCCGCCGCGTTCGCCGGGCATCCCTACGTCGCCGTGGTCTGTGATAACGGCGGCTACGCCGTTATCCACCGCTTGCAGACCAACCAGGGCGCCGAGGGGTTCAACAACATGTTGATCGACTGCGCCGGGCACGGCGGGGTGCGCGTCGACTTCGCGATGCACGCCCGGTCGCTGGGATGCACCGTCGAGGACGTCCCCGCCGGCGCCTCCGTCGATGATCTGGCCGCGGCCTATGGCCGCGCTCGTGTGGCCGCTGTCAGCGCCCGCAGGCCCGCGGTCGTTGTTTGCCGCACCCATTCCTCAACGTGGACGGAGGCCGGCGCGTTTTGGGAGGTGGGAGTGCCTACCTCCCTGCCCGGGCGCGCGGCGTATGAGGAGCACAAGGGCCGCCAGGTGCGTTGGCTGCCATAACATCATCGCGCCGCGGTCAACCGGCCACGGCGGCCGATCCAGCTCCCTTGTGAGGTCATCATGACGATTGTCGTTGGTTATGTTCCCACCGCGGAGGGTGAGGCGGTCCTGGCCCGGGCCGGCGATGAGGCCCGACTGCCTCGGAGGGGCTCGTCGTCGTCAGCTCAACGCGAGGGGAGTCCAATGTCGGGCCCGCCTACCCGCAGACCTCAGCGCTCATGCGGCTCATCACCGACCTCAAGGCGGCCGACGTGGACGTCGAGGTGTACCACAAAGAGAGGGCCAGCGACCCGGCCGACGAGATCCTCGCTGCTGCCGAGGAGGTGGGGGCAAGCCTGGTCGTCGTGGGACTCAAGAAGCGTTCGGCAGTCGGGAAGCTGTTGCTCGGTAGCACCGTCCATAAGGTCATACTGACGGCCCACTGCTCCGTTCTCGGCGTGAGACCCTGATCCGCGCTCCTCGGCGTCGACCTGCTGGACGGGTGGTCCGCCGGACGACCTGCAGGGGCACCGCTCGCCGGCGCCCACGACGCCGTGGTGCAGCCGTTTCTGGCCCCGGATTGGACCGCTACCAGAACGTGCACGAGCACCAGCCCTCGCGGATGGTCGTCCAGGGACACCAGTGGGAATCGAGCGTTCGCACGACGTGGTCGTCATCCGGGTAATGAGCCGTCCACGGCCCGAGAGCAGAAGGGCACCCTCTACCGGCTCGTGTGCGAGCAGATGGAGAGCCGCCGCGGCATCAGCCCGGATGACGTCTTCTTTCCCTCGTCGAGAACCACGACGACGACCGGAGCTTCGGCCACGATCGCGCCCAGTTTCTCCCGGGCCAGTTATTGCCGGGGCGTCACTGGGTGGGAGCGTTGCGGACCTCGGCGACGTCGACCGGCAGTCCGCGGAGGCGAGAAAGTTCGCAAGCCTCGGCGATGTACAGGGCCTCGAGCGCGTCGGCGGCCACGCACGGGCTGGTGCTCCGGCCGACGACGACATCGAGGAAGTAGTCGAGCTCGGCAACATAGGCATCGTGGAATCGCTGGAGGTACGTCGTGTAGGCCGTGCCGCGCTGCCACGACATGTGGTCCTCGGCCGTCGGCAGTGGGGCCCGATCGTCCAGCCCCACGAACCGGGCATCCGTAGAGCCGCACACCTCGAGCCGCACGTCGTGTCCGGCGCCGTTGTAGCGCGTCGCCGTGACGGTGCCGAGCAGGTCGTCGTCAAAGCGCAGCATGGCCACACAGGTGTCGACGTCGCCGGACTCGATGAAAAAGGGTGCGCCCCGGTTGGCGCCCCATGCGTTCACAGAGACCACCTCGCGACCGGTCACCCAGCGCAGGATGTCGAAATCGTGGATGCTGCAGTCACGAAACAGACCTCCGGAGGTCGGGATGTACGCCGCTGGCGGTGGGGTCGCATCGCCGGTCACGGCGCGCACGGTGTGCAGCCAGCCCAGATCACCGTCCTCGAGGGCCTTCTTAGCGACCCGGTAGCCGTGGTCGAACCGGCGCTGGAAGCCAACCTGTAAGGGCACACCGCTGGCCTCGCCGTGGGCCACGACCTCTCGGGTACCGGCGACATCGAGAGCCACCGGCTTCTCGCAGAAGACGGGCACGGCGTGGTCGAGAGCTTGGTGGACCAGCGAGGCGTGGGCGCTCGTGGACGCCGTGATCACCACGCCGTCGACGCCGTCGTCGTACAGAGCCTCCACACTGGGCACCGCTTCGAGGCCGTTCGCATCGGCCAGCTCCCGTGCCCGCATGGTGTCGGCGTCGGCGACGATCACAGTGCCCACGCCGTCGAGGGCCTTCAACGTCGCGGCGTGGAATGAACCGATTCGGCCGGTGCCGACGAGTCCGATCTTCATACCCGCTGCTCCGGCTGTCGGCCCGCGCAGTAGGCAGAATGGGCCGGTGCGAGGATGCTCCGCAGGTATGCCGCACTGGCGGCGACGTCTCGTACCGGGCCCTCATCTTTGGGTTCCTCCGCGAGGATCGTGTCCTGCTCGAGGACAAACCAGCCGTCGAAGCCGTGGTCGACGAGGTGGCTGACGACTCCCTTAATGTCGGCGTCGCCCGTGCCCAGCGGCGTGTACATGCCGTGCGCTACCGCCTCGGTGTAGGTGAGGTCGCCGGTCTGCACACGGCTCGCGAGTGCGGCGTTCACGTCCTTCAGATGGGCATGCGTGATGCGCTCCGGTGCGGCTTGGGCGAGTTCGAGCGGGTTGACACCGCCGATGAGCAGATGTCCAGTGTCCAGGCACAACGGGATGATCGAGCCCTCCAGCACGCGGTTCACATCGTCGCGTCGTTCGACCATGGTCCCCACATGGGGATGGATGACGGCGCGGATCCCACGTTCTGCGGCCGCGGCGTGCAGTCGGTCGAGATTAGCCAGCAGCGTCTTCCATCCGGCGTGATCGAGGCCGGGCCGGGAGTCGTAGCCGTCAGCTCCGGTGACCGCGGCGAGTACGAGCACCTCGGCGTGCGCGGCCACGAACCCATCGAGGAACCCACTGATAACGGGCATCGGGTCGTGGTGTGCGTCGTGGAGCAGCACGGGCGCAAACCCGCCGACCGCCGTCAGGTCGTAGCTGGAGAGCGTAGCGGCGAGCGCGACGGGATCGGACGGGAGGAAGCCCTCGGGGCCGATCTCGGTGGCGCTGAGTCCGGTGGCGCGCATCTCGGCCAGAACACGGTTCGGAGCAAGCTGGTACCCCCAATCGGGGACCTCGCACACGCCCCAGGATATCGGCGCTCCTGCTAGCTGGATCATCGTCGGACCTCGTCCAATCGCATGGGTCGGTGCTGTCGCAAGAAATGAGGGCGGTCTCCCCGCGACGCTCGCATACTATTGTGGCGGGGATGACACCCTCAATCAACCGAAGAAAGCCATCAAACTCACCTCAGTAGCGTGGCGAAGTCACTTCATTCCCGCGAGATGGCTGGGCTCGCAGAGGCAGGCTGCGGGGGATCGGTGATGCCGTGCGGCGGATGGTGGTGCTGCAGCCGAGTCTCGCCTTGCCTCGGCTCAGCCGTCGAAGAGCGTGGGGGCCGGCAGGTTGTAGGACGTCACTACCTGGATCCCGGAATGCCATGAGTGCGTTCGCCCCGGCAGCGCACGGCGCGTCTGCATGATCACCTGGCAAGCCCGCCGCATGTCCTGGTTAAGGTCGTGGTGCAACACCGCCGACAGGTGCCCGTCGTGGAGCAGGCGCAGGTTCTGCTGGTCGAGGTCGGTGGGCGATGAAGACCGAGCACGTCCTGTTGCTTGCCGCGAATTCTTTGACGGTCGCCCGGTTGTCGCCGAATGCGTACATCGAGTTCAACCCAGAGACCCAGGCCGAGCTCGTGTGGCGCGCCCTGCAGAACGGATGGGACCAGACCACGCTCGTCACCGAGCTGCGGGCACAAACCCAACGTCGCCTGACGAGCTGATGTAAACCACGATGGTCGACGCCGTGTTCGGCGGCGTCGACACGCTCGGCCTGCCCCATCATGTCCGCAACCTTCGCGGGCGAGACGTTCTTCGCGCTCACACATCCGGTCGTAACTCATCGCTTTGTGCCGTGAGGCGTTCACCCGCACCTTGGTGCCATCCAGGCTACCGCTCTAGTGTCGCGTGTTGGAAGTGACTTTCTAGTCGGTGTTTGAGAAAATGGTTCATGTCACGAGTGGAGCCATTGGTGTTGCGGGTTGGGGAGGAGAAGGTGCTGCGCGAGTGGACGCGGGCATCGTCGGGTTCGGCGGGCTTGGCGCAGCGAGCCCGGATCCTGCTGCTGGCCGCGCAGGGACACTCCAACACCGAGATCGGCCGGCTGGTGGGGGTGAGTCTGCCGACGGTGAGGCTGTGGCGCTCGCGCTACGGGGCGGGTGGTGTCGGTGGTCTGGGCGATCTGGCTCGTTCGGGGCGCCCGGCCGTGCACGACGAGACGTCGATCATCGCCGCGACGCTCGATCCGCCGCCGGAGTACCTCGGGGTGACGCACTGGTCGGCCCGGCTGCTGGCCCACCACCTCGGCATCAGCTTCGCGACGGTGGCCCGGATCTGGCGGCGGTGGGGCTTGAAGCCGTGGAAGGCCGAGACGTTCACGTTCTC
>JAABUY010001882.1_pt1 | contig 26532 bp, 28 predicted proteins | sample 5560271 | NCBI WGS metagenome assembly JAABUY01 (sample SAMN10711886, study PRJNA513374) | rock metagenome | isolation source: Antarctica rocks | place: Antarctica: Victoria Land, University Valley | reverse complement strand
GGACTTCAACCGCGACGGGCACCTTGATCTCGCCGTCACCGAGTACTACACGCCGACCACCGGCCAGGTCGGGTTCCGGCGCAGCGTGGCGGTGCTGCTGGGCCGCGGCGATGGGACGTTTGCGCCCTATGTCGAGTATCCGACCGGTCCCGGTCCGATAAAGGTTGTGGTGGGCGATCTCAACGGGGATGGCAATCCCGACCTGGTCACCTCGGATCTGGGGAGCAACTCGGTGTCGGTGCTGCTGGGTCGTGGTGATGGGACGTTTGCCCCCAACAGCGACTATCCGACGGGCGGCGGCCCGTTCGGTCTCGCGCTCGGGGACCTCAACCGCGATGGCAGCCTGGATGTGGTGACCGCCGACGCCGATGGGCACGTCGCGGTGCTGCTGGGCCGCGGCGACGGGACGCTCGCGCCGCGGACTGACTACGTGGCCGCGTTTGGGCTGGACAACATCAGACACGCGCGCCCGAACTCGGTGGCGGTGGGCGACTTCAACGGCGATGGCAACCCCGACGTCGCGATCACCGCCGCCAGCACCGACAACGGCGGCTGTGACTCGGTGTCGGTGCTGCTGGGCCGCGGCGACGGCACGCTGGCCCCGGTGACCCCCTACGAGGACAACCGCTACTTCGAGGGTCCGAGAAAGGTGGCGGTGGGGGACTTCAATGGCGACGGGCACCCCGACCTGGCCGTCGCCGACGGCGGCGGCGCCGCCGGCGGCGCGTCGGTGCTCCCGGGCAACGGCGACGGCACATTTGCCCCCAGGACCGAATACCCAACCAACGGTGCCTCGCAGTCGGTGGCGGTCGGGGACTTCAACGAGGACGGGCGCCCCGACCTCGCGCTAGCCAAGCCCGGCAACAACGCGGTGTCGGTTTTGTTGAACACGACGCCTGCGGTCGCGCCGGCTGGCGGTGGCAACCCGCCTCCGGCGGGCGGTGGCAACCCACCGCCACCGCCACCGCCACCGGCGGCGGGGCTTGTGCCGGGGTTGGGTGCTGTGCGCGACACCTCGGCTCCGATCGTGTCGAGGTTGGGGCTGACCAACAACCCGTTCGTGGTGGGCGGGAGCACGCCGACGTTCGGCCGCGCGGCCAAGAAGGCCAAGCGCCATAAGAAGGGCACGACGTTTCGCTACACGCTCACCGAGCCCGCGACGGTGCGAATCGTGATCGCCCAGGCCGGGTCGGGTCGGCGGCGCGGGCGGCACTGCGTGGCGCCGACGCGCAGGCTGGGCAAGGCCCGGGCGTGCACGCGCATCATCACGAAGGGGACGTTGACGCGCACCAGCCGCCAGGGCTCAAACCGCGTCGCGTTCTCGGGGCGCATCGGGTCGCGCAAGCTCGCGCCCGGCCGCTATCAGGCCACCCTGACCGCCACCGACGCCGCGAAGAACGCCTCCAAGCCCCAGACGATCGCGTTTACGATCGTCCGGCGGTGAGGATCCCTGGTAGAGCTTTCGAAGTCGGTGAGCATCGGGCCCGCGGCGCGGAGCGCTCGCATCCACCCCCGCCGTCGAGCGGGACCTGCGCTCTCGGTTCGCGGGGCGCCGCCTCCAGCTGACCACGTTCGCCTCACCGACCAGGGCGGAGGTGCTCGACGCCCTGCTCGCGGGAAGCCGGGTGTCAACACCGGAACGCGACGTGCTGGGGCGTGGAAACTACCAGCTGGTGCCCCCGCTGGGTACCCTGCCCGGCCGTGCGCTTCGAGAAGTGGCAGGCCCTGGGTAACGACTACATCGTGCTCGAGCGCGACCGCCTGCCCTTCGAGCTGACGCCCGCCCGCATCCGGGCGCTCTGCGCGCCCCATCTCGGCGTCGGCTCCGACGGCGTCCTGGTGCTGGGCGCGCCCAGCGATCCGGGCTTCGTGGCCGCGCTGCGGATCTTCAACCCCGACGGCTCCGAAGCCGAGCTTTCCGGCAACGGGGCGCGCGAGGCGGCCGTGTACCTGCGTTCGGCGGGCTGGACCGACGCCAGCACGTTCTCGATCCAGACCGCGGCCGGCGAGGTCCGTCCCACCATCCACGACGACGGTATGTGCACGCTGGACATGGGACGGGCCCGTTTGCGCTCCGACGCCTACCCGGACGGGGCCGAGGACGGCGTCGGCGAGCTCGAGGCCGACGGTCGGCGCTGGCGCTTCCGGCACGTCTCGGTGGGCAACCCGCAGTGCGCGATCGCGCTGCACGAGCTGATCGACCTCGAGCGCCTCGAGGTGGCGACGGTCGGCCGGGCCATCGAGCGCCATGCCCTCTTCCCGCAACGGACCAATGTCTCCTTCTCCGTCGCCCTCGCCCCGGGCACCCTGCGCACCCGGATCTTCGAGCGCGGGGTGGGGGAGACGCTGGCCTCGGGCACCGGGGCCACGGGCGCCGCTGTCTCCCACGTGCTGGGGGGCGGCCAGAGCCCCGTGCGCGTCCAGCTGGACGGCGGGGAGCTGACCGTGGCGGTGGGCGAGGATCTGCACGTCGACCTGACCGGCCCGGCCACGCCCGTCTTCGCCGGCGAACTGGCCGGGCCCTTCCTGGAGGAACTGCATGCGACCGAGTAGCCGCCTGGAGCGGATCCCGCCGTACCTGTTCGCCGAGCTGGAGCGCAAGGTCGCCGCGCGTCGCGCGGCCGGCGCCGACGTCATCTCGCTGGGCATCGGTGATCCCGACCGCCCCACCTATGCGCCGGTGGTCGAGGCGGCGGCGGCGGCGGTGGCCGACCCGGCCACCCACCGCTATCCCTCCAACCGGGGGCGCCCCGAGTTCCGCCGGGCGGTGGCCGACTTCTACGCGCGCCGCTTCGGGGTGGCGCTGGACCCCGAGACCGAGATCCTCCCCGCCCTCGGCGCCAAGGAGTGCATCTTCAACCTGAACCTCGCCTTCCTGGATCCCGGCGACGTGGCCCTGGCCGCCGACCCCGGCTACCCGGTCTACACCGCGGGGCCGTTGCTCGTCGGCGCCGAGCCGGTGCTCATGCCGCTGCGGCCCGAGGCGGGGTTCGTTCCCGACCTGGAGGCCATCGGCGCAGCGGCGCGGGAGCGCGCGCGGCTGATGTTCATCAACTACCCCAACAACCCGACCGGCGCGGTGGTGCCCGACGGCTTCTTCGCCGACGCCGTCGCCTTCGCCCACCGCAGCGGCGTGCTCGTCGTCCATGACAACGCCTACTCCGAGACCACCTACGACGGCTACCGGGCCCCGTCGTTCCTGGCCGAGCCGGGCGCCCGCGAGGTGGGCGTCGAGGTCTTCTCCCTGTCCAAGGGCTACAACATGACCGGATGGCGCTGCGCGGCGATCGTCGGCCAGGCCGAGGCCATCGAGGCGTACTGGCGCCTGAAGACCAACCTGGACTCGGGCATGTTCGAGGCCGTCCAGCTCGCGGGCGTCGCCGCGCTGGCCCCCGGGGTCGATGTGCTGGTCGCCGAGCAGAACGCCGTCTATCAGCGCCGGCGCGACCTGGTCTGCGATGCCCTGGCCGCCGCCGGGGTCCAGGTCACCCCGCCGCGCGGGACGATCTACGTCTGGGCGCCGGTGCCGCCGGGCTATGAGTCCGCCGCGGCCTACTGCGAGCACGTCCTGCTCCAGGCCGACGTGGTGCTCTCGCCGGGCGGTGCGTACGGGCCCAACGGGGAGGGGTTCTTTCGCATCTCGCTGACCACGCCCGACGACCGGCTGCTGGAGGCGGTGCGCCGGCTGCGCGAGCTGGGGGAGTAGGGCGCCCGAGCGCCGCCCCGGGCGCCGATCGCCACCAGCTTGCGCGCCGTGCCGGCGCACAAGCACGCGCTCGCCGCCGTACGGCGTGAGTTGCGACAATCGTGGGCGCCCTCCCGATGCCACCAGAGAACCCAGCCAGAGATCGCCCGCGCCGGCCGCTGTCCTCGGCCCATGTGGGCGCGATCGAGTTTCTGGCCGACGTCCTGGCGACGAGCGAGGAGGAGGGGCGCGCGGATGACTTCTACGGCCGCCTGGCCGAGGCGACGACGAGCCTGACCTCACTCGAGCGAGCGGTGATCTTCCGCTACGACTCGGCTCGCCGGCGGGTCCGCGTGGCGGGCACCTACGGACTTGATCTCGACTTCTTGGCCGACTCGTTCATCACCGCCGAATCGGCGCCGATCGCTCGCCAGGCCCTGGAGCAGGACCGGGTCATCGAGGTCTCCGAGGACCTCGATCGCCAGCTGCCCCGCGAGTACATCGATCGTCTCGACCTGTCGGGCGTCGTCTGCGCGCCGATGGTGGCCAGACGACGCTGGATCGGGGTGATCCTCGGCGATCGGGGGCCCCACGACGCACCCCTCGACGAGGTCGAGCGTGAGTTTCTGTGGATTCTCGGCAAGACGGCGGCGCTGGCTTCGATGGCGCGCGTGGCGACGCGACAGCACGACAAGGCCCAGCAGCTCGGGCAGCGGATCGATCTGGCCCGCGAAGTCCACGACCGGGTGATCCAGCGTCTGTTTGGCATATCGCTCGCTCTGTCGGGCGATCAGGCTTTCGATGACGAGACGCGGCGTCGCTGCGCCGAGGAGGTGCAGAGCGCGCTGGCCGACCTGCGCTTGGCCGTCGGCCGCCCGCTTGGGCGTCCGACGCAGCGCACGAAGACGACCTTGAGCGCCGAGGTGCAGCGTCTTCGTCACGCTCACCCCGATCTGGGCATCCAGTTCGACGGCCCTGCCCCCCTCGTTGCCCCCGCCGCTCTTGAACCGCTCGCTCAATCGGTCCTGACCGAGGCCATTCGAAACGCGCACAAGCACGCCAAGCCGTCCCGCGTCGGTGTCCGGACGAGCAATCGGGACGGCACGTTCGTCCTCGAGGTGACCAACAACGGCGTACGCGGCCGGGCGCGTCGGACCGGGATGGGGCTGCGCCTGGCGGCCTTCGAGGCGTTGCAGGCCGGTGGCCTGCTCGAGTTCGGTCAGCGCAAGGAGGACACCTGGCAGGTACGCCTCGTCGTCCCGTGCGAAGTGGACCAGTGAGCGCCTCCGTTGATGACCTCGAGGGCAACACGCGCAGACTGTGTGTTCTCGTCGTCGATGACCACGACGTCGTGCACTGGGGCTTTCGGCTGATGCTCGCCAATCAGCCGTGGGTCGAGCGCTGCTTGAGTGCTCGGACCGGCTCGGAGGCGTACGCGTTGGCGTCGCGGTATGAGCCTCACGTGGCGCTGGTCGACCTGTTCATCGGCGAGGAGTCCGGGGCGGAGATCTGTGAGCAGCTGCGCGAGCGCTCGCCGATCACCAGCGTGCTGCTGATATCCGGCGCCGGTCGGATCTCGGCCGGCGCCGCGAAGGCCGCCGGTGCGTCAGGGTTCATTCCCAAGGATTGGGGAGCCGCGGACATCTCGCTTGCCGTCAGGAAGGTCGGACTCGGGATGTCGGTCTTCCAGCCCCAGACCGACGGCAATGCGGCACCGCTGTCGCCGCGCGAGCGCGAGGTGCTCCAACTGATCGCGCGCGGCTCGACCAACCGGGAGATCGCCGCCGAGCTCTACCTCTCTCCGCACACGATCAAGGAGCACACCAGCAGTCTCTATCGCGCGCTGAAGGCAAGGAACCGAGCCGAGGCGGTCCAGATCGCTCAGCGCCTCGGCCTCCTCGACTGATCTCACCCCCACAACCGGGGGGCAATTGCTCGCGGGGCCTCGACTAAGCCGACACGAGGTCCCATCCTTGCCCTATGCCCGCACAGCGCACAGCAATCCTGTTTCCCGGTCAGGGATCCTCGGTCGCCGGGACGAGCGGGCCCGACGAGGTCCTCGCGCGTCTGGCCGAGCGCAACGCACGTGACGCCAGCGTGATGCGCCTGGAGGAGTTCCGTGTCAACGCCTGAGACCCTCGAGCTCGACGCGCGCCAAGCCCGGCCTTCAACCTGCGCCCAGGTTGTCGGTCTCGGCGCTGCGCTGCCCCCCGAGAGCGTCGCCAACGAGACCATCGCCGCTCGAACCGGCGTCGACGGCACGTGGATCGAGCGGCGCACCGGCATTCGCTCGCGACGCCACGCGGCGTCCGACATGACCTTGGTCGACCTGGCCGCCGGTAGCGGCCGGGCCGCCCTGATCGACGCCGGACTCGACGGAGCCGAGCTCGATCTCGTGCTCCTGGCCACGGTGAGCCAGGAGACCCCGATGCCCAATCTCGCCCCGCAGGTCGCGACGGCGGTGGGGGCGGTGAACGCCGGAGCCTTCGACATCGGCGCCGCGTGCGGCGGGTTCTTGATGGGACTCGCCACCGCCGCCGGCTTCATCGAGTCATCCCGTGCTCGCCACGTCCTCGTGGTTGGGGCCGAGACGCTGTCGCGACAGACCGATCCCGATGACCGCCGCACCGCCGCCCTGTTCGGCGATGGCGCCGGGGCCGTCGTGGTCAGCGTCGCCGGTTGCGGCGGGGTGGCCGAGATCGAGCTGGGGTCCGACGGCACCCTTTCCGAGCTGATCGTCACCGACGGCGAAACCGGCTTCATCCGGATGGACGGACATGAGACGTTCATCCACGCGGTCAGCGTGATGGAGAGCGCGACGCGATCGATCTGCGCGCGCTCCGGGCTTGATCTCGCGACCGACATCGACCTGTTCGTCTTTCATCAGGCCAACGCGCGAATCACCCGCTCGCTGGCGGCGCGTCTCGCGGTGCCTGAGGAGCGCGTCGTCGACTGCATCGCCGAGCTCGGCAACACGTCGGCCGCGAGCCTCCCGCTGGCCCTCGACTACGCTCGCGCCGACGGTCGCCTGGTGCCTGGCAGCCGGGTGCTGCTGTGCGCGGTCGGGTCCGGGTTCATCTGGGGCGCCGCCCTGCTCGAGTGGGGCCGGCGATGAGAGCCAAGGGCATCAAGACAGTCGGCGACCTGGTCGACCTGATCGGCTCGCGAGCCTGATGCCCTCGGTAGCGATCACCGGGCTCGGTGCCGTCACGCCGCTCGGCGTCGGCGCCCGCACGCTGCACGAGCGCTGGAGCGCCGGCGTATGCGGCGTGCGCGACGGTGAAGCACCGTGCGCCGAGTTCGCCGCTACCGACTTTCTCTCGGTCAAGGAGGCCCGACGGGCCGATCGCTTCACCCAGCTGGCGATCGCCGCCTGTGACGAGGCGCTCGCCGACGCCGGCTGGGACGGTGAGGCGCCGTATGACCCGCGGCGCGTCGGCGCCATCGTGGGCACGGGAATCGGCGGCATATCAACGGTCGAAGCGAACCATACGCTGCTCGAGAGCAAGGGTGCCGCCAGCGTCTCACCGCTTGCCGTGCCGCTGATGATGAGCAATGCCGGATCGGCGGCCCTGGCCATGCGACACAACCTGCGCGGACCGGTCTACGGCGTCGTCTCGGCGTGCGCGGCCGGGGCGCATGCGATCGGCAGCGCCATGCGCGCGATCCAGTGCGGCGACGCGACGGCGGTCGTGGCTGGCGGCTCCGAGGCCGCGCTGACGCCGCTGGCGCGCGCGGCGTTTGCCGCGCTCGACGCGACGTCCACCTCGGGCATCTCGCGGCCCTTTGACGCCCGACGCGACGGGTTCGTGATGGGGGAGGGCGCGGCCGTCCTCGTCCTCGAGGACGAAGAGGGCGCGCGGGAACGCGGGGCACGAATCCTCGCCCGGCTGCGCGGCTACGGCGCAAGCTGCGACGCCTTTCATCTGACGGCCCCCGACGAGCGGGGCGCCGGCCAGGCCACGGCGATCGAGGCGGCCCTGCGCGATGCCCAGTTCGCCCCCGAGGAGGTTGACTACGTCAACGCCCACGGCACCTCGACGCCGCTCAACGACCGCTCGGAGACGTTCGCGCTGAAGCTGGCCCTCGGCGAGCACGCGGGCGAGATTCCGATCTCGTCGACCAAGTCGGCGATCGGCCATCTCCTTGGTGCCGCTGGTGCCGTCGAGGCCACGGCGACCGTCCTGGCGCTGCGTGATCGTGTCGCGCCACCGACGCTGGGTTGGTCCGAGCGCGACCCGGACCTCGATCTGGACTACGTCCCGGGGAAAGCCCGGCCGCTGACCACCTCGCCCGAGAAGAAGCCCATCGCCCTGTCGAACTCGTTCGGCTTCGGCGGGCACAACGCCGTGCTCTGTCTGGAGGCAGCATGACCCTCGCGCTCCTTCCCCGCCCCGAGGAGCGCCTCACGCCGCTCGAGCGCCTCGAGGTCCTGTGCGACCCGGGATCGCTCAACCTGATCCGCACCGAGGTCCGCTCGCGACGGATGGGCGACAAGGCGCGCGCCGGCGATGGTGTGCTCGCCGCGTCCGGGCGGATCGACGGCCGCTCGGTCTTCTGCTTCGCTCAGGACCCGAGCTTCGCCGGCGGTTCGCTGGGTCAAGCCCACGCCGACACGGTCGTCAAGGTCCACCAGCTCGCCGGTCGCGCCCGCGTCCCGGTGATCGGTTTCATCGAGTCCGCCGGCGCGCGGATGCAGGAGGGTCTGGAGGCGCTCGGCGGCTACGGCCGGATCTTCCGTGAGCACGTCCGCCTCTCCGGCCGCGTACCCCAGATCTCGATCGTCTGCGGACCGTCGGCCGGAGGCGGGTCCTACGCCCCGGCGCTGACCGACTTCGTCATCATGGCCGGCGCCAACGCCAGCATGTTCCTCACCGGGCCCGGGGTCGTCGCGAAGGTCACCGGGGAGGACGTCGACGCGGCGACGCTCGGCGGTCCCCGCGTCCACGAGCGCAGCGGTGTGTGTCATCTCGTCGCGCCGACGGAGGTCGACGGCGCGCTGCTGGCTCGTGACCTGCTCGACTACCTCCCCCAGCGCACGGACGAGACGCCGACACGCTGGCCGTCGGTCGCGCCGCCGGGCTTCGCACCCGACTCGGTGGTACCGCGCGAGGATCGCCGCGTCTACGACGTGCGCGACGTCGCCCGAGCGCTCGTCGACGGCGGGCGGCTGCTCGAGGTCTCTCCGCGCTTCGCCCGGAACATCGTCTGCGCGTTCGGGCGGCTTGACGGGGGGGCGGTCGGTATAGTGGCCAACCAGCCGCGCTACCTCGGCGGCGTCCTCGATGCCCAGAGTTCGCAAAAGGCGGCGCGCTTCGTCCGCACGTGCAACCTCTACGGACTCCCGCTGGTCGTTCTCGTCGACACGCCCGGGTTCCTCCCGGGGACCAAGCAGGAGCGCGCCGGCGTCATCCGCCACGGAGCCAAGCTCGTCTACGCCTTCGCTGAGGCGACCGTACCCCGCGTCACCGTCGTCCTGCGCAAGTCCTTTGGCGGGGCGTTCATCGCCATGAACAGCAAGGACCTCGGGGCCGACTTCGTCTTCGCTTGGCCGGACGCGCAGATCGGCGTGATGGGCGCCACGCAGGCCGTCGACGTGATCCACCGCCGCGAGATCGCCGCCGCCAAGGATCCCGAGCGGGCGCGAGTCAAGCTCGCCGGCGCCTATGCCGACGAGCACCTCGGCTCCGGCGCGGCGGGCGCTGACGGCTTCGTCGACGAGGTCATCCCCCCGAGCGAGACGCGCAGCCGGATAGCCGCGGCGCTGTCGAGCCTCGAAGGCAGTCGAACCGAGCGCCGCGCGAGCGGGAACCCGCCCCTATGAGCCCGCTCGACTGGTCGACGCCGTTCGAGGACCTTGAGGTCGGGGAGAGCTTCGTGACCCGCGGGCGGACGGTGACCGAGGCTGACGTCGTCGCTTTCGCCGGCCTGACCGGCGACTATCACCCCCAGCACTCCGACGCCGAGTGGGCCGCGCAGAGCGCGTTCGGGGAGCGCATCGCCCACGGCATGCTGATCGTCAGCTACGCCGTTGGGCTGGTCCCGCTCGACCCCACACGGGCACTTGCCCTACGTCGCCTGCGCGACGTCGTCTTCAAACGCCCAGTCAGCTTCGGCGACACGATTCACGTCGAGGGCAAGGTCGAGGCGCTGCGGGCGGTCAGCGACGAGGCGGGGCTCGTCTCGTGCCGCTGGTCGATCCTCAACCAGCGCGCGGAGCTCTGCGTGCGTGCGGCCGTAGAGGTCCTGTGGCGCGGTGGCCAGACCTCCGGGACGCCCGCCACCGCGACAGTTGACCCGCCGCCCTGATGCTCGCCGGCAAGAGGCTGCTGATCACCGGGGTGCTGACCGGTGACTCGATTGCCTTCGAAGTGGCGCGAGTGGCTCAAGTGTCGGGGGCGGAGGTCGTCCTCACCGGGTTCGGACGGGGGCGCCGCCTGACCGAGAGGGTCGCCGCCAAGCTTCCCGAGCCGGTCGAGGTGCTCGAGCTCGACGCCAACAAGCCCACCGACCTTGAGGCGCTGGCCGGCACCCTCGGGGCGCGCTGGTCGGCCCTCGACGGCGTCCTGCACGCCATTGCCTTTGCCCCCGAGGACGCCCTGGGTGGCAACTTCATGGCCACCCCGGTCGAGAGTGCGCAGACGGCTTTTACCACGAGTGCGTTCTCGCTGAAGGCGCTGGCCGTGGCCCTGAGCCCGCTGCTCGAGCAGGCCGACGGCGGCGGGGCGGTCGTCGGGCTTGACTTCGACGCGACGGTCGCCTGGCCGGTGTATGACTGGATGGGCGTCGCCAAGGCCGCGCTCGAGAGCGTCGCCCGTTACCTGGCCCGCGATCTCGGGCCACGCGGTGTCCGCGTCAACCTGGTCAGTGCCGGCCCGATCGAGACGATGGCCGCCGGGGGGATCCCCGGATTTGAGCAGCTCGCCGAGACCTGGCAACGCGGAGCGCCGCTCGGCTGGGACGTTGGCGATCCGGGGCCCGTCGCGGCGACGGTGTGCTTCCTGCTGTCGTCGCTGTCGCGCGGCATCACCGGCGAGATCGTTCATGTCGACGGCGGCTATCACGCGATGGGAGCCCCGATCCGATGAGCCGACGCGTGCTGCTGACGGGGGCGACCGGCTTCTTGGGCATGGAGGTGCTCGTCCGACTGCTCGAGCAGGATGACGTCGAGATCATCGCTCTCGTGCGAGCGGCCGACACCGAGCAGGCCTCGGAGCGCATTCGCGGCGTCCTTGGACGGCTCTACGACGAGCCGGGCGCGTGAGCTTGTCGGACCGGCCGGGATCGAGACCGCCCCCCCTCGCTGACTTCTTCTCGACGATCGTCGCCTACGCCGAACGGGCAAAGTGGGGCAAGCGAGCGCTCGCCCGCGAGGCGGCCATGGTCAGCGCGTGAAGGGCACCGGCCTAGACTGAGCCGTGGATGCAGCGCAGCCGCCACGGTCGCACCACCGAGTCCCGCCACCCCGCGGCGGGGCCGCCGGAGGGCCGGGCGCGGCAGCGTGCCGTCTGCATCGCCGCCCTGCCCGAGGGCGAGGATCTCGCCGAGCTGGTCGAGCTGCTGCGCACGGCCGGGGTGGCCGCCGTGCGCAGCGTTGTCCAGCACCGCCCCCAGCCTCACCCCAACAGCTACTTGGGACCCGGCAAGCTCGAGGAGGTCAAGGCGGCGGTCAGCGCCGCCGACGCCAACCTAGTCGCCTGCGACGACGAGCTCACCCCCCGCCAGGAGCGCAACCTCGAGCAGGCCCTCGGCGTTCCGGTCATCGACCGCACAGCGGTCATCCTCGACATCTTCGCGGCCCACGCCAACTCGGCCGAGGGCAAGCTGCAGGTCGAGCTGGCCCAGCTGCAGTACAACCTCGCCCGCATGCGCGGGCTCTGGTCGCACCTGGAGCGACTGGGTGGGGGCATCGGGACCCGCGGTCCGGGCGAGACACAGATCGAGACCGACCGCCGTCTGGCCCGCGACCGCATCGCCGCCCTGCGCCGCCGCCTGCGCGGAGTGGGGGAGTCCCGGGCGACCATGCGCCGCGAACGCGAGCGGGCGGCGCTGCCCGAGGTCGCCCTGACCGGGTACACCAACGCGGGCAAGTCGACGCTGCTCAACGCGCTCACCGGGGCCGAGGTCGGCGTGCGCGACCGCCTGTTTCACACCCTTGACCCGACGACGCGGGCGCTGCGCCGTGACGGGTCGAGCCTGCTGGTGACCGACACCGTCGGCTTCATCCGCAAGCTGCCCCACCAGCTGGTGGAGGCCTTCGGGGCCACGCTCGAGCAGACCCGCCGAGCCAGCCTCGTGCTCCACGTCGCCGACGCCTCAGCCCCCGAGGAGGAGCTGGTCGAGATGCTCGGGGCGGTGGAGGAGGTCCTGGAGGAGATCGGAGCGGGACAGACTCCGCGCCTGCTCGTCCTCAACAAGGCAGATGCCCTGGACCCCGAACGACGCCGCGAGCTGAGCTTCCGCCAGCCCGACGGCGTGCTCGTCTCGGCCCAGACCGGGGAAGGGCTCGACGTCCTGGTCGATCGGATCGCCCAGGCCTTGGACCGGGGGCAGTGCGAGCTGGACCTGCTCATCCCCTACGGCGACGGGGCGCGTCTGGCCGAGCTGCACGAGCTCGACGGCGACCTGGAGCGCGATGAGACTCCGGACGGCGTGCGCGTCCGGGCGCGGGTGGCCGCCGCTGCGGCCGACCGCTTCGTTCGCTATCGCCGATCGGATGTCTCCGAGAACGGCAAGGCCTCAGCGTCCGGACGAGCCGAAGCCTCCGGTTCCTCGCTCGTCGGGCGCCGGGCCTAGGTCGGCAACCGCCAGCACCGTAGCGGCGACCAGGGGCACGAGCAGGAGCTGGGCGATGCGATCGCCCGGGGTCGCCTCCCACCGCGTGGGACCCGTGTTGAGCAGCACGACGCGGATCTCGCCGCGGTAGTTGGGGTCGATCAGCCCCGGGGCATTGACCAGGGTGATCCCGTGGCGGTCGGCCAGGCCCGACCGGGGAACGACGAGACCAGCACTGCCCGGCGGCAGGGCGACGGCCACGCCGGTGCCCACGGTGGCCCGCTGGCCCGGCTCCAGGCCCACGCCGTCCAGGCAGGCCAGGTCGAGCCCGGCATCGCCGGAGCGCCCCCGGGCCGGGGGCCGGGCCCGTGGGTGCAGCAACCGCACGCGCAGCTCGGCCGTGCTCTGGGTCATCGCCCGGCGATTCCCGCCGCGCGTCGTGCTGCCGCGTGGGCCGCGTGCTCGAAGCCGTCGTCGAGGGGGGCGAGCTCGGCCGGTCCGAGCCCCAGGGCCCGCGCGATCAGCCAGTCGGCGAACCAGGCGTTCTTGGGCAGCAGGGGCCCGTGGAGATAGGTGCCGAGGACCAGGCCGCGCCGCACGCCCTCGGCGCCGCTGTGCCCGTCGTTGCCGTGGCCGGCCAGGACCCGCCCGAGCGGCCGCTCGCCGGACCCCAGCCGGGTGCGGCCGCCATGGTTCTCGAACCCGGCCAGCACCCGCGGGCCGCCGCCATCCTCGAGGTCGACCTCGATAGCCACGTTGCCGATCAGCCGCGGCCCCGGCTCGCGGATGGTCTCGAGGTCGACGAGCCCGGCCCCGGGCAGCCGGGTCCCGTCGAGCTCGTAGCCGTGGCCCAGGAGCTGGTAGCCCCCGCAGACGCCGAGAACGACCACCCCGGCATCAGCCGCCGCGCGCAGAGCCGGCGCCTTGGCCCCCGCGAGATCCTCGGCGCACAGGCGCTGGTCGCGATCCTGGCCGCCCCCCATGTAGAGCAGGTCGTGAGCCTCGGGGTCCAGCACGTCGCCCAGGCTCACGTTGACCAGTTCAAAGCCCAGCCCTCTCCAGCGGCAGCGTCGCTCGAGGAACAGAAGGTTGCCCCGGTCGGCGTAGATGTTCATCAGCTCGCCGTAGAGGGCCCCGACCCGCAGCGTCGGGGCGTCAGCCACGCCAGACCACCACCGTCGATCCGGCGTGCTCGCCGGTGGGCGGGATGTGGCGGTGATCCAGGCCGTGCAGCCCATGGGCCTCGCCTTCGGCGCGCAGATCGTCGGCGGACACACGGTCCAGGCAGACCAGGTCGCGCTCGCTGCGCGCGGGCGCCTGGGCGGGGCGGACGCTGCGCCGGCGCTCGAGCTCCCAGGCGTCGGGCCGCGCGCGCAACGCCACCGGCTGGCTCTCGTAGATCACGTCGCCGCGCACCGTCGTGTCGGGCGTGGGCAATCGTGCCCCGAGGCCATACGCTTCGAGCTCGCCGGCGACGGCGCACGCGAGGAGCCCCCCCGGGCGCAGGTGGGTGCGCACGCCGGTCAGCAACGCGGACCGTCCGGGGCGGCCGCCGAGCAGTTGAATGGTCTGCATGGGGACAAGCACGAGCCCGACGTCGTGGGAGAGGGAGAACTTCCTGGCGTCGGCCACGACGGTACGTACTCCGGGCCAGCGGGCGCTCAGGGCATGCAGGAGGACGGGGTCGCGGTCCAGGGCAATGACCTCGGCTCCCGCGCTGGCCAGGGCCCCGGCCACCCGGCCGCTGCCGGCGCCCACGTCGAGCACCGGGCCCGAGCAGGCTGCGGTCAGCTCCAGCCACAGCCCGAGGTCGGCGCGGTAGGAGCCGCACTCGAGCTCGTGCCAGACCAGCGCGTCCTCGCTGCTCGGCCGGGCGGGGGCCGGGGCGCGGGCGGCGCGCTGGGCGGCGCGGCCGGCGGGCCGCTGGGCGCGGGCGGCGGTCACCGCCAGTACTCCGGCGCCGCTCCGCGGCTGGAGAGCAGCTCGCGCAGCTCCAGCAGCGCGGTGTAGGTGGGCAGGGCGTAGAGGGGTCCGGCGCCATCGGCCAGGGCGGCGTCGAGCGCCCCGGCCAGGCCGTCGGCCACGCGAATGCGCGCGGGGTCCACCCCGGCGTACTTGAGCCGCAGGGCCATCTCGGCTGCGCGCGTGCCGGCACACGTCACCTGGCGCAGATGCCCGGCGAGCAGCTCAAAGTCGGCGTCCCAGACCCAGGAGACGTCGCGGCCGTCGGCGATGCCGTCGTTGAGGACGGCCAGGAGGTCGTGCTCGCCGGGCTCGGAGGCGAGCGTGCGCAGCACCTCGTTGGCGCCCGTTGGGTTCTTGACCAGCAGGACCGAGAGCTGCCGATCGCCCAGAGGGATGGTCTCCGCCCGCCCGAAGGCCGGCGCCACGGACTCCAGCCCCGCCACCACGGCGTCGAGCGTCACGTCGAGCGCCGTGGCCAGGGCCGCCGCGGCCAGCGCGTTGTAGACGTTGTACAGCCCGGGCAGGGGCAGGCGGACGCGCCTCGTACCCGCCGGCGTGGTCAGGATGAAGGCGCTGGTGCGGACGCCGGAGAGCTCGACGCGGGTGGCCGACACCGCCGGGTCGGGCCGATCGTGGTCACCGGTCGGACAGCTGTAGCGTCCGAGATGACCGAGGTAGACCGCCTCGTAGACCAGCGGTTGGCCGCAGCGCCGGCAGTGGGTCGAGTCGGATGCGTGGGGGAGCTCGCCGAGGGTGGGGGCATCGTCTCCGACCCCGAACCACAGCGGCTGGCCGGGGGACTCGCCCCCCAACGCGGAGATGAGCGGGTCGTCTGCGCAGAGCACCGGGGTGAGATCGGGCGGCGCGTTGGCCAGGACCCCGGCCCAACGATCGCCGATGGTCTCCAACTCCCCGTAGCGGTCGAGCTGGTCGCGGAAGAGGTTGCCAAGGACCAGCGCTCGCGGCCGCAGGGCTTCGACGAGCTCGTCCAGCCAGAGCTCGTCGACCTCGAAGAGGCCGAGATCGCCGCGCATCCCTTCGCCCCGCAGCGTCGCGGCGCCCAGCAGCGTCGAGGCGACGCCGCCGGTCATGTTCGCGCCGGCCCGATTGTGTACGGCGGCGATCCCCTCGCCGCCCAGAATGGAGGCGACCATGGCGGCGGTGGTGGTCTTGCCGTTGGTGGCCGAGATGACCACGCTGCCCCGGGACAGCCGGCCGGCAAGTTGGGTGATGGCCCCCGGGGCCAGGCGGAGCAGCAGGCGGCCGGGGAGACTCGTGCCGCCGCCGCGGCCGCTGCGGCGGGCCAGGCTGCCGGCCAGCCGGGAGAGCGCCATCGCGCCGGCGAGCCTCGCGCCGGCGAGCCTCGCGCCGGCGAGCCTCACGCCCGCCTCCACGGCCGGCGCGCGGGGCGGCCGGTGGCCAGCGGCCCGTCGGGGCTGGGGGCCATGACTCGTACCGCGCCCGGCAGCGAGCGGATGGTGGCCGGCAGAACGCCGATGGGGTCGCCATCGGCGTACACGTCGAATTGGCGGTCCGCGCGGATCACCAGCTCGCGCACGCGGTGGACATGGACGCCGGGGTGGTCGACGTGGCTTCCGCTGAAGACCCGGGGCAGTGCGGCCAACGCGCGCGTGCGGGACAGAAACTCGCAAACGACGACGTCAAACATGCCGTCGTCCAGCTCGGCATCCGGCGCGAGGTACATCCCCCCGCCGTAGGCGCGTGAGTTCGCCGCGGCGACCGTGTAGCCCACATAGCTCTCGGGTCGCCCATCGAGCTCGAGCTCGAAGCGCGCTGGACGCCACGCGGCCAGGGCGCGCAGGGCGCCGTAGGTGTAGACGAAATTGCCCAACCGGGCCGGGGCGAGGTTGGCATGGCGGTTGGCGTCGGAGTCAAAGCCGCAGGAGGCGATGCCGATGAACGGCCGGCCGTTGACCGCCCCCAGGTCCAACGGCCGAGGCGTGCCATGGGCCAGCGCCTCACACGCAGCCACCGGGTCGGCGGGCAGGCCCAGCACCCGGCCGAAGTCGTTGCCCCGCCCGCCGGGGAGCACCCCGAGCACGCCGTCGCTGCCGCACAGGGCGGAGGCCACGGCTCCGGCCAGCCCGTCGCCGCCCAGCGCGACGGCGAGCTCGCCGGCCCGGGCAGCCGCTCGAGCCAGCCCGGCGGCATGGTCCAGGTCGTGCGTGAGCTCGGTGTGGGAGGCGACGCCCAGCTCGGCCAGGGCCCGTTCCACGGCGGGCAGAACGCGTGCCGCTCGGCCCCCGCCGGCAGAGGGATTGACGATCAGGGCGGCGGGACGGGGGGCGAGCACCGGGCCGCGCCACGCTAGTACACGCAGGGGGGGTCTCGGCCGGTGTCGGCCCTCACACCGGGGCCAGCCGGCGTGGCGTGGGCGCGCCGGTCACTATGCTCCCCGACCATGCACCGCCGGATGCGCCCACTCGTCTCCCTGGCCATCGCCGGCCTGAGCCTCGCCGCGACCGGCTGTGGCTCGGATCAGAGCGCGATCAGCGAGCCCTCGGCCCAGGTGGCCAGCCTGGGCGCCACGGGACCCACCGGACCCACCGGAGCCGCAGGGCCGCCTGCCGGCTGCCAGAACGTCCCCGCCCCGGCGCCCAAGGCCAACGCCAAGGCCACAGCGCCCACCCTCAAGCTCGATCCGGCCAAGTCCCAGACCGTGCAGTTCCAGACCAACTGCGGCTCGTTCACCGTTACCCTCGACGCCAAGCGGGCGCCCACGACCGCCGCGTCGTTCGCCTCGCTGGCTCAGCAGGGCTTCTACGACAACCTCATCTTCCACCGCGTGGACACCGGCCTGGGCATCGTCCAGGGCGGCGATCCCCAGGGCAACGGGCAGGGTGGCGCCGGCTACACCGTCGTCGAGAAGCCCCCCGCCGGCATCAAGTACACGGTGGGCACGGTGGCGATGGCCAAGACCGGGGCGCAGGCCGCCGGGACCTCGGGCAGCCAGTTCTTCATCGTCACCGGGCCGCAGGCGGCCAGCCAGCTCACGCCCGACTACGCGCTGGTGGGGACGGTGACCCAGGGCATCCAGGTCGTGCAGAAGCTGGCCACGGTGGCCACCGACTCCTCGCAGAAGCCCACGTCACCCCTGGTCATCCAGAAGGCGAGCTTCGGCGGGTAGCTGGGCGGGTCGGGGTCGCGGTCCCCGGGGGGCGACCCCGAGGCCGGGTCGGGGCGGCCCCGCGGTGTCCGGGACGGAGGCGGCGGCTCTGCGGTGTCCGGGACGGAGGCGGCGGCTCTGCGATGCCGGGTTGGTTCTCGGCCGGCCACGCGCGGGCGCTGGCTGGCCGCGGCCGGGCCGCTACCTGGCCGCGCCCGCAGCGCTGCTTGGCTGCGCCCGGGCCGCTACTTGGCCGGGCCCGCAGCGCGCTCGACGCGCATGCGTGCCTGACGCCGGCGCCCGTAGAACGCCATCACTGCCACCGCGGCAACCACGAGCACCAGACCGTAGAACAGCCCTCCGGCGATCCCGATGCCGCCAAGGGGCAACGAGACGAGCTCGATGATCCCCAGGCCGAGCGCCAACAGGACGATCACCAGCAGGAAGATCACCCCGAAGCCACGGACCCGGGCCAGCGCGCCGGCCGACGCGGGTGGGGCGACCAGGCCCATGAGGCGGAGCAGGAGAAGCTGGCGACCGCTGGGCGGTGCCTGGCCCAGACGCTGCACGGCCTGCTTGAGGTCGGCCGGGCGGCGCTCGGCCAGCGCCAACGAGGCGTCGGCCATCCGCCGGATCTGCATACGCTCCTGAGGGCGTGCGGCGGTGATAGCGCGTCGGAAGTAGTCGCGGGCCGCCTTGGCGTCGTAGCGCTCGGCGGCTCTCGCTCCGAGGATGGCCATGGCGGCCGACTTGAACTTGACCTCGCGCTCCAGCTCGTCGTCGGAGCGATTCTCCAGGCCCTGGATGGCGTTGATGGCCCCGCGCTGCTCCATGCGGATCTGTCGCGGCTTCGGGGGCATCGCGCGACAGTCTACGGCGCTCCCGACCGCGCGGCCATGCTGTCCTCCGGCTCACCCAACCTGGGCGGCGGCCGCCGGACGGCGTTCACTGATGGCCTGGTGCAGGCGCTCCATGGCCTGAGGCGAGCGCTTCCATGCGCTTGATCTCCCAGTACTGAGGACGATCAGTCGCATGGGGGAGGCGGCCACCACGGTTGCCGTCCGCAGCTCGGACTCCAGCACCCCGATCCCGCTGCCCGATTGCGGCCTGACATGATCAGGCCCCGTGGGGACGACTGACTACGTGATCGTGGGCGCCGGCTCGGCCGGCTGCGTGCTGGCCAACCGGCTCAGCGAGGACCCTCCGTGCGGGTAACGCTGCTCGAGGCCGGGGGCCGAGACCGCAGCCCGAGCATCAAGATCCCCGCCGCGTTCGCCAACCAGTTTCACACCAAGCTCGACTGGGACTACGCCACCGAGCCTGAGCCCCACGTCGACGATCGATCCCTCTACGTGCCGCGGGGTCGTAGCCTGGGCGGGTCGAGCTCGATGAACGCCATGCTCTACGTCCGGGGGCGCCCGCTGGACTATGCCCTGTGGGCGGCCCAGGGCGCCGAGGGATGGGGCTGGGCGGACGTGCTGCCCTACTTCCTGCACTCCGAGGACAACGCCCGCGGAGCCTCGGAGCTCCACGGCGCGGGCGGCCCCCTGCGCGTCTCCGAGCAGCGCTCGCCGCGCCCCCTGGATCGCCGCCTGCTGGAGGCCAGCGAGGCGGTGGGCATTCCTCGCGTCGCCGACTACAACGGACCCGAGCAGGACGGGGTGTCGATGTTCCAGGTCACCCAATCCAACGGTCGGCGCTGGAGTGCGGCCGACGGCTACCTGCGCCCCGTGCTCACGCGCGACAACCTCGAGGTCGTGACCGGCGCTCTCGTGCTCGGTCTCGAGCTCGACGGCACCCGCGTCACCGGCGTGCGCTACCGCGACCGGCTCAGGCGGACGCGCACCATCCGACCTGAGCGCGAGGTGATCCTGGCCGCTGGGGCGATCGGCTCACCCCAGCTGTTGCTGCTGTCGGGCATCGGTCCCGCCGATCACCTGCGCGAGGTGGGCGTGCCGGTCCGCCACGAGCTCGGAGGCGTGGGGCTCAACCTGCAGGACCACCCGTTCGTCACGCTGATCTGGGAGGTCTCCGACCAGCGCACTCTCTACGGCGCCGACAAGCCAAAGCCGATGGCCGAGTGGGTGCTGCGCCGCTCGGGCCCGCTGACCTCCAGCGTGGCCGAGGTCGTCGCCTTCGTTCGCACCCGGCCCGGCCTGCCGGCGGCCGACGTCCAGTTTCACATGGGCGCCGCCTACTACGAGGATCACGGGGCCGAGACCTTCGACGGACACGCCGGGGTGATCGCGCCGGTGCTGGTCAGCCCGCAGGCGCGTGGACGCGTCTGGCTGCGCTCCGATGACCCCACCGCCAAGCCGCGCATCCTCACCAACACCCTCTCCGAGCCCGATGACGTTGCCTCGCTGGTGGCGGGGATGGAGATGGCCCGCGAGATCGCCGGCCAGCCGGCGCTGGGGTCGGTGATCCTGCGCGAGCTCAAGCCGGGACCCGACACGGTGGGGCGCGAGGAGCTGGAGGCTGACCTGCGGCGACGGCTGATGCTCATCTACCACCCGGTGGGCACCTGCCGCATGAGCGACAGCGGGCAGGACGCGGTGGTGGACTCTCAGCTGCGCGTCCACGGTCTCGAGGGCGTGCGCGTGGTCGACGCCTCGGTCATGCCGGTGATTCCGGGCGGCAACACCAACGCGCCGACGATCATGATCGCCGAGCGGGCCGCGGATCTGATCCGCAGGCGTGCCCCGCTGGGGACGCCGGCACCGGTGGCCAGCCCAGCCTAAACACCCGACCGCGGACGGCGGGACGCCCAGCCGGGTACCGTGACACCATGACGCCCGTCGCCGACTCCACCGCCAGCCAGCCCGTCTCCGGGCCCTCGCACGACCGGCCGCCTGGGTCGCGGCGCGCCGCGAGCGTGGGGCTCGTCGCGTTGATGGCGGCGGGCTCGGTGGCCATGTGGCTGGTCAACCCGATCGGCTGGCTCTATCTGGCCTCGGCGCTGGCCAAGAGCCCGGAGCCCTCGCTAGGCCCCTATCTCATGGTGATGCTCGGCATCATCGTGACCGCCGCCGTCCTGGGCAAGGCCCTCGGGTCGCTCAGCCGCGCTCACGCTCGGCTGCAGGGAAAGCAGACGGCGGTCCACGTGCGCCTCCCGTGGCACAAGAGTATGCGCGGAGAGCGCGATGGGGGCGAGCCGCGCTCGGTGCTCGACGTGGTCATGATCACCTCGGTGGGTGTGGCCCTGCTGGCCATGGCAGGCTGGTTCTTCTTCCTGGCCGGATCCTCGCTGCCCAAGGCCTAGCCTGCGTGCGAGGTGCCGCGGAGGCCGACACGCCGGCGCTGACCGGCTGAGCGCGGCGGGCGCCACTCCGACGGCGGCGACCACGTGCTGAAGCTCGTAGCCCTGATCGTCCTGTTGGGCCTCGATACCTTCGCCGTCTCGGCGGCGCTCGGCCTGGCCGGGCTCGCTGGACGCGACCGAGCGCGAATCCCGATCGTCTTCGCGCTCTTCGAGGCAGGGATGCCCCTCCTTGGGCTTGGCCTGGGTGCTCCGCTCGGGCACGCGATCGGCGGCGGTGCCGACTACCTGGCCGTGGCGGTGCTGATCGTCTTCGGACTCTTCATCCTGGTTGGCAGCGACGCGGGCCAGGAGGAGCGCGTCGCTGGGCTCGCGCGCGCCGGCGGCGCCGGCCTGCTTCTCCTCGGTGTGAGTATCAGCCTCGACGAGCTCGCTGTCGGCTTCACCCTTGGCCTGCTGAACGCTCCCGTGGTCCCAGCGATCGCGGCCATCGCCGTCCAGGCCTTCGTTGTATCGCAGCTGGGGTTGCGCCTCGGTGCACGCCTGAGCGAGCGGTTTCGTGAGGGCGCTGAGAGGCTAGCCGGGATCGCGCTCAGCGGTCTCGGGGTAGCCCTTCTCGTCGAGAAGCTCGCTGGTTAGCTCTAGCGGGAGGGCGCCGCGAGGATCTTCAACACGCCGCCACCGGTCAGGAGGCGGGGCGGTGCCCGGGCTGCCCGCCGGGGTGGGCGGCGCCCTTGGCCTCACCCGGTGCGGTCTCGCCGGCGCTGTAGCGCTGGGACTCGGCCTCGAACGCATGCAGGCAGTGCTGGGAGCAGAAGGAGAAGGTCTCGGCGCCGAGGCTCTTGGTGACGGCCTTTGAGCGGTCGACCTTCATGCCGCAGACCGGGTCGGTGACCCCGCGTCGCGCGGTCAGCCAGAACAGCCCGGCGAACAAAAGGACGCCCAGGGCGTTGAGCGCGAGCTTGTAGTTGACCTGGATCGATCCGAAGATGTCGCCGCGGGTCGGTCGGGTGGTGGGCACGACGCCGATGAGGTGAAAGACGCCATCGATGGCCAGGGCAGCGAGCACCATGGTCACGAACATCAGGGCGGTGATCCGCAGCGCGAACGAGGTGCCGTAGTACTTGCGGTAGATGGCCAGGATGGGCAGGACGATGAGGTCGGCGAAGATGAAGGCCATCACGCCGGCGAAGCTGATCCCGCCTGACCAGAGCACGGCGGCCAGGGGCACGTTGCCGACCGAGCAGACGAAGCTGAGCACGGCGATGATCGGGCCGACGATGACGTTCTCGATCGTCCCCAGGCCCGCCGGGGCGTGCTTGAGGAACAGGCTGTTGAAGACGTCGTTGCCCAGCTGAGCGATGAACCCGGCCAGAAGAAAGCCGACGGTGATCTCCTTCCAGAGCATCTGCCAGTCGCCGCGGAAGTTGTGCGCGACGTCCGACCATGCCGAGACGCTTCCCAGCCGCTGGCGCCAGGTCATCTGCTCGCCGGCCATGTGGTGCTGGTGGCCGGTGTCGGCCTGCCGGGCGTGTTCGCGTGCCTGCTCCTCGAGGGCAGGGGAGACGAACAGCCGCAGCATCACGGCCATGAGAACGATCATCACGATGCCGCCGATGTACTCGGCGATGGTGAACTGCCAGCCGATCAGCACCCACAGGACCAGCCCGAGCTCCCACACGAGGTTGGTGGAAGCGAACTGGAAGGTCAGGGCGCTGGCCGCCGAGGCGCCCTTTGAGAACAACGACTTGGCGATGGCGATCGCTGCGTAGGAGCACGACGACGACGCGGCACCCAGGCCGGTGGCGCGGGCCAGAGGGGCGACCCCCCCGCCGCTGAGGGCCGACTCGATGCGCTGGCGCGGCACCCACGCCTGGACGATGGCGCTGATGGCAAAGCCGAACACCAGCGCCCACCACACCTCCCAGCCCATCAAGAACGAATCCCGCAACCCGTGCCAGATCACGTCGAGGACGTCGCTCATGGCCTGACCGTAGCATACCCCACGGGGGTACTGGGGTAAGATATGGGGCATGGCACAGACGACAACGCCGGCGCGCGGCTACAGCGCCACCAAGGACCAGCTTCTCGCCCGGCTCAAGCGCATCGAGGGCCAGGTCCGAGGAATCGAGGGCATGGTTGAGGACGACCGCTACTGCATCGACGTGCTCACCCAGATCTCTGCGGTCCAGGCGGCGCTGGACAAGGTCGCCCTCGGGCTCCTCGACGATCACGCCCACCACTGCGTCATCAGCGCCGAACCCGCACGCGAACGCGACGAGAAGACCGCTGAGCTCATGGCCGCCGTGGGGCGGCTCATGCGCCGCGGCTGAGCGCCGGGGATGAGAACAGGGCCAACGCCCCGTCGATCGGGGCCGCCGCAGCGCAGCTGTCCTTCTGAGCCCCATCCGGGCGCCTTTGCCATGGTGCGTGCGTGAGCCCGACCGGGCCCGCCAGCGGCGCGCCGTCCGTCGACCGGCCGGATGTCCGCAATCCGTTCTTCGCGTGGCTCTACCACCATGTGCTCTCGCGCAGCGAGACCGAGCCGGTCGTGCGTGCTCGACGCCGCCTGCTCGACGGGCTCGTGGGACGGATCGTCGAAGTCGGGCCCGAAACGGGCCGAACTCAAGCTCTATCCCGCTTCGGTGGACGAGGTGGTGGCCGTCGAGCCCGAGCCCTACCTTCGCGCGCGCGCCGGCGAAGCGGCGGTCAAGGTGTCGGTCAGCGTCAGCGTCAGCGTCGTGGGCGGCGACGCTGAGCATCTGCCCGTCGAGGGCGGTTCCGTCGACGCGGTGGTCATGGCTCTGGTGCTGTGCTCCGTGCCCGATCAGCAGCGCGCGCTGACCGAGGTCCGGCGCGTGCTGCGCCCGGGCGGGGAGCTGCGCGTCTATGAGCACGTCATCGCCGAGAATCCCACCGCCAAGGCGGCTCAGCGCGCTGCGCAGGCCACGTTCTGGCCACGGGCGTTTGGCGGCTGTCACCCCGCGCGCGACACTCTCGCCGGCCTGCGGACTGCGGGTTTCGACCTGTCTGGGGTGCGGCGCTTCGTGATGCGCGCGGGCGGGGAGCCGCCGATGCCCTACATCCTCGGCAGCGCAAGGCTGGGTGACGAGCAGTGACAAGGGTGGGTGGGGATGTCGTCCGCCTCCGCGCCGACCGCCCGTCTCCTCTGGAGGCGGGCGTTTGACGTCGTTGGAGGCGCTTGCCTCGGTGGAGACGCGGCGGCCACGCGCTGGGGAAGCGTCGAGTGCTCGTCGAGATGTCTCTCGGCCGCTGCGCGCTACGCCGGGCGACTAGGCTAGGCGTCTGCGGTTGCAGACGTTCTGGGGTTGGGTGGCCCCAAGGCCGCGCCGGCGATCGCGCGCAAGGCGTCGATGTGCGCTTGGTAGGCGCTGTGTCCGGCCGGTGCGAGTGCGAGCCACGTGCGTGGTCGCTTGCCGACGTATCCCTTGCGCACAGCCACGTACCCAGCTCTTTCGAGCTGTGTGACGTAGCGTGAGAGCAGCGAGTCGCTGACTTGGACGGTGTCGCGTACGAACGCGAACTCGAGCTCGTCGGCCGCCGCCAGGGCGGCGACGATGGAGAAGCGCACAGGCTGGTGGATCAGTTCGTCGAGTCTTGCCCGAGGGTGCTGCATTCATCGTCCCTGGCGGGCGAGATGCGCGCCATAGAGCAGGAGGGGAAGCGCCACACCGACTGCTGCGGGCGTCCAGATCACTCCGACATCGAGCAACTCGGCCATCACGACCAGTCCCCCGTACCACACACCCAACGCCAGCCAGACCCGCCCGAGATGGCCGCGGGCGCGGAGGCGGACCCGGCCGAGGCGCGCGCGGTAATAGCGCGTGGTCGTCAACCATCCCAACAGCGCGACCAGCGAGTAGAACGGGCCCCAGATCGCCCCGTCGACGACGTCAAACGGTGGCAGCATCACGAGGGCGAACAGTCCCCAGCCAATGAAGGCCCGCGATTCGCGCGCGCCGCTGCGCGCGACCTGGCCGCGCAGAGAGTCGGCGACCGCGAGCCGTTGAGCAGCCTCCTCGGGGGTGGGACCGGTGGTCATCCGGGGCTCCTTTCAAGTACTTTCGTAGTCGGAAACAATTGTAGCGGACCTTGCGCGAGTGCGAGGAGGAGGACCTGGCGATGCCGTCGCCTGACTCTCGACGGAGCGATGTTGCAGAGCGATGATGCGGGGGGACGGAACTCGCCGTCGGCGATGGGGCCCTCTCACATGGACGGACCGCGTAGCCGCAGCCGAACGGCACGGGGGAGGGCCGATCGCTGGGCCAACACGCTGCCCTGGATGCTCAGCCGGGTGCGATGACGCGCAGGTCGGCGACACGGTCAAAGTGGCGTCGGTTGCGGTCGTGACCGGGGTGCGGTGCGTCGGTGCGTCGGGGCGGTCGCCGCGATAGGCGTCGGGTGCCGCCATGCCGGTATCGCGACACGTGCGTCCGGCAAGCTCGGCGATCGGCAGGGCAATCATCGCCGCCAAGAGGCGGCGCAGTCGATCCGGGTCGTCTCGCCCAGCGAACAGCTCGCATCGAGGAAACCCCACCCGGCGCGCTCCCGCGTCGTTAACAGGCACTATGTATCAGTGTTTGGCCGGGAGGCTTGGATGCTGAACGAACTCGCTCACGCGGGTCGCGAGAACCTCGACCCCGCGCACGTCGCTAGGTACGACCAAAAGGAGGACGGCGACGCCGCCGGCGAACTGGCTGCCCTCTGGGCGTTTGGGGCCGACGAGCTGGCGACGGTCATCGACCTGGGGACGGGCACTGGGCAGTTCGCTTTGGCCGCCGCGGCAGCTGCACGTCGGGTCGTGGCTGTGGACGTTTCGCCGGTGATGCTCGAGCATGTACGCACCAAGCTGCGGCGTCGTGGTGTGCGGAACGTCGAGTGCGTGCTCGCAGGTTTCTTGACCTACGAGCACGGCGGAGAGCGAGCAGACCTTGTCTACAGTCGCTACGCGTTGCATCACCTTACTGACTTCTGGAAGGCGCTTGCCCTGATCCGGATGGCCGACATGCTTCGGCCCGGTGGCATCCTGCGGCTGTCGGACGTGGTCTATAGCTTTGAGCCATCACAGGCCCAGACGCGCTTGGAGCAATGGATGTCTGAAACAGCCACGACAACCGTCGACCACGGATGGTCGCGCGCGGAGCTTGAAGAGCACGTACGGGACGAGCACAGTACCTTCACGTGGCTTCTCGAGCCGATGCTCACGAGGGCCGGCTTCGCGATCGAGCAGCAGGATTACAGCGAAGATCAGATCTTCGCTCGCTACACCTGTGTGAAGGCCTGACGACGAGGCTGTCGGCGGCGCGGCACGCGGGCAGGGCCTCGCGCAGACCCGGTAGGTCCGCGATTGGCTCCGGTCAGGCCGTGATCGACATACATCCGACCCGCCTTACCGTCGGGGAGACGGTGCTGCTTACCGCTCCGACTCGACGAAACGGACAGCGAGCCCGTGCACGGCCTGGACAAGATCACTCCCGGACTGCTGGATCGCTGCTAGAGACCGGACCATTACGACAATCTGTTCCACGGTGTCAGCCGTGCCCGCGATGATGCGAAGCGCTCGCCCATGCTCGAGTTCCCAGTAGCCCGGACCGGTCGGCGATATTACGGGGAGCGCCAAATATAGCGGTCACTGCGCGTACCGGATCAGGGGTGCTGTGAAATAGTTGGTGACGATCGTCTTTGTGCGCGTGTTGAGAT
>JAABUY010001879.1_pt1 | contig 26563 bp, 23 predicted proteins | sample 5560271 | NCBI WGS metagenome assembly JAABUY01 (sample SAMN10711886, study PRJNA513374) | rock metagenome | isolation source: Antarctica rocks | place: Antarctica: Victoria Land, University Valley | reverse complement strand
TTGCAAAAAGTCTTAATGAATTTATTCTGATATCTGCAGTGCACACATTACATTCAGAGACTGTCTTTTCTGCTACTGCTTTAGATACAAGTCTGTATGTTTAGATTCATAAGTATAATTTTATGATCAACTTCTTAGATGTTGACACTGCATCATTGAACAGAAAGATCAAGACTTACAGACTTTGACATTAATGATTTGTTCATCTTGATTTTGTGAAGTTGTATGATCTTTACAAAATAACAATTCTTAAAAAGTCAATTTTCATTGTTGAGAACAATAAGAACATATATGAGATTTATGCTCTAATTAAGTTCATCAACAAGTAAGATTACACTGTAAGCAAAAGAAAGACTAACATTCTTGTTTTTATCTTTATTGATATATGTTACAGTCTTCTAAGTCTAATGACTAAAAGCTATAATTCTAATGGTAAATCTATGATATGAGTGAAAGATGAGTGAGTGAATGTAAGAGCTACAATGACTACTTAAATAGTAGCTAAGCAACTCACTAAGATACATAGTCAGGTTTATGTGACTAAATAACTAAGTAGACTATTTATCTAATAGGTGAAGGTGGCAGCAACAAGGTAAGCTGTAATCAGGTAATAATTCTGACAAGTGTCACAAACAAAAGAAACTGCAATGTTCTCATCATTATATCTTTATTTAAATAGTCTGTGCTCTATAGGCTTGAAAATGCAGCAATGATGATGTGCTTATGAAGTGATGTCAAGATGTTATGACTAAATGACTCAATGACAACATGATAGTGAGACATCTTGAAATCAGTTTGATGATAAGACATCAATGAGGTGATAGTGTGAACAAAACACTTGCATAAGTCATGAATCATTAGATAAGGCTTTGTGCTGTAAGAAAGAGATGTGATGAGCTTTTTTTATATAGATATGAAGTCTTGTAAAGTCTTTGTGTCATGACAAAAACAGTTGTATAGGTTGATGATGATAAGGTGTGATACAACATTTGTGTGATGATTTGATGTAGTATCTTTACATAGTAAGATGAGTGATAAGATACTCAAGACTGTCAAAGCTGACAATTTGTCTTGTTGTGATGATGTTTTGACTTGAAATTGACTCAAAAGAATGACATAATTGAGTCTTCATTGATGAAGAATTTTGTGCATAGTAAGTCATGTAATGATATGCATGTCAGTAGAATTTTAAGGTGTTTTAAAGACTAAATCAGTCTCTCAATAGCCTATAGTAAGCTTATTTCATTTTAAATCAATATTAGTCTCTTCTTTTGTCAAGATATTCATGCCTAATAGAACTTCAGTGTGAAGATTATTCACTAAATAGACTATGATATTTAGTCTGATTGATGATGACAAGATGATTATGATGATGAGTAACTTCACTAACTGATTAAGAACTTGCTTTCTGAAAAAGTTCTCTGTCATTATGAGAGATATTCATTTGATTTTAGCCTTATTCACTAGGCTTTAATCAATAAATGTAGTTATGCTTTCAGTATCTAGGCAAATAGTCATTTTCTGCTTGACATCATGTCAAAATAGAGTTGCTTTGACAGCAATGTATTCATGAACTGATGATTGTAAGATGACAACAACATTCTAAAGAGTGTGCTTAATGTAATTGACTTGCTGAGTAGCTGCCTTAGTGATACTGAAATGAATGTCAACTTTATATCAATTAAGAATGTAATTTCAAAGGTTTTTGCTTGTTTCTAGAGGCATTTTACATGAACAACATGAATAAAGTGAATCATCATATTGAGTAGGCTGTGCAGAGTTGTTGAAGAAGACATCAGTGTGATGTGAAGATTCAGAGATATTGACATGATGTGAAGACTTGTTTTTGATGTTGTTATCAGCAAACAATGCATCATTTGACTTATATGCTCTGTATGACTCATTTATTTTGATGAAATAGGCAAAGCAAGATAACAGTAAGACTTCATTTCAACATTTAAATTGTAGTTTGTTTCACTGATCATTTGAATACTCAGAGCAACAAAGCTGTCAGTTATTACTAATAAAATTATATGACAGCATATAATTTAATTGTTGTGCTCTGTAGCCTCAATTATTTGTTTCATAGTCTTGATTATTTGTTTCATAGCCTCAATTCACAGCATTTTTGAAGGCATTATTTGACAAGTAGTTGAAGCAACAAGGCTGTTGATTGTTATCAGCAAAATTGTATGATGATAATTAACTTTAAGATTGCAATTCATAGCCTCACTGTTCATATTGATATGAAGACTGACTAAACAGACATTTTCACATATCTTTGTGTTTCTCTAGCTGTTCAATAAAGCTAGTCATTGTCATGTCATATCTAAGCTGCAGAACATCACACTGAAGTTTAGAATTGAGCTTATTTCAGATTAATGACAGCTGATTTAATGTGAGTAAGTTAGTGTTTCTTTTGTTTTGAATCATTGCTTGCACATAAGCTGTAAGGCTAATGCAGTCATTTTATAAGTCATTAAGAATAAATTATAAAGCAAGTAAGACATCTAAGATGACTTGCTCTAACTGCTTAAATTAAGTCATTAAAGTATCTACTTAGTTTTTAATGCTGAGATCTTCATGTAAACTGTTTTGTTGTAGATCTGACAGTTTAACAACATATTACTGTTGAGTAAAGTCACAAAGATAAATGTAAAGACTAATATGAATAAGATGTGTGCTCTTAATCATGACAGTGACCTTTGCTTGACTCAGAAAGAGATGCACATCACAGTAGTATACATTCTTTTTTAGCTGAATGAAATTGTTCTTTTTATATGCATCATCAAGATATAAATCAAAATAGTCAATGTTCTCTGATTAAAAGGCTAGTGACAATGTAGTGACAGAAGACAGCAAGAATTCTTAATAATAGTTATATTTAAGCTCTTCTTTCTTTCTATTGTTGACACACTTATCACTCATTTCTTTCATATTATAGTCACTATTATAATCATTATTTCATCTCAGCTCAAAAGCAGATCATCTTGTATCAGACTTGAAAGCAGATCTTTTTGCTGAGATAGATGTAAGAGTTAAAAGATGTAAATATGATAGATTAATTGTTGTTGACTTCTCAGCTTAATGAGATCAATTAGATAATTTTAAAAAGCTGATAAATTGTTATGACTGTGATCTCAATTCAGAATGACAAAGTAAAGTAATTAAAATTTCTTGCATGTCACTCATCAACTTGTTTGTCATACAAGTCTGTCATTTCAAGACATTTAGACAGATAAATTTACTAGATGACTGTTTAACTTTAGAAGAGAAAGACAATGAGACTTATATAATTAAAAGACTTTCTTTCATGTCTTTTAGATTGAGAAGCTCATTTTAAGCAAAAGAGTTAGATGAATAAGCTGAAGACATAGCTTCATACTGATATGAGAGTAGAATAGAGAGATAAAGTAGTAAAAAGACAATTAGACAGATAGGTAAATCAATGTGTCATTGATGTTTTAATGAGGTTGAGAAAGGTGGTGAGGTATTGAGGTGAAGTGAAAGTAAGGTGAAAGCAAAGAACAAAGAGATTATTAGATATAAAGACTTAATGCTGAATCTTTAAGTTAATACTATTATATTGTTACAGTCTTCTAAGTCTAATGGCTAAAAGCTATAACTCTAATGATAAATCTATGATATGAGTGAAAGATAAGTAAGTGAATGTAAGAGCTACAATGACTACTTAAATAGTAGCTAAGTAACTTGCTAAGATACATGACTGAGTTCATGTGACTAAATGACTAAGTAAACTATTCATCTAATAGGCAAAGACAATGATGATGAGGTAAGCTGTAGTTAGGTGATAATTCTGACAATATATATAACTTATTACTCTTATTATTTAGTGAATATCAGTACTTTCTGAAGATAATAGATAATTACTTCTGAAAGATGTAAACAATACTGCTGAAGTGATGTGATGAGATCTTATAGACACTATAAGAATGATGATTAAAGACTGAACTTCAGATTGATGCAAAAATTCTTGCTGTATAAAGTAACAATAAAATAAAGTTGAAGTTTATTCTAAATGATTAATGCAAATCTCTTAACATTACACTGCAATACACAGTGTTCTATATGTCAATTCAGAATGACATTGCTGAAAGAATCATCTGAATCACTGAGAACTTAGTATGCATCATAATTAAAGAAATATAACTGTCAATAAAGTTCTGAATGCAGACAGCATAGATAAATATTTATTTTTGTAATTGAACAGCAACTAATTTCTTAATTAATAGTAAGTAGACAATTTCTGAGAAAGCTTTCACTAATGTGAAGTTATTCATCAATTACATTTATATATAAGAATGCAAATACTACAGCTACATTGATCTTAAGTTATTATCTGAAGACAGACATAACAAATTCATAAATTAAGAATAAGTAAAAGTCTTTATAAGCTACATTGAGAAAATCATAAAGCAGTATCAGCTTTAAGCTTTAGATCTTAAGTACATCATTAAGAATCATGCTGTAAAGTTTACTAAAAGCAAGAAGAAAGACACTGTTGATCTTAAACTGTAACAATAAACATTAAATGTTTTTCTGAACAGAAGACTCATTAAATGTTTATAAAAGAAGTTAATTATTGTGAAGATCACAGCTTTAAATTAGACATTCATAACTTAAAACAGTAAAATGTAGTTTAACTTAATTACAGTTAAGACTGACAAGTCTTAAGATAAACAACATGAGATTAAGTTAACTGCAGTTAATCTAGATAAATTATTAGATAAGAAGATCAACATTAATTAAGTTAAAATAATGATACTTAAAGAAGTTAGAATCTTTCTGTGCATTAAGATCTTAAAATAAAAGAAAGATGACAATGACAATGATTAAGATGTAGATGAGTTCTTAATTAAAATATTGAGAATTATGCTGACATTTATGACATTCTTTATAGACAAAGAAGACTCTATAATCAGATCTGACATTTCAACATCTGTTATCTATGCTGAAGCAGTGAGAGACTCAATCTGAAGAGAAATGTAAAAAAACATTATTTATGCAGAGCTGACAGTCTTAATGATAAATGAAATATGAAAAGAGACTGTATTATTAAGAAAAGTTAACATTGTGATCAGTAAATAAGTCTTTAAATTTAAGCTGAACATTAATGAATTCTTAAACAAGCTTAAAGCAAAACTTGTGACAAGAGACTTCTTATAGATATATAATGTTGATTATAAGAATATTTTTATTTTCATTATTAAGTTTAATACTCTGTAAGTCTTTCTGACTATTGTTGCACTCAAGAATCTAGAGTGTCATTAAGTAAATGTCAATAATATTTTTACAAAATTCTTTTTAAAGAAAACAATCTATATAATACTTTTTTTTAAAATCAATGTTGCATCTAATTATGTTCTGCACATACTGTGCAGCCTTTATGATCTTAAACAAATCATACAGAATTAACATAAATGATGTATTACTAAACTACTTAAATTAAGTTTTCATTAAAGCAAAACTGATCTCTGTCTTCTTCTTTACAGCATTAAAAGAATTATGCTGCTTCTTTATATAAATAATATTGTTGTAACTTCAACAAATCTGCTATACATTCTCTGATTTAAGCAAGCTCTTATGAGTGTGTTCAAAGTCAAGAACTTAAGAAAGATACAGAAAATTCTTAATATTTAAGTTATATATAACTGCAAAATAAGAACTCTGTGCCTGAATCAGATTCATTATGTAAATAAGATATTAAAGAATCTTTATATGCAATTTAATAAATACAGAGTCATCAGCATTTCATTTAACAGATATGATGTTTTTTATTTTGCTGACTTAACTAATTAAAGAATAGATTAAAGACAGTATCAACAGACAATTAAAAGTTTAATGTATACAGTAATTTATATTTAATTAAACATCATCTTCATACTAAATTAACTAAGTCAATATCTCAGTGATTTTGCAGAGCATTATAAATACACATTTAAGAAATTATTGCAGTACATAAGATCAATCATCAATTTTAACATTATATATAGCTTTAATGAGAGTCAAGTAATGCTTAAATACTCTGACTTCAACTATACTTCAGACAAGCAAAATTGAAAATTAATTTTAAAGTGTGTCTATATGCTTAAAGATGAATCAGTGTTGTAAATAAGTCAAAAATAGAAGTTTGTTGTCATTTTAATTATTAAAATTAAATATATAATTATGTTAATATGTATGAAGACTGAGATCTGACTTGAATAAATGTTAAAAGATATAAATATAAGTAAATATTTTGAAGTCAACTCATACTGTGTAAGCATTCAAGAGAATAAAGCTCATCAAGTATTTTTATTTATTTAATTTAGAGAAAACAATTAAGCTATTTTAATCTTAATTAAAAATGTACATATACATAAATGATTAAAGTACATTAATATCTTCTATCACAACATCTGTGATCTGCATAAGCACAATCAGATTCAGATAGACTTTATATTCAGTTAAAAGATAATTATTAACAAATTTATTAAGTCTCTGTTTAAACAGATCTTTAAGCAGTTCATTAAATTTATAAAACTCATTATTAATGATTAATTAAATTCTTAAATGATTTGTTGAACTCTTAATGATGTGTTTAATTATCTGATGTTTGCTGTCAGTGAGAGTCAATAGACACAGTCTCATTAAGTAAGAATGTTGAGAAGTGATGTTTTAACTGCTTTTATGAAGTGAGATAGAATTAATGTCAGAGATTAAGTAAAGACTTTATTTACATTAACTGCAGTCAATATTCTTTCTATTTCTTCTGTAACTCTCTCAATCAAGATGTGCTCATAGACAACACAGTTTAGAAATTTTACTAGATAACATAGTATAGTATGAGTATTTACTTTCTTTCAATAATATTAAACATTCTTTTAGAATGAAAATTTATTGAATGATTATATAAGACTTAAGAAAAAGGTTCTTGTAGATTAAAAGATAATAGTATCAGAAGCAAAGCAATTTTATTAATTATTTATTTATTGAAAAAAAAAAAAAGTTATGAGCTGAGCACAGATCATATTTAAAGCAAAATTACTGTTTACTGCAACAACACAACAGTAAGTGAGAATGTAACTGATGCAGATAGAACAACAATATAAATAAAATAATAAATATATCAATGTTAAGTCTTTCAGCTTAATGATAAAGAATTTTAATAATCATCTTTAACTCATTTATAATGCTCAAAACATTCTTTGTTGATGAGTAATTGTAGTTAATAAGAAGCATAATGTCATTAATGATGATAATAAGAACAACAAACAGAGCAGTAATACAATAATGATAAGAAGTTATTAAGTTAGTAGATGAAGAGAATTTGAACTTTATATGATTTAGAACAATAAGCAGTCATCATATTGATATAAATTTATATTTATAAAAGCTGCACTGAATACTCTGTGCATCTTAATGACAGTTTATACACAAATTACAGAGAAGATAACAGTCATTAAACTTAATTTAAATATACACTGTAAATAACTCATCTTTATGTATACAGTTGTTACAAACAGTCAGCTCATGTTTCTTATAAATGTAAATGATAGTAACTTTACAATATGTTTAATGAGCACAAAAACAATTTAAATTTATATTGATGTGCAGAATTAACTATTAAATTATTAACAACATCTTAAGCTCAGCTCTGAGTTAACTCTTTAATAGCAGATTAATTAAAATATTAAGTAATAAGAAGTTAAGCTGATCAGTAATTAATTCATTAAAAAGAAAAGAGAAAGCAATATTAAAAGTAGAATGCTTAATTAACTTTATGTATTATTAATTTTTGAATTGAAATTAAAATAATAACATATTGAGAAAAGAGTTTTGTAAGCTTTTTTTAAAACAGAAATAATTAATAGTCTTGTAAATACAATTAGAAGTAAATTTCTTTTAATTTAAATTGTTATTATCTGCATTTGATGATGAAGCAACAGCAGCATAACATGAAACATAAATCTTAATAAATAATTTATAAAACATTAATGACATGCTGTAAACATATCATGAAAGCTTATATAATGATAAAGCAAATAAAAAAATTAATAAATTGATGATGTAGTGATTAAAAGTCAGAGTGTGATTAAAAATTAAAGAAAGAAGAAGAAATTTTTTTTTAAAAAATTGTGACTAATAATATAGATAGATAATGTGAACAGTGAATAATTTATCTCATTATTATGACAATAATGACTTGCACTTTTAGTTGCTTTTGAACAACAATAGTGATGTGAAACAAGATAAAACAATGTGAATGCAAATCTAAATAAAAATTTTACAAAACATTAAGTAAATCTCTGCATTCACATCAGTGAACTGTTGTGACTATGCAGTAGAAAAGAATGTGATATCATTGTTTACTCATCTCTTATTAAGTGTCTCTATTTATGTCTTAGTCATCATTTCCTATATATACTCTACATAGTGTAAATGAATAGAAACAACTTTCTATGAACTGATTCACAGTGGTTCAAGCACCTAAGCATGTGCTTGGTTCAGCCTTATAAGGTGATCACAATTACATAATTTGCTGAATAGCGCCTCCACAAGTTAAATTAGGTTAGGCCTTACTTTCAGACCTTATGATTACAGTCAGGATCTGTTGTCCCAAAGACCTGAGAGCTCTTGAAGTGCACACGTAGCTCACAAATCCAGTCCTCATGTTAAATCTCCCAAAATGACCTTGATCAAGAAGATAGTGACAGCAGTGCTTGTGCTATCCTTCATCACCTTTGTTGCACTCTTCGGCCGTCTACCTGCCTTTCAGTATGATCCTACCTTATCTGATACTTCGCGGAGTATAGGCTGAATCAATTCAGAAAGACCCCCATAGGTTTCCTAAACCGATTATTATGGTTACGTCTACCACGTGCTCTTCACAATGCCGACAGAAGGATTACAGGGGGGCGTTTGACATCCTCACTCGCAATTACAGGTAACTACTTGATGAATGAGAAGCACCCTCTTGTCCTGGTACGCCGATCGTCTCCAGGGTGTTTTCATATGATAACATTCCGGATATAGGGCTTTTTCCTCGCACTTCTGAGCGTCTCAGAGATTATATTCATTCCTCCAGCGTGGCCCCAACTGGGCATTGTCCATCGTTGGTTGTTGCCTCTAATCATAAGCCTCCCATACGTTTTTATCTACGCAACCGTGACCTCATGCTCTTCGATTATCACTCCTCGAAATCATCGGACGAACATGTTACAGTACCCATACGATTGGGCGTTGTTCTTTCCCGGCCAAGTCTGCCGCACTTGTCTTTTCCTGAAACCGGCACGAAGTAAGCACTGCAGCATTTGCAAAGCTTGTGTTGCGAAACACGACCATCACTGCGTCTGGGTGAACAACTGTCTTGGAACAGGCAACTACGGCTATTTTGTCGCCTTGTTGCTCACTCTGTCGATATTACTCACCTACGGTGTGTATCTCGGATACGCCATCATGACCAGAACGTTGCAAGAGACAACACTGAGACGATCGCAAGGCATGACTTCGAGAAGTCATTGGAGTGTGGGAAAAGACTGGTCAACTTACTTTCAATTATGGGCCTCGGCCTTTGCGAAGGACATTCCAGTTGGAAGTGTGACAATGCTAGCCTTCATGACAGCTCCGTTGGCCTGGGGTCTGTTCACTTACCATGTCTATCTCATCTGGGCCGGGATGACGACAAACGAGAGCCATAAATGGGCAGACTGGAGAGATGACGTTGTAGATGGCATAGTCTTCAAGGGGCGAAGACGCTCGAGAGGCGCGGGAGGAAGGTCAGTCGACCCCGAAAGAGAGCCAAAGGTCGCTTGGCCTTTAGAAAGCAACCAGATCCTGGTAAGACGAGAGGATGGATGGCCTCGAAGCTCGGAAGCAAATGAAAAAGGAGTCGACCTTTCATACTCATTGGCCACCGAGTCCGTCAATGATGAGAATGGTTGGGTGAATGTCGTGACACTCGAAGAAGTACACAACATATACGACCTTGGCTTTTGGGACAATTTCAAAGATATTTTTCGAACTTAGATAGTAAGGCATATGAAAAAATCTTCCCCTCGATTCACGTTTCTTGGACCCTACTTTCCTTAAGCCTTCGCATTAACTCTGTATTCCAAGCATCGAGTTCAGGTAGCTCATGAGTGAGGAAAACACTTCGTGAGCAGAGAAGGGTACAAATATAATGCTGTATACGGACTTTGTGAGACGACTGCAGACCGTATCAAGGCTAAGAAACACGGAGCAACCTCGTCCGGTCTCCGCACTGATCTAACGCAACAGCGTAAAGCGTCAAAAGATATCATTAAGTTACAAGGGTTTCTTCGATAACGTTAAGCTCCAGCGATGAAATAAACGCCGCAAGACTCAACTTTTCGATTCGAAAATCAAACAATCACCTCCGGGGTCCCAAAGCTGGTCGCGGAACCGTGTCTATTTCCCAAACAGTTCTTTCACGCCCCCGACAATATCAAAACAACACCGGTGGACGTTTTCGAAGCTGTGTGTGCTCTTATATGGTCAAGGACGAGGACAACATGCCGCCAGGGCAACAACAGCAGAGGCCAACATGCAATCCAGCCGAGGTCCTGTTAAAGCTCGTACTATTAGCAACTCAAAGTCATTTTGAGACCCCAGGCATTCTAGATGAAAAACGCATGTCCACGATCTTGCTTATGGGTAAGAAGGTAATGGAAAGAAGTCAGAGAGACGCTGAAGCAAGGTGAGTGGGCGCACCGTGTACTCCCAAGAGCTCTTCAGGACTCGGCCTAATCCCTAGGACACCGTGACTATTCAATTGCTGTTCACTGCCTGCTTTGCTTCACTTTTTTCGAGCTTTCCCTATAGTTGCAGCGTACGAGCTAACGATGCTTGGGTCTAGACACGCGCTTGGTCTTTCTGCTGAGCTTTGGGTCGGTCTCACGGGTGTTTTCACTGGAGCTGTTCCTGTTCTAGAGCCCCTGTCTTTCGCTGCTCATGACTCTGTCGCCACCAACTACAACGGTTCTTCCTCAGCCCTTGTCGCACTCAACTATGTCACCTTGCTCGATTATATCGAACGCCTTAACGACCTCTGCATGATTGCGAGGAATTTGCTAGCTACGACCAGCAAAGCGCAAAACTTAGCAGCGGATACCGGGTTTGATCAGCAAATATTGAAGTTAATCGATGTCTGTGTTCGAGTTACAGCGAGGGGTTACGATGGGGAAGCGGAAACTCCAAATGAGGAGAAATGGCAAAAGATTGTAACTGTCTGTAAGTGACCGTACAATTGATTCCTAGACCTGAACATACAGGGGATTATGGCGTTCTAAACATCATCGAACGCAGCAATCATGTTTCTCATCTCTTCAGTACCTAGCTAACATTTGGCGATATAGACAAGAAGCTATTAGTCACCAGTCTGCAATTTTTACACAATCTCGTTATGCATAACGAGCACCGGAAGCTCTTACTTTGGCTCGACCTCTTTGGTAGTTCTCAGTCCGCAGATCCATACCTTACGGGGAACATCGACTTTCGCAAAGATTCCGATGCCTTGGCTGGAGATATGGCTGAAAGGGAAAATCATCATAACGCTATGAAACCCCCCAAAGACAACTCATCCGGCAAAGAAATGGCAGACTTGAAAGACATCCACATTGCACTAGGCGCTCTTGCGGATTCTAGCCAACACGTACCCGTCAACTCCGCTGATAACGCGGAGATGCTGAAGGATCAGCTAATTGATACGGTTCAAGGGATTGCCGGTATTACTCTCGCACAGAACAGCGCCCTTGTTAACAGACCTCGCACAACTCCACAAGAGACAACCAAAAGGCTAGAGGAGGTTTCTGAGATCACTCCCCGGGGCAACAATCAACTCCAGGACCATGGATCGGCCGCTCCCGCTGAGATATCCCAATCAAGGTCCTGGAATTGGACCAACCTCCCAGACTCGACACTATACTCGAGTACGACCACGAACGTCATCTCGGCAGAGGACTTGACGATTGGGCGTTCACCTCAATCGGCTGCCGAGACACTTCAAGCAGCGAAAGACCAGCTTATGGCCCGTCTTCAAGACCCCTCACAGTTGCCTGCTGATGGAGAGGAGGAAGACCAGCATTACACAGTGTCAGAGAACGATGAAGACCATGCAGAAGGGGACGAAGGCGATATCCGAGGGTCGGACGTAGCTGCAGATGGCAGTGTCGAGGAAGAGGACGAAGAAGACGAAGAATACCGCGGTCCGGGCGATCAAGAGCGCGGATTGTTGACTGATATTCCACTCGTCTTGGGTCCCACAGAGATTGAGGCCTTGCCGATGATCATCCAGGCCGGCATTGTGGATGGCTTTGGTCCGAAGTCACCCGGCAGTAATAGCGAGACGCAGAAAATGCAGGCTGTAAGATGCAATATTTTGCTGGCCCAAGAGTCTGGGAGGAATCTCCTCAGAGAATTACTCATCTTTATCGCTGCTTGGGACTTGACGGACGACGAGTTCTACTTCAAGATGATGCAACAGATTATGGAAGCCATCTTACAGAACGGTTTGATGCCATTTGCATATCAAACCTTTGGAGAGTAAGTGCACCATCGAGCCTGTCTTTGTGTTGTAGGGCTAATAACCCCTTGAGTAGAGTCAAAGATATCGTTTCTCCTGCGCAATCCGTGGTTATGAAAATCCTCACTCAAATCTTCCGAGTTCGCAACCCAGCTGCGCCCGGATCCAGCCAGTCAGCGGCCGCGCAACGTCCCGCGGCTCCCACGCGTGTTGAAGTGCTCATTGTGAGATACATCTTCACTGTCTTCCGCCAGTCAATCATACCCGAGACATGCGCTTTGATCTACTTGCAAGGCCAGATCCGAGCAGGGAGCGCTCTTCCGGAGGACTTTCCACTCAATCTCTGGGACATGGAACGCGTGTACGAGGGCGTCTATCAATTCCTCGAATTCTTCGCCGTCTTGACCGAACACGACTACTGGAAGTCTTTACTCGTCAAGTGGGAGATCGTGAGCGAGCTAGTCACCCTGCTCAGAGAACTAGACGCCAGTATCCCCAAAGCCCCACTCACCGCAGCGACGAACCTACCTCTCACCGCCGCAGCCGCCGCCGTATCCAACGGCACCGAACCCACCCACAGCCCCTCAACCGCCCCTACCCCGGTCGCCGTCGAGCGCCCCTACGACCCGACGGCCAACGACCCCACCTACGCCTCCGACCCAAACGACCCCAACGACCCCTCCGCGCCCGACACGGACTCGCAGCCCCTCGGCATCGAAGACCCATCCGAGTTCGAATGGCGCAACCTCAAGAAACTCGTCGTGCTCGTCCTCTCCTCGCTCGTCTGGAAATCGTCGCTCGTGCAAGAGCAGGTGCGACGCTTCGGCGGGGTCGAGATGGTCCTCAGCTGCTGCAACTTCGACGCTCACAACCCCTACATCCGCGAGCACGCCATCATGTGTTTGAGGTTCTTGCTCGAGGGCAATCGCGAGAATCAGCGGGTCGTGGAGGAGTTGGAGGCACGGAAGACGGTGCCGGATGAGGTGTTGGATAAGAGGGGTTATGAGACTTTTGTGGGGGATGGCGGGAAGGTTTGTTTGAGGAGGAGGGAGGGTGGTGCGGTCGTGACGATTTAATGGCCTCTTCACCCCCCACCCGGATCCTTTCGGTGCGCGGGGTTTAGAAACAGGTGTGTGGAGGCCAGCAATGTTTCGAGCATATTCGGGTCGGATTTACGGCGGGAGTTCTTCACACGATATTGCCGTGCGTGGCTTGGGCATGGCTCGGTATGGCGTGGCGATCTGACCACGGTAAATATGTGTCTATGTTTTTCTGCATAGCGAGTGTGGATGGGTGGCAAAATATGTCTTTTAGACCTCCTCGGCGATAGACGGACGGATGGATGGATGATACCCACAGGATAGTGTATGCGTTTATATTTCAGAAAAGATCATTTCAACGCGATGTACCCCGTACAATTGGGAGTTGAGCTGGCTTCCTTACGATTTTGTGCGTGAGTAGGTCGCGTGTGGATGTTCGTGCTGTGCTGTGTGATAGCACCATCGAGTCCGTTAAGCTGGGATGAATGGCTGCATGCACGGGTAGCTACTGTGGATTCTAGTGCCTTACAAGTACATTCCAAGATCAAAAGCTACTACCAAGATATCTCAACATCAGAACCCAACGAGGCAAGGAATTTGCTGGATGTTTGTATATTGAATTACTGGGACCTCGTCCAGAGCGACAACAGATCCCTCGAGCGCAAGCCCGGTCCCAGCCCTCGAACTACAATCGCGACTGTACCAAGCCCGGACCCGGCGCATCGCCAATAGCCAGACGAGTACCCAAACGCCCCCGTTTCCCCCCTTCCCCCCTCTACCCAAACCCTTGCGCAACCGCGCACCAGACTTCCCGCAATCTCCCCTTCTTGCAGCTTCACAACCACCCAACCGCGCTCAGTGCCCAGCACCAGCACCCCCATACCCCGAATGATAGCCCGTATCGTAGCTCCCCTGCTCGACCGGCACGCTATACCCAAACCTCTGCGCCTCGATCGGCTGCTGCGCGCGATACGGACGCGCCACATCAGCGCCAAACGCTCCCGTCCCGGGCGCCGGCATGTCTCCACCCTGCTGGTACGGATCGATGGGGTCGTTGGCGGCGAGTTTGACGTCTTGCATTGCATTGTAGGTGCCCAGACGCGTTTGGCGGCGGCGGGTTAGAACGTCGAGGGTTAGGGCTGCGAGGGTGCTGATGCTGTTTTCGAGCGGGTTAGTGATCAGGGAGGGCAGCTTTTTTCTTCGATTGAGGACTAGGAAAGGGAGGGGAGGGATGGAAAGGGGGAAAGGAAGGGGACGAGAGAAGACGTACAGGCCCACGAGAGCAAAAGTGAAGAGGGCCTTGTAGATCCTGCAGATCATGATGCCCGACGTGTCGTTCCAGTTCTCGGTGTTGCAGGTGTGCGTGAGGGTGCCGGACATGTTCCAGGTCAGGAGGGACCAGGAGAGGGCCCAGAGGACGGAGAGGCCGATGTCCAGGGTCATGTTGAAGGCGGGGTTGAGGGCGCGGCAGCAGTAGAAGGTTGTGGTTAGGGCGAGGGTGAGGATGGTGAGGAGGGATACGCCGAGGAGCTGGGGTTTGCGGGGAGAGGAGGGTTAGTTGGAGTTATTTGCATATAGATGTGGGGGGGAGGGGGGGGGTGGTAAGAGTGAGCGCGTACGAAGAGGAATGTCCATGGGATTTTGTAGTCTCCGTGCGTTAGATGGTGGATGAAGTAGAACATGATCGCTGAGACGACGAGGGAGGAGAGGAGTTGAGTTAGTCGGATGAGGTGGAAGGGGATGACTGGATAGTGGGATGGCTGCTTCTTGACTTTGCTTCTCGTCATCTTGTCGATGTCCCTAAGGTGAACTTGGTTCTTGACGGGGGTTCAATCTGTTGTTTGTGTAACGGTGTTGAAGAAATCTTGGAGGTGGCGGTTGAAGGAGTACTGTAGCGAAGTGCGTCTCGCAAAGACGATGAAGGACTATCTCAATGTGAAGCAGATTATGAGCCCGACTGTTGCCAGAACGGCCAAGGCTGGTATAAATAGTTGGACGTGATAGATCTATGTCACAGTAGAGAGTGACTGTCGACTAGGTAAATGAACAAGCAAAGGTATTGTTGAGACTGCTTGACAAGACATGTCAATGTCGTTTCAGAGCACCGCTAAGTCAGAAAATAGTGTACCCGAGATATCTATTTTAAGACCCAGCCTAGACTACCTACTGTCAAACTTTCAGCCTCATTTCGTTACCTTAGTGGTTTCGAAGCCCTACAGAGGTTTCAGGAACATGTGGAGTTTGCTAGGGCAAACAGTTTGCTACAAATAAAAGTTTTTCCTTTCATCAATTGAAGGCCTTCTTATAGAGCCACATTTCCATAGAGTAGCTAAACATTTATGATTATACATTCATTTTACTAATTACTTCTTCTATATTTGACAGATTATGAGTCTAAATGTATATTGATATTTATTTATTCATTAAGTCATTTATTTCTATTCAAAATAATGAAAAAAAAACATCTTATTGTTGCTGTTATTTTATAAACATTAAAAAGAGCTCTTTAAGAGATAAAGTGAATTTGATGTATAATAAGAAGTTATTCACATCAAACTGTTATAAATTCACAGATAAAACAGTCAAAAACAATTCTTATAATCATTTTAAAGTTAGATCTTTACATTAAAAACAACTTTATCATTAATTTAAATGTTCTCATCATACAAAATAACTACAATGTCATATGATCTCACATTTTTAAAAGTTATGAAACTTAAGAAATCAGTAAACTACTTATTATGAAGAATGTTGATTAAATACAGTCTGATGAGTGCTGAATTATAAGATTTAATAATAAAGAATGACATTGAATTCTTATTAAAGTTAGATGTTTCAAGTCAGTCAGTAATGACTAAAGAATTTATATCTAAAATAATGATGATTACATTAATAATCTTAACTAATATCACTTAAGCTGACTGAATTACACAGAACAACAAGATCACAGTTATTATTATTTTTATTGTTAGCTTGAAGATCACTGTTGTTATAGATGACATGAAAACAGCAAAAGAGATGTAAAATTATTTTGTATATCTTTATTTATTTTATAAATTTAATTTTAAATACATTCTATTTAACAATCTATACATCTGTCAACTCAATCAATACTTCTTTATCAATGCTTATGCTCTGAAATATAAGACACTCTTACAAGAAATTGCAGTCTTCAATCTCATTATTAATGAAATTCTGAAGATCATTACTTTTCTATTAAATCTAAAATTCTTTTATTCTCAATAAGTAATGATGAAATGCTCTAAGATCTATAATGTGATCTTAATTCTTAATAACTTAATCATTAAACTAATTAATAAAGAGTGTCTTAAAGAAGAGAATGAGAAGTTTGCTTTAATGAGTAAAAAGAAGAATTATAAAGATAAGAAGAGAAAAAATAAGAAGAGAAATGCTGATAAGAGTAAGAGTAAGAATGAGATGTATATTCACTACAAGAAAGCAGTTCACTCTGAGAACAATTACTGAAAGTTACACTTAAAAAAGATGTCTAAAGAGCTAAAGAAGAAACAAGAGACTAAAAAAAAGAAAGAAAAAAAGAAAAAGAAAAAGAAATTCTTAAGTTCTGAAAATAAGTGATATAATGAGAACACAGTGATCTTAACTGTGATAAAGAGCTATAGTCTTGTGATCAATAAGATGTTATAAATAGCTGACTTTAACACAATATAATATATGTACTGTGATCTCTCTGCATTTAGCTTGATCAAAATGTTCAACAATGAATCTTCTATAAGAAGAGTGTCTAAAGTAATACATACTTAAAAGATAAAAACAGTTGACTTATAGCTAAAAAACAGTGATGAAAAGACTTAAAATATCATTTTAATAGACATTTATCTTATGTCTAATATAGGGCTCAATCTCTTCTCAATTGAAATAATTAAAAAGAAAGAGATATTAATTAAAATTAAGAATGAATTATTATGTTTAAAGAATAAAGTAAAGAGTATACTTAATCACATAGTATATAAAGACAAGTTATATTATCTTTAAATTTTAATGACAAGAAATTCTGTGAACAAGAATAAGATTATGTCAATTATTAAAGATAACAAGATCTTAAGAGCTACTTAACACTGATATCTTGATTATATAGAGAATTTAAGTCTTGATAATATATCAAAAAATCTCAAAATAGTAAGACTTAACTTATAAGAACTTATGAAAACACTATTATACTTGTGTGATGTCTGTATGAGAGCAAATTAAAAGAAGAAGATCTTAAGAAAATTACAAAATTAAGTTACAAAGATGATTAAATTGATTTACATTGACATTGTTGACTTCATCATGCTGAAAGTATATGATAAGTTCTTGTGATATATAGTCTTCACAGATGATTTTATCTGCTGATAATATATTTATAATATGAAAATGAAAGATCAGACAAAAGATAAAATTAAACAGTTTTTTAATATGCTTTTTATTTAGATGAATCTATGAATTGCATAGATATGATTTGATAATGAAAAGAAATTTGAAAGTGAGCTCATCATTAAATAATTATGAAGTTTAGAAATTATCTATGAAACAACAGTTTCTTATGAATTAAAGCAGAATGAAATGACAGAAAGAAGTAATGAACTTTTGACAGCAAAAGTTAAAATTATAATTCTAAATAGTGAAGTCTTTAAAACTTTATAATTAAAGACTATTAAAACAGCATACTATCTTCTTAATTAACTCTCAATGTCAGTTCTTAAGAACAACAAGATCTCAATTTAGCTACTGTTTAAATCTTTTAATAAAAATAAATCAGCAAACCTCATCAATCTTAAACATCTTTGATGTTTTGAATGCACAGCATACATATATATATCAAAAAAGATCTAAACAACAGAGACTAAATTTGAACTCTGAAGCAATAAGAAAATTCTTGTTAAATATAAAAAAAGAAATCAATATAGAATATGACTTTCTGAAAAGAAAAAGATAGACTGAATAATTAAAACAAGAGATATGCAGTTTAATGAAGATTCATCAATTTATGACATTAAAGTTACAGTCTTAATTTTTAGAGTCATTTAACTTCACATCATTAATGCATAACAAGAAAGTATGTAACTATCTTTCTTATCTTCTTCTTAACTCTCATCATTGTCACTGTCTTCAGAGTATGTGTCATCATATTTTTTCATATTGATATTGTTAAATCAGTTAAAAGAAATGAAGAAAGAGAAAGAAGATGTTATAAATATTTCTTTTATAATTGACAAATCAATATTAGCTGAGTCTTGATGCTTTAAAAGAGAAAGATAACTCTTTATAAAGCTAAAGCTTAAAGTAATCATGATCTATCTGACTATATTTAATGCAATTATTAATGTTATAAAAAAGAAAAAAGACTCTAAGAGTGAATTTTAGATGTTTAAACAGATAATTGCAAGTCATAAGTTGAAAGACTGAAAGAAAGCAATGAATAGTGAGTATAATTTATTAATGATTAATTTTATATAAACTTTAAAGATATTATCATCTAATTAATGAGCTTTAAAGAACAAATAAATCTATTGTTACAAAAGAGAATTTAATGACTCAATTTTATAATATAAGACTCAATGAATAGTTAAAGAATTTAAATAACAATTTAAAATTAATTATAAAGAGATCTTTGCAATAATTGTCAAATCAATGACTTATAAAGTCATCTTTATCATAGCTGCATTTTACAACTATGAATTGAAATAAATGAACATTAAAATAACTTTTTTACACAACAATTTGAAAGAAGAAGTCTATGTGATTTAACTTACTGAATATGAAAAAGAGAAAGACAAGATATATAAATTAAAGAAAGTTCTATATGAATTAAAATAGTCATCTTATCTATAATATAAAGTGATACATTGCTTTCTTGTTAATCTCAGATACACATAAATTCACATAAACAATAATGTATTTAGAAAGAAAACTCTAATTGTTGCTGTTTATGTTGACAATATTCTTTTATGTAAACTTAATAAGAACAAAATTCTAAATCTTAAGATCAAATTAAATAATCATTTTAAAATGACTGACTGCAGAGTCTGTAAGCATTACTTAAAAATATTAATTATACAAAATAGAACTTTATAAATTCTTATTTTATTACAGAGAATTTATTTTACAGAGATGCTTAAAGACTTCAGTTTACAGAATGTCAAGACAGACATAACTTTAATAAAATTTAAAATCTATCTTATAAAGATTATCAGAACAGCTGAATCAGAGCTAATAACTTAATATTAAAAGATTATAGAATTTTTTATGTACATTATGACATAAATATGACTCAACATCACATATATAATGTTAACTCTTAGTCAATTTGCACATAATCTTAACAACACACATTGAAAGACTCTGAAATGAATATTTTAATATGTGTAGAAGATTTTAGATGTCATTCTTGAATATAAATTAAGTAAATGACTTAAATTACTAAAGTATTCAGACTTGAACTGAGAAGAAGATCTTGAATTAAGAAGATTTACATCAGAATACATATTTAAGATAATTAATAAATCAGTATTTTAAAGTTTAAAATGTCAGAAAACTGTTGTCTTATTCTTTTATAAAGTGAAATACATAATCTTAATAGAGACTACAAAGAAAGCAGTTTGAATAAAGAGATTATTTAAAGAGTTAAAGTTAAAGAGATTTGAGACAGTTACAATTTAAATAAACAATAAAAGAGCTATTGCTTTGATCAAGAACTCTGAGTTTCATATTAGAATGAAATACATTGATATACATCATTACTTTATAAGAGAAGTTGAATTCTGCAGACTTATTCATTTTAATTACATTTTTATAAGCAACATAACTGCTGACAGACTTACAAAGTCACTTTTAATACTGAAATTTACTCATTTTACAAATCTTATGAATCTTATCAGTCAGTGAAAGGCCTTGTGATCTAATGATATGACACTTAAGTTTAAAACTTAAGAGATATCTGTTCAAATTGAGTCAGAGACATGATACATCTTTTTCAACTTTATGAGTAAAGAAAGTATGTCTTCATTTTTTATTTCATTGTTGTTGAAATGAGCTGAGAAAATGTATCAAACTTTCAGTCTCATTTTGTTATTTTAGTGATTTTAAAGCTCTATGGAGGTTTCAGAAACATGTGAAGTTTGCTAGAACAAACAGTTTGCTATGAATAAAAGTTTTTTCTTTTGCTGATTGAAGGCCTTCTTATAGGGCCACATTTCCATAGAGTAGCTAGACACTTATGATTACACGTTCATTCCACTAGCCACTCCTCCTATGTTTGACACCTACTTCATTAAGGTACTGTCACATTATTACTGATCCTGATACTGTAGGTAAACAGAGGGACACCTGGAAAGGGCTCGGGTCCTAGAAGTCTGGGCTTAACTCCATACTCATCGTTCTACAGATCTCGTCATTACTGTTAATCTGTGTACGAAGTAGTGTGCAACAGTTTGGACTAATCGTTAACGTTAGGCTTTAGTCATCTCCACTACCCCGCGGCCGATGAGGTGCTTGGTGGTGCTACTACATACGGCCTATCCATGGCCGCTCGGAACGTTAGTAATCCATCGTTATATTCTCAGATTAGGAATCAAGAGGGTGCATAGAACTTCTGCTCCAGTGCTGGAATTGCGTAGTTTGTTTTCCTCCTGATTACTGTCTATATAGATCTTCCTGGGTTTGCGACTGACGAGCCCGTGCGATATATATCTCTGTCTTTCAAATTTTCCAACCTTGTCGTGTTGTAACCTTTGTGCTTAAAGACCAACTGGTTTCAATATAAAATGGCATTTATTCACTCCGCCGACCTAGGTTGGCACCCTGGCGAGTCAGCCATGCACTCTCTCCTGCGAGTGCCCTATCAGGAAAACCCTACTTCACCCTTTTTGACCCCTGGCGCCGCATACATGCTCCAATCTGCCCCTTTACTGGCACTGGGGACGATTGACAAGGAAGGAAGGCCGTGGACCACGGTGTGGGGCGGAGAACCTGGCTTTTCGAGACCCATTGCCCAGTCGATCATCGGTGTCAAAACGCTTGTGGATCGGAAGCATGATCCTGTTGTCGAAACGCTGCTCAAGGGGAGGGATGATGGGGAAGTTGTGAGGGAGGAGGGCCAAGGGAGGATGGTGAGTGGACTGGTGATCGATTTGGAGAAGAGGAAGCGGGTCAAGTTGTACGGACGGATGGTTGCGGGCGCTCTTGCCCGGTTAGGGGGCGAAGGTGAGGAGGAGGATGACGGAACCGGAGAAGTGCAGTTGGTGGTGAAGATAGAGCAGAGTTTAGGTAGGATCTCGAGCATACCACAAGATGGACCGACTAATGCTTGACCCAGGCAATTGTCCCAAATATCTGAATGCAAAACATATCTCTCCGTCGACGCCAACCCCCAAACTCATCACTACTACCGCCCATCTGCCCAAGGAAGCCATTCTGTTACTCTCCAAATCGGACCTCTTCTTCATCTCCAGCTCCAACCACGAATCAGACATGGACACCAACCACCGAGGCGGCCCACCCGGTTTCGTCCGCTTAGTCTCAAACGACCCAACCGGCGCAGTCCTCGTCTACCCCGAATACTCCGGCAACCGCCTCTACCAAACCCTCGGCAACCTGCAAACCACCCCCCACGCCGGCCTCGTCTTCCCCGACTTCGACACCGGCGACGTCCTCTACCTCACCGGCACCACGGAAACCCTAATCGGCAGCGCCGCCTCCACCATCCTCCCCCGCTCCACCCTCGCCGTCAAAGTCACCGTGACAGCCTCCAGATTCGTCCAAAACGGCCTCGCATTCCGCGCCTCCGCCGGCGACCCCTCCCCCTACAACCCGCCCGTCCGACTCCTCGCCACCGAGCGTCCCACCCCCGACACGCACGCCGCGAAAACAGACGTCGTCTACGCCAGACTCCTCGCCAAAACGCCCCTCACGCCCACCATCGCGCGCTTCCGCTTCCGCATCAGCGACCCCGTCGCCGCGGGCCGCTGGTCGCCCGGCCAGTACGTCGCCCTCGCCTTCGAAGACGAGCTGGCCATGGGCTACAGCCACATGCGCGACGACGACCCGCGCAGCCTCAACGACGACTACCTGCGCACCTTCACCGTCTCCTCGCCGCCGCCGGCAGCCGCCGCCGCCGACGTCCCGCCCGCCGACGAATTCGAGCTCACGATCCGCAAGGTCGGCGGCGTCACGGCCTTTCTGTTCCGGCAGAGCGAGCGCACAGCGCTAGAGCTCCCACTGCGCGGCTTCGGTGGCGAGTTCGCCGTTCGCCAGAACGCGGGTGACGCGTCGGCCATCTCGTTCGTGGCGGGCGGCGTCGGCGTCACGCCGCTGCTCGCGCACCTCCCGCGTCTGGACACGGCGCGATTACGGCTTTTCTGGACGCTGAGCGTGCGCGATGTCGGGCTGGTGCTGGATACCTTTGCGCGCTTTCCGGCGTTGGTTGGCTCGACGAGGCTGTTTGTTACGGGCGACGAGGGGACGGTGGCGGAGGGGGAGAGGGCGATGCTCAGGAGCGTGGTGGCGTCCGGGGCGAAGGTGGAGCGGAGGCGGATGCTGGGCGCTGATTTGAGGAGGGACAGTGAGAGGTGGTATGTCTGCACGGGGACGGCGTTGAGGAAGAGTCTTTTGGGGTGGTTGGGTGGGAGGGAGGTTGTTTTTGAGGATTTTAATTATTAGGTGGAGTTGGGGCTTTGTCGGAATGGGATGAGTGAGCGCTATAATGCGCTGAGATTCGCATGTCTTTACAGGGCACGGAATAATGTCGACGGGTTCTGGATAAGAGGGGCTTCGTCACTGAAAGCCTACTGCGCGAGGTGCCGCATAAGGGTTGGAGCGGCATTGCTTTTCCTAGGTAGCACGCGGGCGTTGCGAAGCTGAAAAGTATATAGCATGACGCTACCATGTCAAGATGATGTTATTACGGACCAGATCGTGTTGAATACATGTAAATCGACAACTGTTAGGTGATGTTAAGAAAGCTGACCCCTTCGGTTTGACGAAGCAACGATAGGGCTGTTGATCCGTCTCGGCACATGGAAATGGTAGTTTTCAATGCCCTCGTCGAGACACTCGCCAAAGTGATGCGCGAGCGCCATTTCTCGGTGCTCTGGAGCTCTCCCTTTTCCATGTGCCAGGAATCTCAACAAGCTTCACTCACGACCCCGTATTTCTAGCCGTTTGACATATGTTCGACTACATAAATATGAACATTCACTGAATGCATATACATACCACAAACCGGGTATTCGCTTAAGCCCCAATTTGATCCCGTATACGGCGTTCTCAAACGACCGGTGCACGCCTCTCAATGTTCAGCCAAACATCCTTCCAGTAGACCAAGCCCCCAAAATTGACACGACTGCCAGGCTTCTTCCCATCCGCGGCTCGGAAGTGGTAGGTGCGAAGGAACTAGACCACCCATAAGCACGGAAGAAACGACAGGTGGAAAAAAGACGATAATGCATGAGGCTTATCGAGGGACACACCTGTACCGGTGCCCTGTACAACTCCATAAGCGCGATATCCTTGCCCAGACAGCCCCTCGGCCCATAGCCGAACGCTATACTGTACTTGCTATACTCCTTCGCCTTCTCCTCGCTCTCCAGCCATCTCTCGGGTCTGAAGTCATACGCATCTTCGCCATAGAGCTCCCGATTTCGCTGTACGATCCATGGAATAAAGGACACCTCCGTGCCCTCGGGCGCGAATTTACCTTCGAGCACGATCCCGCCTTTGGATACGAGGCGCGGGAGAAGGCCTTCTACCGGTGGACAGAGACGCAGGGTCTCCTTGACGCAAGCGACGTAGTAAGGGCAATACTGAGAGACCTCTTCATACTGCGGCATAGCCGAGAGGTGCCCGGCTCGGGTAGTCTTGTCGATCTCCGCCATGACCTTAGAGTAAACGGCCGCGTCGTGCATGAGGTAGTGCACGATGGCTTGAAAAGTGGTTCCGGTGGTGTCGGCGCCGGCAAGGAGGATGAGAAGCATCTCTGCTTTGATATACTCTTGGTCGAGAGGCTTACCGTCCTCCGTGCGAGTTTCTAGGAAACTGAATGTCCTTTTAGCGCCCCGTTTCTCTACATTCTATAGAACTCACACTCACTTCTGCAACAGATCAACTCTCGAACCTGTCGTTCCGGCTTCGATATCTTTCAGACGTTGAGCTAGCAGCTTATCTCGAAACCTCATCACCGCGGCAATGCCTGTGCTGTGCTCCGGTTTGGCCACGAAATATTTCTCGCCCACCCATGTCTCTTTGATCCAGATTGTGAATGGGTGTAACCGGGACAGGACGGCGAAGAAGGGGAGTCCATCATGGAACCCTTGGATCAGGCCACCGACGTCAGTGCCTGATTCCACGAAACCAATCGGTGCGCCGAATGCGATTTCCGAGATAACGTCGTATGCCATGAAGCTTTTGAACTCACACGATATCAGATCCAAGTGATCGTTCCTGACAAAGAGATGGAGTGATGCGGAGGATTTTGACTTACACAGCCCAATGCGAGAACTCTATAGGCTTGCCAGTCTTTGCGAACTTTTCATCAATCTTGTCGAGCCAGTCGTACACCCTCGTATCCACCAACGGCTCCATCTTCTTGATGTGAGTATAGCTATACTGTGCACCCTATATATCAGCATTGAGATCGATGACCGCAGGCCCTCTCAAGATCTCCGTAATTCATACTCGACTGAGAATGAAGCAGCACCCAAGAAGCTAAAGCCAAGCCTCGAAGGGAGACTTCACTCACCGGACCAGCAATGAACTTGCGGAGATGCGCGTGTTCCCTCCAATCCCGCGTACTAAACACATTCTCTATCTTTCCAGAAATACCGTTGACATAGAAATTCGACTTGTCTGCCTGTCTATGATAAATATCTGGTAGTCGGGTCGGGTCATTGACGACCAGTAGTGTAGGTGAGACCCTCACAACAGGTCCTTCCATGCAGATCAGCCCCATACCCCACGTACAAAGACTGGCATGAAAGCGAAAATCGATGTCTATGACGAACCGTATTTCTTATGTGCATCCTCCAAAACAGCGATTTCGGTTTTGTTGACACTGTGATATGCACCCCAAAGCCTCGTCACGCTGGCCCAAAACGGCCCTGGAAATTGAGACAGGGGGTGATAGAAACGGTAGTGGATTATCTGGTAGACCACGCAGCCGGTCAAGTATACCAGGCTGCCGATGAGCAGATAAACAAGTGTGACTTTGGAGAGGAGACTTGATAGACTAAAGCTATCTAAGGAGGCCATTGTTGTCCCCGGTAAATGGAGTTACACGTAACTGAACGAGGAAGTAAGCAGTCACACAGTGACTCGAGGAAGCTTTTCGAGCCTGAGGTGACACCCAAACCACAACGAGAAACACTGTGCAGTCTGAACCCAAGGGGGTGGGCCAGCCTCTCTTTGTAGGTCTACTCCTCCCGCTCGACACGTGTGATTCATGCGGTGCTTAATGCGGTGCTTCATGCTTAAGCAGTAGATGTATTGAGCGAGGGTAAACAGGATAAACCCGAGGGGTGTCTCTACTAGAAGGCTGATCATGGATATCTGCTGGAATATGGCGGGGTTAGTGGTGGGGTAAAGTATGAAGATAGGCCAACTCAATGCTGCTGAGTTGCCGTTGCAGGCATAGCGGAGGTTTGTGATTTGTGGACGCATGCACCACCTTGTTACTCATCATCGTGCGTCGAATGAGGGCATTGGCGTGAGACCACAACCTATCAGACTTTTCCAGGGTAGCCACAATCACACTGGCTTTTTCTTTTTGTGCGAGGTTCATTGCTTCCTATGTTGACTGGGTGGCACAGTTGCTGTCGTTCATGATCATGGTAAGTGGATCGTAGGTAGGTAGGTAATTTATTCCGCCCGGAGGCACTACGCCTAAAGGGCTCTAGCGCTATCATCCTGTCAAAACTATTGCTACGTCCATGTCCCACAAAAAGCCCTTACTGAAACGTCTTTTCCT
>JAABUY010001877.1_pt1 | contig 26583 bp, 13 predicted proteins | sample 5560271 | NCBI WGS metagenome assembly JAABUY01 (sample SAMN10711886, study PRJNA513374) | rock metagenome | isolation source: Antarctica rocks | place: Antarctica: Victoria Land, University Valley | reverse complement strand
ACCGCCGAAGCCGCCATCCGGTTGCTTCTGGCGCATGGGGTGTGGGCGGCGCGTCTGGCGGCCGCCGAGTTCGTCGAACTCTCCGATGAGGATGAACCCGAGGAGCCGCGGTAACCCGGCCGACTCATCCCCGCCCGCGTCCGGCGAGGATTTCGACGACTTACCCCAACAAAGAACGACGAACCCGCTACCCAGCCATCAAGAATGCCGCAAAGCCAGGTTTAATCGCAAGGTAAAGCGGGCAGTTTGGGTGGCCGTCGGACGACGATCCAGTGCGGCCTTCTTCGTGGCAGCGCCCCGCCGTCGGCCACCTCACGGGCAGGTCGTCAACGATTTCCCCTAGAGTCACTGAAGTACCACGCTCAGCAAAGGGGAAGTCAATGACGGCCAGCTTTGCACCGTGCAGGAGGACTGCTGCCCACGCCGCGGGCAGCGTCGTCGTGGTCCGCGACGAGGAGTGGGTGGTCTCCTCCTGTGAGCCGGCGGGGGATGGCTGGTGTGTCCGTTGTGTCGGGCGCACCGAGCTGGTCCGCGGCAAAACGGCAACCTTCTTCACGAGCCTGGACACCGTGGAGGCCTTGGATCCCGCAGTTGCCGAGCTCGTGCAGGACACATCGTCAGGTTTCCGCCGCAGCAGGCTCTGGGTGGAGGCGATTCGTCGCAAAACGCCTGTGCCGCTGCACGAACCTGGATTGACTGTGGCCCAGCACATGCTGCTCGACAGCCTGGAGTACCAGCGCCAGGCGGTGCAGAAGGCGCTGGACCCCACCCGGCTGCGTCCCCGGTTGCTGATCGCCGATGCCGTCGGCCTGGGCAAGACCTTGGAGATCGGCATGACGTTGGCTGAGTTGCAACGCCGGGGGCGCGCCGATCGCGTCCTGGTGGTCACCCCGCGCCACGTGCTGGAGCAGATGCAGTTCGAGCTCTGGACCCGCTTCGCGATTCCGCTCGTGCGCCTGGACTCCGACGGCATCGCCAAGGTCCGCCAGCAGCTACCCGCCAGCCGCAACCCCTTCACGTTCTTCCCGAAGGTGATCGTCTCCATCGACACCCTGAAGTCCGCGCGCTACCGCGCCCACCTCGAGCACCACCGCTGGGACGTCGTCGTCATCGACGAGAGCCACAACCTGGCCCGCTCGGCCACCCTGAACAGTCAGCTGGCCCGCACCATCGCGCCCAACACCGAGTCGCTGCTGTTGGCCTCGGCGACCCCGCACAACGGCGACCCGGAGTCCTTCGCCGAGCTCGTCAACCTGCTTGATCCCACGGCTATCGTTGACCGCAAGCACTACGAGCTGAAGGACATCGACCACCTGTTCATCCGCCGCCACCGGAACTCCCCGGAGGTGGCGCGTGAGGTGGGAGCGACGTGGGCGGAGCGCCCCGAACCGCACGCCCAACCAGTCGCCGCGTCACCGGCTGAGGACGCGGTCGCCACGGAGCTCTCCCAGGTGTGGCTGCATCCGGCCAGTGCGCAGGCGCCCATCACCGGCCAGGGCCGCCAGCTGTTCCCCTGGGTGATGGCCAAAGCCTTCCTCTCCTCGCCGGCTGCGCTGCTGGAAACCTTGGAGAACCGACGGAAGACCCTCGCGGGCAAGGGTGAGTCCCACACCGCGGAAGAATCGGCACTGGCCCGGTTGACCGAGCTCACCCAGACCGCGGTCGATCAGGGCTCGGCCAAGCTGCCCGCCTTGGTGAAGCACCTGCGCTCCATTGGGGTGGGCAAGGGGAGCGACGTGCGGGTGGTGCTGTTCACTGAACGGCTCGCAACATTGCGGTGGCTGCTTAGGGAGCTTCCCGCCGCGCTCGGGCTTCCGCCGTCGGCGTTCGCCGAGCTGCACGGCGGCTTGCAGGACACCGAGCAGCTCAGGGTGGTCGACGCCTTCGGCCGCGCGGGTACCCCGGTCCACGTACTCGTCACCGGTGACGTCGCCAGCGAGGGAGTCAACCTGCACAAGCAGTGCCACCACCTGGTGCACGTGGACGTGCCGTGGAGCCTGATCCGCATCGAGCAGCGCAACGGGCGCATCGACCGGTACGGTCAACTGTTCCCGCCGCAGATCACCGCCCTGGCGCTGACCACCACCGATGAGAAGTTCAGTGGTGACGTCCGGGTGATCAGCCGGCTGCTCACCAAGGAGCACGCCGCCCACACCGCGCTCGGGGACGCGGCAAGCCTGCTCGACCTGCACGACGTAGGCAAAGAAGAAGACGCCGTCCGCAAGGCACTGGCGGAAGGCCGTGACCTCGACGAGGTGGTACCCGACCCTGCCGAGCTGACCCCGAAGGTGACGGGCCTAGCCGTCCTCGAGCTGCTCAAGGCCCGGACCGCGGCGGCTCCACCCGTACCACCGGCGGTGCCGTTGTGGTCGGAACAGGGACTGTTCCCGACCGAGGTCGACTTCCTCCGGGAGGCGCTGCACGAAGCGTTCCGGGAGCCCGGCGCCGCTCCAGGACGGGGCGGTGTCGGCTGGCGGGAGTTCCCCGAGGACGGGGTGGTCGAGCTGGTACCCCCCGCGGACCTGATGGCCCGTCTCGGGGCGTTGCCGCAGTCCTACCTCACCGAACGCAAGGTCCGCGACGGATTGGTGTTGGCCACCGCACGCCCGGCGGCCGAGGAAGCGTTGCGTCGTGCGCGCGCCGAGGAGAACACCCAGTGGCCGCAGGCGCACTACCTCAGTCCGCTGCACCCCGTCCTGGACTGGGCCGTCGACCGTGCCCTGTCCCAGCTTGGCCGCAACCACGTGCCCGTGGCCCTCGCCGACGTCGACCACCCGGTGACGGTGACACTGGGCACCCTCAGCAACGAGCGCGGGCAGGTCGTGCTGCGCAGCATCGTCGCCCAGGAGTTCGGCTCAGCCGATGCACCTCCCGTCCTGGTGTATGAGGATGTGGTCGCGTTACTGGAGCGCAGCGGTTTCAGCAAGGGTGGAGCGAACACCGGCGCCACCCTGCCGCTCGAAGAGCACCGGGGTTTGGTGCCAGCAGCAGTGGAGCACATGCGCAGCTACATGGGAGTGCTCCGTCAGAGTCGGGAGGCGACCCTCACGGCGCCCATCGCGACCGCGCGCACTCGTATCGCCGCGTGGCGCACCGAAGCCGAGGAGCTTGCTGAGGGTATGTCCCCCTCCCGCGCACCAAGGGCACGGCGAGAGATCGAACGCCACGCCACCGCAGCCGACCTGCTCGCAGCCTCCCTCTCCGCGCGACCGGACCCCATGGTGCGCGTGCTCCTGTTGCTCCTGCCCCGCCAGGAAGGACTCTGATGTCCCGGTTCGACACCATCGTCGTCGGCAACGACGTCGTCTCCGAGCACTGGCTCGCCGAGCAGTTCGCCGGCACCGTCCGCGATCTCCGCGCCGCATGGAAGGAACGCGAGAGCCTGGGCAAGCAAACACCACGCTCCGGTCTCCTCGCCCTGACCAGTACCTTCGGTGCAGCCCTCACCCGCCTGCGTGAACAAGACAGCGCCGAGGAGCTGCGGGCGCTACATGCCCGGGTGATGGCAGCGTTGCTGCCCGGCGGCACCGAGACCACTTGGGCGGGCGACCGCGGTGGTGCGGAGCTCACGGTCGACGGAATGGTCCACAGCACGCCCACCGGAACGCACCTGATAGTGCTGCAGGCCCACGACGCCGCCACCGTCGAGGACCTACTGGACTCCAGCGACGGGGGAGCGGGTCAGCTCCTGACCCCGGCTCAGTTGGGATCGGCCGCGATCACCGCCACCGCCACGGTGATCAGTGAGCTGTTCCAGGCCACGGAGCCACCCGCCCTGGTGCTGGTGACCGCCGGCGCCTGGGTGCTGCTCGCTGAGCGCAGCAGCTGGCCGGAAGGACGCTGGCTCGCTGCGGATCTGGCCACCGCGTGCGAGCGCCGGGACACCAAAGCCGCCGGCGAGCTGGAAACCATCGCGGCGTTGTTCTCCGGCGACGTCCTGCTCCCGCGCGACGACGGCTCCATCCCCTGGCTGGAGATGCTCGAAGACTCCGTCAAACACGCGGTGGGCGTGTCCCAAGACCTGCGTGACGGCATCCGGGAGTCCATCGAGCTGCTCGCCACCGACGTCCTGCACCGCCGCAAAGTACACGGCCTCAGTGTCGACCAGCCCGACCTAGCGAAGGACCTCACCCGGCAGAGCCTGCGCTACCTCTACCGCATCCTGTTCCTGCTCTACGCCGAAGCCCGACCGGAGCTCGGGGTGCTGCCCATCGGCGCACCGGAGTACGCCGAGGGCTACGGCCTCGACCGCCTCCGCGAGCTGGTGCTGACCGAGCTCACCACCGGGACCGCGCAGCAGGGCCACCACATCTACGACTCCCTCGCGACCCTGTTCCGCCTGGTCAACGACGGCTACCCCCCGGAGACGTTGGATCAGCAGGGCACCCAGATCCTGACCGACGATCGCGGTGAAATCCGCTTCGAGGCGCTGCGGGCGGATCTGTTTTCCGGCGACGCCGTCGCGCTGATCGACGACGTCGGGTTGGGAAACCGCTGCCTGCAGCAGGTGCTGGGCCGCCTGCTGCTGAGCAAGAAGCAGCGCGGCCGCGACCGCGGTTTCGTCTCCTACGCCCAGCTCGGCATCAACCAGCTCGGCGCGGTGTACGAGGGATTGATGTCCTACAGCGGATCGCTGGCCACCGTGCCCTCCGTCGAGGTCGCCACGGACGGTGACCCCAGCAAAGGCAGCTGGGTGGTCCCGATCGCCGCGACCACCGGCTTCGACGACTCCTGGTTCGTGCACGTCACAGATCCCGAGACCGGAGAACCCCAACGAGTTACCTACGCCCCAGGCGATTTCGTGTTCCGGCTGTCCGGCTACGAGCGCCAACGCAGCGCCAGCTACTACACCCCCGAAGTGCTCACCCGCTTCGTCGTCAGCCAGTCGTTGGCCGAGCTCCTCGACCAGGACGACACCACAACCCCGGCAGCCGACATTCTGAAGCTGACGGTCTGCGAACCGGCGCTGGGATCCGGGGCGTTCCTCGTCGAGGCGGTCCGCCAGCTCGCCGAGCAATACCTGCGCCGCCGCGAGGCCGAGACCGGTCAACAGATTCCGGCGGAGGAGTTCCCCGGGGAGCTGCAGAAGGTGAAGGCCTACCTGGCGCTGCACCAGTGCTACGGCGTGGACCTCAACGCCACCGCCGTCGAGCTCGCCGAGATCACCCTGTGGCTGGACGCCATGTACCCGGGTCTGCGCTCACCGTGGTTCGGACTGCACCTACGCCGCGGCAACTCCCTCATCGGCGCCCGCCGCGAGATCTACCCCAAAACGGAGCTCGCCAAGAAAGCGTGGCTCACCACCGTTCCCACGGCCCGCCCATTGGGGAAGCCGGTGACGCCCGGGGAGGTGCACCACTTTCTGCTGCCCGCCGCCGGTTGGGGCGCAGTGGCAGATACCAAGGAAGCCAAGGAACTCGCCCCCGACGCGCGTACGACGCTGGTCGCATGGCGCAAGGCCATGACGGCCACGCTCAGCCCCACCGAGCAGGCCAGACTCGGAGCACTCGCGCAGCGGGTCGAGGTGCTCTGGGGACTCGCCCACCGCAGGCTCGTCATCGCCGAGGAGGAAGCCCGCCGCCACATCGACCTGTGGGGTGCCGACGACCTGCCCGCGGGCACCGGTGCGGTGCAGCGCGAGCAGATCGAGGGGGTGCTGACCAATCCGGACGGCGCCTACCAGCGGCTGCACCGGGTGATGGACGCCTGGGCGGCGCTGTGGAGCTGGCCGGTGACCAGCACCGTCAAGCTACCGACCCGCGCGCAGTGGCTCGACGCCATCGAGGGATTGCTCGGCCGGACAACCAAGCTGGAAACCAAGGGCGGGCGGGGGCTCTTCGACGACGACGCGACCTGGGCCGAGCTGGACCTCGCCGAGCAACAGGAGCGCTCCTTCGCCCAGATGCGACCCGTCACCGAACTCACCGAGACGCACCCCTGGCTTGGTGTCTGCGCTGCCGTTGCCGGCGGCGAAGGCTACTTCCACTGGGAGCTCACCTTCGCCGCGGTCTTCGCCGCGAGGGGTTTTGACCTGCAACTCGGAAACCCACCTTGGGTGCGCCCGACCTGGGACGACACGCTGGTCCTGGCCGAGGACGACGCGTGGTTCGGCCTCGCGGACAAACCCTCGGTGACGACAATCCGGGAGCGCCGTGCGCACGTGCTCAGCGGAGGCGTCGACCGATACCTGGACGCCAGAGCGAGTCTCGCAGGGACAAGCGCGCACCTCGGTAGCAGCATCGACCGGCCGCTCCTCGCCGGCACCCAGCCCGACCTGTACCGGTGCTTCATGGATCGAACGTGGCGCTCAATGGATGTTCACGGCGTTGTCGGACTCATTCATCCCGAGTCGCATTTCACCGAGGCCCGCGCTGGTGGTCTTCGACGCCAGACCTACCGCCGACTTCGCCGACACTGGCAGTTCCGCAACGAGCTGAGGCTGCTCGAGATCCACAATGCCAAAGAGTACGGCGTCTCGATCTACGGCACCGCGCGGTCGCCCAACTTCCTCAATGCTGCGTCGCTTTACCACCCGGACACTGTGGAGCGTTCGCTGCAACATGACGGCACCGGCGTGCATCCCGGTATCAAGGACGGTGAAGACCACTGGGACACCCGCCCGCATGCTGCTCGCGTCGTAAATGTGGACGAGGCGGTACTGGCGACGTGGGCTGCACTAATTGACGAACCTGGTATCCCCGCTGTAGAGGCGCGAATGCTGTTGCCCGTCACCACAGAGAGTCAAGATGTCCTGGACAAGCTGGCGAGTGCGCCCCGGTTCGGAGCCGTCGACTTCGAGTGGACGCGTGGCTGGGAAGAAGACGCGGACCGCGGGGCTGGTTACTTCGTTCGTGCATCAGCAGTCCCGGACTCACTCGATGACGTCATCTTGCAGGGCCCACACCTCACCGTCGCGACCCCATTCTCTCGCCAAAGCAACCCTACAATGCGCAGTAACAAGGATTACACCTTCTGGGATTTGGAGACGTTGCCGGAGAATGCGGTGCCGCGTACGAACTATCAGCGTGCGAAGCCGCTTGATGTCTATCTGGCGGAATATCCACACTGGGGCGGAAAGCCGGCTAACGAGTTCTTTCGGCTCGCCTGGCGTCGTATGGCGGACTCGTCCACTGTCCGTAGCCTCCATCCTGCGCTGTTGACGCCGGGTCCGACGCACGTGCACGCCGTACTCAGCATGGCTACTCCCGGTTTGTTCGACCTCGTCGTCGCTGCCGGGATGTGGGCGTCGCTCCCCGTGGACTTCTTCGTCAAAGTCGCAAGCAAGACCGACCTCATTAAAAATGTCGTCTCTCGGTTCCCCCATCCCCGCGACCACCCCTCATTCCTGGGCTCCTACTGCGTGCACTGAGGTTGAATTGCCTTACCGCCGACTACTCGCAGATGTGGGAGACGCTATTCGGCCAGGATTGGCAGCACGATGCCTGGACACGCGTCCTGCCAGCCGCAGCTCTCGGCGAAGTAACGGCGGAGTGGACGATGTCCACTCCGTTGAGGCGGGACGCGGAGCGGCGTCAGGCGCTGGTGGAGATCGACGCCCTAGCCGCCGTCATGCTCGGCATCGCCGCTGACGAGCTGTGCGCCATCTACCGCACGCAGTTCGGGGTGCTGCGCAAGTACGAGCGGGTGATGCAGATGGATGCCAACGGACGGCAGGTTCCGAGGGACGTCCTCAAGGAGCATGCGGTGAAGGGTGCTCGGGCCGACCTCGGCCGGTACGTGCTGCCGTTCATCGGGGTAGATCGGGAGGCGGAGATGACGATCGCGCACGCGGAGTTCAGCCGTCGACTCGCGCTACGCGGCTGAGGTGCCGATGAGGGTGTGGGTGTGCTGTGCCGCATAAGGTTCGACGAAGTTGTAGGGGAAGGGGTGTGCCGTGCTGCCGTCGTTAGTGGCGGAGGAACTGCGCGGGTCGTTGAGCAGCTTCCTGGGCACGACGTTCGCCCTTGCCGATGATGACGTTCGGACCGCGCTGGAGCAGTTCCTCAGTGACCCGGTCAACGGGGTGTTCCGCGGACCCTACGTCCGGCTTCGGCTGCCGTTTCGACCCGCGGAAGCCGGTTGGGAGGAGCTGCTCGGCTTCGTTCCAGCCAGGTTCATCCCTCACCGGCACCAGGCCCAGGCGTGGGCTCGGCTGTCTTCCCGCGGACGCGACCCGCAGCCGACGCTGGTGACCACCGGGACCGGATCGGGCAAGACCGAAAGTTTCCTGGTGCCGTTGTTGGACCACTGCCGCCGTGAGCGCGGGCGCCCCGGGATCAAGGCAATCGTGCTGTACCCGATGAACGCGTTGGCCAACGACCAGGCCCGCCGTATCGCCGCCATGATCCACGCCCACCCCGACGAACTTGGTGGGGTGACCGCGGGGCTCTACACCGGCGACGCGCCGGCCACTGTGGCGATGAGTGCGGAGGCCGTCATCGGCGACCGGCACGCCCTGCGCCGACACCCCCCGGACATCTTGCTCACCAACTACAAGATGCTGGACATGCTCCTGCTCCGCGGCGAAGATGCGCCACTGTTCGCGGGCGCGGGCACCTCCCTGCGGTATCTGGTGCTCGATGAGTTCCACACCTACGACGGCGCACAAGGTACCGACGTCGCCATGCTGCTGCGCCGCCTCGGCATGACCCTGGGCACCGGCGACGAGCACGGCCCACTCGGTCGCATCACCCCGGTGGCGACCTCGGCCACCCTGGGTACCGGAACGGACAGCGCCGCAGCCCTCCGTGATTTCGCCGGGACTGTGTTCGGCACCCCCTTCGAGGCCGACTCCATCATCAGCGAAGACCGCCTCCACCCACAGGAATGGGCCGGAAGCACAGAGGGGGCGGTGCCGCTGCTGGACGACGTGACCGACACCCTCGCGGGCTGTGCCACCCACGGGCAGGTGGTGGAAGCAACGGCCCGGGTGTTCCTCGGCCACCTGCCCCGGACCCCGCTGCACTCGGCGAGGCGCTACGCCGCCACCCGTTCACCACCCGGCTCGTCGCCCTCGCCGGGACCTCCCGTGCGCTGACCGACCTCGCCGCCGAGGTGGAACCGGGGTGGGTGACGCGCCCCGCCCCGGCGCGCGCCGCGGTGTCGGCGTTTCTTGCGCTGCTCAGCGAAGCCCAGAACGAGAATGGCCGTCCGCTGCTCAACGTCGACGTCCAGCTGTGGCTGCGGGAGGTACGTCGCGTCCTGCGCCACCTCGACGTGGTGCCGAGGTTCGCCTGGCAGGACGGTGGCGCTCTCGAGGACGGCCAGGCCCTGGCAGCGGCGTACTGCCGACACTGCGGACGTTCCGGGTGGGGCACCTCGGCGAAACCCGCGGGCGGCTACACCGTCGAGCCCACCGCCGTCTGGTCCTCGGCGATGACCGAGCGCCGGGCGCAACGCACCTGGATCTTCGCACCCCGAGAAGGCGCCGCCGGCGATGCCCGCGTGCAGTGGGTCGACCCGGACACCGCTGACCTGTTCCCGAAACCCCGCGGCCGGCACACCACCGACGTCCCGGTCCTGGTCACACCGGACAAGGACGCTGCCGCCACCGGGCGGTGCCCCTCGTGCGGGCTCGGTGACGGCATCCGCTTCCTCGGCTCCAGCGTCGCCACCCTCGCCTCGGCCGCGCTCGGACACGTCTTCGCCAGCCCGAACGTCGAAGCGGCGCAGAAGAAGACCCTGGTCTTCACCGACAGCGTGCAGGACGCCTCCCACCGCGCGGTGTTCATCGAGTCCCGCGCCTACGCCCTCAACCGCCGATCCCTGCTGCTCCGGGCCATCCCCACCGGGGGCTGCACCCTCGATGACATCGGCGCCTCCGTCACCGCCACGGCGAGCACCGCCGCGGAGCGGTACGCCCTGCTGCCACCGGAGCTGAAGAACCACCAGCGGTTCCGGGACTACTGGAGCAAGGACCGACCCGACAAGCGGTCCCGCGACGCCGTCACACGTTTGCTGGACTTCGAGGCCGCCCGCGAGTTCGGGCTCTCGGCCCGGGTGGGGCGAACCCTGGAGCTCACCGGCGCCGTCACCGCCCACGTGCAGGTCGCCAACTTCGACGACGTGATCGGCAAGGCGCTCGAAAACGTCAGCTGGTACTCCACCCAGCTCGCACTGCCGACCGTCGCCCACGGCGAAACCCAGCTGGCCTTGGATGAGTCCGCGACCACCGCGACCCGCGCCTGGGCGCGTGGAGTGCTGGAGCGCATCCGCCTGCAAGGAGGAATCCAGCACCGCTGGCTCGATGCCTACCTCGCCAGCGGCGGCAACCGGTTCAGCATCTGGGGCGGTCGTCCCCGATACGAGGGAATGCCCGCCTTCCCCACCGGGCGCCCCGCGCCCAGCTTCCCCACCACAGCCCGCGCCACCGACGCGTTCGACACGATTGTGGGGGCGACCGGCTGGTACTCCACCTGGACGGCCCGCGCCCTCCAGGTCCCCAGCGTCGACGCCTCCCGCTACGTCCGTGCGCTGCTGGACGCGTGCACCGACGCCGGGATCCTGAGGGAGGTCGCCGCCAGCGGGGGAGCACTGGTGTGGACACTGCCCCCGGAACGGGTCCGGGTGGCGCCCACTGCAGGCTTGGTGCGGACGCTGCGCTGCGGGGTGTGCGCCAGCTACCTGCCCGGCCCGGAGGAGGTGTTGCAGCAACTCGCCGGCGCCCCGTGCATGCGGACGGCGTGCTCGGGTCGCTACACCGTGACCATTCTCGGGGAGGACTACTACCGGGAGCTGTACCGCAGCGGGCAGGTCCGGCGGATCGTTGCCGCCGAGCACACCTCCCTGCTGACCGCCGACGCCCGTGTCCAGCTGGAGACCCGGTTCAAGAAGACCGACCAGGACGCCGATGATCCGAACGTGCTGACGTGCACCCCGACCCTGGAGCTCGGGATCGACATCGGTGACCTCACGATGGTCACCCTGACGTCCTTGCCGCGCTCCACCGCGTCCTACCTACAGCGGGTGGGTCGCGCCGGCCGCTTGACCGGAAGCTCGCTGGTGCTGTCGCTGCTGCCAGCTCGGCCACTCGAGCTGCAGCGGCTCGTGGATCCACTCACCATGATCGCCGGAGAGGTCGTTCCCCCAGCGTGCTACCTCGATGCCGGCGAGATCCTGCGTCGCCAGTACGTCGCCTCCCTGGTCGACCGGCACGCCCGGACCGCGAAACAACACCCGGTGCGTCGCGCGATGGACGTCCTCGCCGGCGGACTGGCGCCGACCTCCTGGCTGGGCAAGCTCGTCGGTGACGCGCGGGAGAACGCCGACACCTATGTCACAGAGTTCGTGGCCGGTTTCGGTGCCGCGCTGGCCAAGGAAACCGTGGAAGAGCTCCGTCGCTGGGCCGGGGCCCTGTCCGACAGCGAGGTCCCCGAGATGGAGCGGGCGGTGGAGCTGGCGTGCAGCACGTGGCGGGCGGAGACCGCGGAAATGGATCAACGCCGGGTTGCGCTGCGTGCGGAGCTGCAGCGCATCGAGGCCATGCCCTCTCTGGACGACGCGCAGAAACGGGACCGCAACCGAGTCCGGGGCGAGCTCGGCGCGGTCCGCGCCGCCCTCACCGAGCAGCGCGAAGGCTACTGGGTCAGCGCGCTGGAAGACCTCGGCCTGCTGCCGACGTACTCCTTGGTCGATGACCGCACCCAGCTCGACGTCGGGTTGTGGTGGACCGACGACGAGACCGGGGCCACCGAACGCAGCGACGACCGCTACCAACGGGGCAGCCGCACCGCCCTATCGGAACTCGCACCCGGCGCCACGTTCTACGTTCGGGGTGCTGCGGTGGAGATCGACGGCCTCGACATGGGCAGCAGCATGAATCCGACGACCGAGCTGCGTCGCTTCTGCCCCTCCTGCGGCTGGTCGGATCGTGCCTCGGTCACCATCAGCAGCTGCCCCCGGTGCGGTGACGTCGCCGCGGCCGACACCGGACAGATCTTGAAGACCTTGCCCTTCCGCAAAGCCTCCGCCTACTCCTCCCGCGATCGTGCCGAACGCGCCGACGACCACGACGACCGCAAGCGGACGGTCTTCACCCTGCGAACCACCGTTGACGCCGATCCCGCCGACATCTCCGCGGCCTGGCGACTGGAGGATTTCCCGTTCGGGGTGGAGGTGCTGCGCCGCGCCGACATCCGCTGGGTCAACCTCGGTCCCGCCGAGCGCCATGGCGCCGCCCTGGAGATTGCCGGCGAAGAGGTGTCGGCCACCCAGTTCGATACCTGCACCCGGTGCGGGGTGGTGTGGGCAGCCCAAGCCGGAACCCACGGACGTGCCGACGCGCGCCACCGCGGCTGGTGCGCGCAGCGCCGCGAGCCCAGCGACGACCTCTGGACCTCGGTGGTGCTCACCCACCACCTGCGCACCCAGGCCGTCCGGCTGCTGGTGCCACCCATTGTCACCACCGACGCCACCCAGCTGGTCTCCTTCCGCGCCGCACTTCTGCTTGGACTGCGGGAGGTCCTCGGGGGCGATCCCGATCACCTCGACGTCGTCACCGCCGTCGACCCCGCGCCCGGACAGGGCCAACGCTGGGCGATGGTGCTGCACGACGTCGTGCCCGGGGGTACCGGCTACCTCAGTCGATTCACCGAGCCGGAAGAGGTACGGAGACTGCTGGAGGCAGCACTGGCGGTGGTGGCGACGTGTGAGTGCAAGAGCGAGGCTGTCGCTGCCTGCCACCGGTGCCTGCTCCCGCACGTCGCACCGTTCCAGGCACCACTGGCCCGGCGGGACCGCGCCGAGGAGCTGCTCACCCAGATCTTGCAGACCTGGGTCCCCAAGCGCATCCCCGCCCTTCGGTCCATTGTGGTCGGATCACACGACACCCCCATCGAACGCCGCTTCCGTGAGTTGCTGGTGTCCTGGGCGAAGTCCCGCGGGGCCAGCGTGTCCCTGCACGCCTCAAGTGAGGGCGACAGTGCCGAGATCGTGTTGTCCCCCGCGGACAACGGTCTGCGCTGGAAGCTGGAACCCCAAGTCATGCACGGGTTCGTCAAGCCGGACTTCGAGCTCACCACCGACGACCCGGACTGTGTCAGCATCGCCGTGTTCTGCGACGGCGTGCGCTACCACACCAGCGGGGAGCACAACCGTGTCGCCGATGACGCGACCAAGCGTGCGGCGCTGCGGCACAGCAAACCGGAACGCCTCGTCTGGTCGGTGACCCACCGCGACCTCGACCTGTTCGAGACGAGTTTGAAGGACGGCGCGAGCACCCCACCCGCCTGGGCCGCGCCGGGCGTCATCCCCGCTGCCCTCGGTTTCGGGGAACAGCTGTGCGGGGTCGGTGACGCGTCCGTCACCGCGATGGTGGGCGACACGCTTTCCGTGCTCACCGAAGTGCTGCTGAAACCCGAGCAGGAGAAGTGGTCCGCCGCAGCCCGCAGCGTGGCCCTCGCCCTCGCCGACCAGCCCTCGGCTCACCCGGTCGCCACCACCTGTGCCGCGTTCGCTGAGCTAATCCGCGCCGACGCGCTCGGGGCCAGGCTCGAATCACCCCCGGGGAGCGAGCCGTTGGTGATGACCCGCACGCCCGGTGGTCTGCCGGTAGGAGTGGACATCAGGACTACCGACGACGTGCGGACCATCCTGGTCGTCGACGACCGGGACGCCACCGTCGGCAGCCCCGCGCAGGTCAGTGCCTGGCGTGACTGGCTCGCGTTGAGCAACCTGCTGCAACTGCTCGGTGACGTCGACCGGATGCAGGCCCTCAGCACCAGCCACGACGTGACTGAAGGTGTGTTCACCCCAGTGACCGACCCCGCCTGGGCAGCCGTCGCCGACGTCTTCGACGGTGACATCGCCGCACTCGCACGCGCCTTGGGTTCGAGCGGAACGCCGCTCGCGGAGCCAGGTCTGGAAGTCGCCGACGGTGAGCACACCCTGGACCTTGCGTGGCCGGACGCGAGAGTCGCGGTCGTCGTGGGTGCGGACCCGGGACGTGACCGGTGGATGTCCGAGCACCGTTGGACCGCCGTCGCCGCGGACGCCTCCGCGGTCAGAGCGGCCCTCGGGCTGATGGAGGCGACACCATGAGCATCGTCCTGACCAAGAAGTTCGAGAAGGACCTGCAGCTCGACGGGTCGATCAAGTCACGGGCGTGGGACTTCATGATGAAGCTCAACTCCGACCCCGATGGCGCCGGCTTGGACCTCAAGGTCCCCCAAGGTGTGGTGGACCGTCGGGTGCGCACGGCCCGGGTGGATCAGAAGTATCGCGCCGTACTGTTCGCGTTGCCGGAGCAGATGTTCGTGCTGGCGGCGATCAAACCCCACGACGAGGCGTACACCTACGCGGTCTCCCTGCGGCTGGACATCAATCCCGCCAACGGGGCCATGGAAATCATCCAAGAGGCGTCCATCCAGCGGGCCATCGAGCAGGTACGAGACAAACCCCGGCCCGATGATGCCCACCAGGTGTTGCCGTACTCCAGCGCGGAACTCGTCGATCTCGGGGTGCGCCCCGACGTCGCCGGGCAAGCGGTCCGGATCAGTACGGACGATGAGCTGCTCGCCCTGGTCGAGGACCTGCCGGGCTGGCAGCAACAAGCGCTGCTCGACCTTGCCACGGGCAAGAGCCTGCCGGACGTCCGTGCCGACTACGGCGTCGGGGACACCCCGACCCAGGACCCGACCGTCGCGCTGACCCGCGCGGTGACCCGGATGGAGTTCGTCCACATCGAGGGTGAGGACGAGCTACGCCGCATGGTCGAAGGTGACTTCGAGGAGTGGCGCACTTTCCTGCACCCTCAGCAGCGCACCGTGGTCGACCGACCCACCTACAACGGCCCCTTTCGGCTGGCCGGGGGTGCCGGGACAGGAAAGAGCGTCGTCGCCCTGCACCGCGCAGTGTTCCTCGCCCAGCGGGCCGACCGGCGGGTCCTGTTGTGCACCTTCACCCGGACACTGGCCACCAGCCTCCGGGACCAGCTGCGCCGCCTCGCGCCCGCCGACGTCCTGGCCCGCATCGACGTGCTGGGGGTTGACCAACTCGCGCACCGGGTCGTCACCGACCACGACCGGTCAGTCGCACCGACCGTGGGCAATCAGGAGCGAGAGCGGCTTTGGCTTGAGGCTGTCGCCGGCTCCGGAGTCCCCGCCGAGCTCGCCACGGTGCTCACACCGGAGTTTCTCGACGCGGAGCTGCGCTCTGTGGTGCTCGGCATGCCCGAGATGACCCGCGAGAACTACCTGATCGCCAAGCGCGTCGGGCGTGGGGTGCGGCTCAACCGGGTCCAGCGAGCGACCGTGTGGCGGGTGGTCGAGGAGTTCCGACGCGAGCTCTCCGCCGAACGAAGTACCACCTTCGAGCTGACCGCAGCCCGCGCAGCCGACGTCACACAACCGCGCTACGACCACGTCGTCGTCGACGAAGGCCAAGACCTCAACGCCGCGCACTGGCGCCTCCTGCGAGCCGTGGTCGCACGCGGGCCGAACGACCTGTTCATCTGCGAGGACGCCCACCAGCGCATCTACGGCGAACGCCTCATCCTGTCCCGCTTCGACATCGAGACCCGCGGGCGCTCACGGCGCCTGACGCTCAACTACCGCTCCTCCTGGCAGAACCTCACCTTTGCGGTCGGAGTCATCAAGGGGGCGGAGGTCATCGACTCAGACGGCGAGACCGAGAGCGTGGCCGGCTACCGCGCAGCCTTCAGTGGACCCCCGCCCGTGACCCGCGGATTCTCCGCACCCGCCCAGGAGGACGATTTCCTCGTCGCGACGGTGCAGACATGGCTCGAGCAGGACACCAGCGCCTCGACCATTGGTGTACTCGTTCGGCGCAGCAGCGACCAGGAACGGGCACGTCAGGCCCTGCAGGTAGCAGGCGTGAAGGTGCAACTGCTGGGCAAGGAGGCGTCAACCAACCCCGGCGCGGTAACCATCGCGACCATGCACCGCGCCAAGGGTATGGAATTCTCCCGCGTCGTCGTCTTCGGTGCGGAGGCGGGAGTGATCCCGCTCAGCTTCCTCGTTGACCACGTCCCAGCGGGGGAACGTTCGGCCGTGGAAGGGCGCGAGCGATCACTGCTGTACGTGGCGTGCAGTCGAGCCAGGGACGAACTCGTCGTCACCTGGGTCGGCGCACCCAGTCCGTTTCTGCCGGCGGCGTCATGAACAATGGAACCCGCTCCATTCAGTGAGTGCGGAACCGAACCGGCCGATAGCTTGGGCGTACTCCCCGTCGTTCCGAAGTGGCTCCGTTGCGGCGGAGTGGATACTTCTAACTCAGGCTGCATCAATGGGTGACTCGAAAAGCTATGAGAAGTCTATGGTTAATAGGTGGTGTGGCGAACATCAACATAAGCGGCATACGATTGCATAGTAGTCTGAGGAACCTCCAATTATACAGTCATAAATTGCGGTGTCCGGTCACACCGTGGCGTGGCGCGTGGTCGAGCCAGGACCGTGACATTGAGACAGTGACATATGAATTGACCGCTCTTGCAGATCCCGGCACTCGGAGGTTGTGCGTGTTGTTCTGCACCTATGCAGGGCCCCACCTCCTCGGCGCGCCGCCTGCCGAGGCCACGAGCGTCGGTACGGCATCGGAAACCTTCGGTGCGTCGCCCGCGGCCTTGTCCGCCAGGTTGACAGTCGACTACGATTAGCACAGTTCCAGAGTGTCAACGTGAAGCCCTGCGGCTTGTTGTCCAGCAACCCTTCCATCGGGGTGCTTCCGCAGGAAGAACGGGTCTGCACCACCGGGTGTGGGCAAGGATGGATCTCCAGGCGCACGCATCGGGGTCCGCGATAGCCAGGAGACGTGTCATGGCAGCACAACCCCATCAACCATCCCCATATCCGGTGCCTTCCCCGGCGGTTGTGGTACTGACCGGCGTGGACACCGCGGGAGAGCAGTTGCTCGTTCTCGGTCTGGACGTCGTCGTGGCCGATCTAGCGCCCTACTCCACCTTGGCCTACGCCCACACGTTCGGGGAGGCCCGAACCGATGCCACCGCTGCCGGGCTGATCGCTGATCATCTCGACGACTACCTCGAATCCGTCATGGGCACAGACGAGACCTGGGAGGACATGGACGCTCTCTACTACTCCCACGCAGCCGATGCGCGCCCTTTCGATGCCGATGAGTTCTTCGGCGGGGAATGGACCCCCTGGCGGCCATCGCACGCCTGCACAGCACCGAGTGGCTGCAAGGGCACCTGCCCGAGCTGTTCGAGCAGCTGCACCATGAGGACACCGCCTGGGGCTTCGACTACGACCCGGCGCCGTACCTTGCGGTGGCAGACCGTGGGGTCGTAGAAGCCGCACTAACCGCCGCGGGCAACCAGGTGCGCCGCTGCGAGCAGCTCGCGGACCTCTATCTCGACCCGATGCCGGACTGGCGTTGTGTCGTGGCTGGGACCTCCCATGCCTGAGTCCAGCGCCAGCCGCGCCTGGACAACAAAGCTGTTCGGACCCGTTCCCGCGAAAGCACCTGCCGGTACTGCCGGGGGCATGGCCGGATACGACCGGTGGAAACGCCTCACTACCGCCGAACACATCGGTGAACAGCTGTGGCAACGACGCAGGAACTCATCGACGCTCTACCGGAGTCTGCCACTGCGGCCGCACATACCCCGCTGGTCCTGCCGGAGGACGAAGGCTTCCATGGTGTCTGCGCGGCGAACGGCTGCCGCTACCTCGGGCCCTACCGCGACACGGAAACGGCTGCCCGCGGTGACGCCAAACGCCACGCCACGCAACGAAATCGGACCACCACCTCCGACTGAACTGCCCAGTGCGTTCCGGACATCGGTATTCCCATGCGGTGCCGTTGAGGGTGGGATTTATGACAGCGGTGTTCAGTTTCGTTCGGTGTCATGAAACCCGACGTAAAGCACCTTTCTGGCACTGCCATGGCTCACCGGCACCTGTGGCCGACCCTTCCGGCACCGCCCGATCCAAGGAGCCCGCCATGTATTGCTCGAACTGCGGTCAGACTCAGTGCTATTGCTATTGCCGGGGGTGCGGGGCTCCCTGGATGAACTGTCAGGCACGATGCGGTCGACCACCGATGTTCACCCAGCGTGAGGACCGCAGCAACGACCGGCCTGTGATCATTCGCGAGGTGAACAACGCGATTGACTACGCGATCTACGCGGTGGTGATGTTCCTTGTTCCAATTCTCGGGTTCATGGGCATGCAAGCCGCGCTCAACACCAACGAGGAGATGTCCATTTGGGTTCGCGTTGGGTTTTTCATCGCGGGATCGATAGCGCTGGTAATCGCATACTTTATGTGGAAAGACTTCAGAAAGAAGTAGTCCAACAGGGCGTGCACCTCCTCGGGATGAGCAGGTAGCGCGGCGCGAAGCAGGTGCACTCCGCACCGGTAGAGTGGTTCCCCGCATCGGGATGGATAGTTCCGGCGAGGGCACTGCTCGCGGGTGGCCAGACGATTCACAGGTCACAGGCAACCCGGTGAAGTCGCCAAGTCTGCCAGCCAGCCTGAGGCCTGTCGCCGCCGAGACTCTCAGGCCATTCAGATTGTGTGCGACCGCCACAAAGCCGCCATATCTGCAGAGGTCTTACGGGTGTTCGAGAGAATCGAGTCGCCCCGAGAGAGACACCTCGTATACCTTTAGATCAGGGTGTCCGGCGCCGGCTGCGACAAGGGCATCTTGAACGGCCCACATCCGATCCATGTACTTGGTGTTGGCTCCCCGTTGGACAGCCACCGCTGGGATCACCTCGCGTTTGAGCGCCGACATCTCGAGGCGAGGAATGAGTCCGAGGCGCCTGCGCTGCTCCACCATTCCTTCGACGACCGCGAACCAGTCCTCGTCTCGCTTCATCCATTCGGTTAGGACGGAGGCGTACATGGTTGCCTGCGCGGGCGCCCAGACGAGAGTCGAGGTCTTACTGGGCTTGACCTCGACCGCAATCAGTCGTTGTTCCGTGGTGTCGATGGCGAGAACGTCGCACTCGGGACCGAGGCCTGCGGGTGGCTTCCCGGGGGCCGGCATTGTCTTCAGCGCCTCAAGCAGGGGAGCGGCGCAGTCCTCGAGGATTTTCTTCTTGGTACGAGCGTCCTTGAAGGAAGGCATCACCTCCCGGTCGAGCATGGCGCGCTGCTTCCCTCCCCGGAAGCTACATACCGCCGCTTGCACGGACCCTTCTTTCGACGCGTGCCGGCCCTCGGCCGCGATCGGGATCACGGACTCCAAGTAGGTCTCGACGTCCCGCCAGTTCGCACTCCAATACGCCGCGTCTTTGCCCGCGCCCCAGGTGCTGTCCCAGTTGTGCTTGGAATCCGCCCACCTTTGATCAGCTGTCAGGCGGAAGGTATTACCGCTCTTCGCCTCTACGTTGAGGACACTCGTGAGGCCGACGTACAAGCTCGCATGTTGCGCGTTTGTCTTGGCGTTCTTGCGAAACTGAAGATCGACTGGGTATGGCGCGTCCCTGGCGTACTGCACCAGCGACGTGGCGAAACCACCCTTCGCGAAGTTGTCCAGGAACGATTCGTCGACCCTCCGGTCATACTTCATTTCCCAATCAACCGCCATGTTGAACCTCCTTCGTGTGAACACTGTCATAGTGGGATGACTGTGGACCACCCCGCGGGCGCCGGGCGGCAACGTCTTGTAGAAGCGGTTGTCTCCGCTCGTGTCGTCGCCGTCCTGGTCGGTGTCCTCGGCGTGCGTGCCCTCGGTGTCGCGGTCACGGTGGTGCTCAGTTCCAGGTGCGCAGCCACTCCTTGTCCTCGGGGAGGAGGAACGACTCCAGACGTCGCCGCTCGTCGAGGTCGGCTCGTTGCTGGTCGCGAAGGCGTGCTGCTTCGTGCTCTGCGCGGGCTTGCGCGTTCTGCCGTGACGTTTGAACACGTTTGCAGAAAGCCCAGACCAGGGCGGTGATGCCTGCGGCGGTGAGGAGATAGGGCAGCAGCTGGATGAACAGCCCCACTGCCAGCAGGATCAGGAGGACCTTGCCGACGGGGTGCCCACCGTAGTGCCGGTGCGAGCACCGGTCGATGTGATAGTGCTGGTGAAGGTTTTTGACCGCCCGGTGCTGATTCCTCATTGGGTGTCCTCGCTCGCACGGAGCGCTGCACGGAACGCCTGGTTGGGGGCCGCGTCGGGAAGCATCGTCCGGATGTCGGCCAGGGCTTGGCTGGTGCTCACCCCGTTCTTCCGGGCCCCGTACAGCGCGGCGACGGTGGGGGTGCGGCTTTGGGCTTGGACGCAGTGCAGCAGGATGGTGTGGCCTTCGCGGCGGAGCTGTTCGAGGACGTGCACGGTGTCGTGCAGGACGAAGCCGAGGTTGGGGTTGTCCTGCCGGTCGGGCTTGTCGATGAGCCACACCTGGACGTGGTCAACACCGTCAGGGACGTCGTGCGGCCCGAGGCGGCACAACGAGACCACCGCGTCCACCCCCGACGGGAGCTTGGACAGTGCGCCGACGCCCCCGAGCCACACTCCCTCGTCGTAGGGATGCCGGGCGAGGGTGTTGATCCCGGTGTAGTGGTCATAGTTCCCGTCGAAGGGTGCGGCCCCACCGGTGGTGATGGCCATGCTCACCGCGGTGATGTCCCCACCGAGCCCCTCAGGTGCCCAGCCGTGCAGGATGCGTCGCCACACGGCGGGCACGGCGGAGACCCCGTGGGTGGCGCCGAGCAGCCCTCCGGCGATCGCGGCCACGGTGTCGGTGTCGCGGCCTCCGCGCACCGCTGCCTCGAGGCCGAGTTGTAGGTGCTGGGCGCGGAACGTGCCCTGGGCTGGGTCCTCGGCAGGGATCGGGGTGTGGGTGATCGCCGACCAGGCTGCCTGCAGGGCTTGCACGACCCACCCGTTGTGCTCGAAGCCCGCCGGGTTTGTATTTTCGGCCTCGTCCAGACGTTGCGCCCACACCATCTGGCGTGGCCCGTCGAGCCGGGGGAGACCGACCCTGACGTCGGGTCGGCCGGTGAGCACGGCGTGGCGGATGGCCAGGCACCACAGCACGCAGGCCTCCGCGGCCTCGGGGTCGTAATGGGTCAGCGCGCTCAGCGCGGAAGCCGCCTCGACGAGGGCGTCCTCGTCGTGCAGGTAGGCCAGGGCGACCGGTGCGGTACGCATCAGGGAGCCGTTGCCCCCGGAGCGCCCGGCCTGTTGGTGTTGGGTGCGGGCCGCGGTTCGTACCTGCGCGGCGGTCACGGAGCCGCTGTCGCAGTGTCGTGCCGCCCGTTGCGCCATGGAGAGCACCGCTCGGGTCTGGTTGCCGACATCAGGTGCGGTTTGTGCCCACCGGGCCCAACCGGCGGCGATCTGGTCCTGCACGTGCTCTTGCCGCAGGTCCTGGCCGGTGGCCGCGGCCTGGGCGATGACCAGCGCCATGGAGGTGTCGTCGGTCCATTCCCCCGGCGCCCAGCCGAAGGTGCCGCCTCCGACCATCCGGACGGATGTGCTCGCGGACAGGGGATCGCCGAACTCGTAGCCGGCCCCCAGCGCGTCCCCGGCCGCGGTAGCCACCACTGTGCCCACCGCCCGGTCGAGCTGGGTGGTGCTCAAGCGGGGAGTGTTCGTCATGCCATCTCCAGTAGGGGGTGGTGAGTGTTGAGCACGCTCAGATGGGCGAGTTCACCGGTGGGGAGGGACACCCCGCTCAGCGTGGCATGGCTGGTGCGCGCGGACAGGGCGGTGCCGTCCCCGGCACCGCCGGGTGCCTGGCCCAGCGGCACATCGTCGAGGTGGCAGGCCATGCGGCGGGCGCGACGACCCGGAACCTGAGCGACGTGGACGGGTGGGACGAGGGCCGCGTCCAGGCGGGCCGCGCCCAGCAGCGCCGGCAGATGCGCAATCAGTGCCGTGGTGGACCCGAAGAGTTCCATCAGCAACGGGTGCCCGCCCACACCGAGGATCACCCCCCGCTGCCCCGGCAGAGCTGGCACCCCAGCATCACCGGGCCCGCCGGCCAGGCCGTCGAGGTGATCGACGAGCGAACCGGTTGGGGAGGGCGCCAGCACCGCCTCGTAGTCGGCGACGCGGCACCACACCGCCCCTTGCCGGCTGTCCTTGTCCTGCCCGAGCGCGGACCGGACGCTGGGGGAGGCCCGCCGAGATGCTCGCCCGTGCCCGCTCGATCCCGACCACCGGCCGTGCTCCACACACGCCACCTCCACGACCCGCGACGAACGCGGGGCAAGGAGCAGGTCGCGGACCAGCGTGCGGTGCTGCCAGCCACCTTCCAGTAGTTCACCGTCGAGCAGCAACACCGGCCGGACCCCCTCGTTGGTCAGCACCAGCTCGCCGACCACCGGCGAACCGGCTCGCTCGGCGGCACTGACGCGCGCGGCAGTCCCGGTATCCATACCGCGCACCCCCCGTGCCGTCGTCCACACCGGGAATACCGTCACTCCACTCGTACACGTCCCGGCCCCGACATGAACCTGAGGAACCATCGTCGTCATTGCCACCACCACCTACCCACTCAACCCTGTTTTGCGCTATGTTGCGCTTATGAGTGACACGGTAGGCGCACCCCCCGACAAGACCGCCGACACCTACCGCGACAGCGCCGGGCGCACGCTCACCGACTACCCGCGGCCTTCCGTCGCGGTCGATACGGCCGTCCTCACCGTGATACCCCTCCCCGAGGGACGATCACAGCTGGCGGTGCTGCAGGTACGTCGGTCCGGTAACTACCGCCAGGGGTCTTGGGCGCTACCGGGAATGTTCCTGCACGAGGGTGAACGCCTCCTCGACGCCGTACACAGATCATTGCGTGACAAGGCCGGGACCGACGGTGTCGCGCCCATCCAACTGCACGTCTTCGACGACCCCGCCCGGGACGAACGCGGCCGGGTGCTCTCCATCGCCCACGTCGACGTCATCCCCCAAGCGCAACTCGTGGCCGCACTACACACTCCAGGGGCCGTCCGCCTCACCCCGGCCGCCGCACCCGGACCGATGCCCTACGACCACACCACCATCCTCAACCGGGCCGTCACCCACCTCCAACGGCGCTACCAAGGCGCCCCCGACCCCCACCACCTCCTGACTGAGCCCTTCACACTCCGCGAACTGCGCCTCGTGCACGAGGCCGTCGCTGGCCACCCGCTCCAACGCGACACCTTCCGCCGTGCCATGGCAGAGGGCCTCGAACCGACCGGGCGGCTGAGAACCGGAACGCGAGGCAAACCCGCCGAGCTGTTTGTCCGCGGCAGCGCCCGCGATGGCGAGAAGGGTTGCAGCCGACATTGACCGCTGTACCTTGCCGGCTGGACAGGCTGGCTTCTCGCAGTCGACGCCATCCAGAAGTCGGCTGCGCCGTAGCTCGAAATTATCGCATCTCGACAATCTGGCCGCCCGCGAAGTAGTCGCGGGGCCGGCGGCGCTACGAATGGGGCTGGTTGGCACAGAGTCGCCTCTTCGCTCGAGTCTCGTCTGGGAGGTTCGTCAGCGGCGAGAGAGGCGTGGCCCTTGCCGTGTGTGTGAGCCGTGATGCTGGTTCAGGAGGCAGCGGAGCCTTATTGTCGCGGCAACACTGTTTGCGGAGGACCGGAGTTGATCACTGTGACCACACCTGAATTGGCCGGCGTCCGGACGGTTCGAATCTTCAGCTGGGAGAAGGTCAACCCGGATCTGACTCGGGCACTCCTCATCGCCGGCTACCGGGAGACAAAGCAATGCGGTGAAGCGGACCGAGTCGGCCAGGTGGACGCGAAGGCCCTGGCAGGGCACGCCGAGCGGAGCCTTGGCCGGCCTTTGGCTGCCGCCAACACGACTCGAGCCGTCGTCGACGTCCTGCTCGCGACGTGGCTACCTCAGATGTCGATGAACGACCGCGACGAGCTAATCCGCGACATCCAGCTCTCATTGAGCGGCCCAGACCGCACCGCACGCCCCGAGACCAAGGCAGCGCAACTCGACTTCATCCGGCGTCGAAACCTCACACCGAACTTCCGCAGCAGGGTGCGGGCGGCGTTCCTGCGCGCACACAAGACCCCGCGGCCCGTATCGCAGTCCACGGGCCAGCTTCGCGCCCAGCATGAGTTTCCGCGGGAGCTAGTCGGTCTCGCGAGTGCGGCAACGGTCGAGCCCTACCCTCACCAGGTCCAAGCGTGGGAGAAGCTCGATGCGCTGACCGCCAGCCGCGGGAACAGGCGGGCCGGGCGGCTCGTCCTCCCCACCGGATCAGGCAAGACGTTCACCGCCGTCCACTGGCTGCTGTTGCAGCTGTCGAAGGACCCAGCGTTACGGGTGTTGTGGATCGCCGACCAACAGGAGCTGCTCGATCAGGCGGCCCACCAATTCGAAACTGACGCCGAGACCATGCCGGAGGACTTCGGTACTCGGCGTCTTCGAGTGCTCCACAGTGCGGCGGGTCCGGTGACCGCGCTGGCCGATGATGAGCTCGACGTGGCATGTGTGACCCGGCAGTCGCTCATCGCAGGGGGCGCCGCCGCCCATGCCCGCCTCAAGGCGTTCCTGTCCCGTCCCACAATCGTGGTGGTCGACGAGGCGCACCACGCGGTCGCCACCACCTATCAGCAACTGCTCAACGAGATCGAAGAACTGGCCCCTCGGACCATGCTGCTAGGCCTCACCGCCACCCCGTGGCCCAGTGGGCAGGGCATGATCCGGCTTCTGCACGAGCGGTTCCCGGTCGCGCTGGCCGAGGTCGACGTGACGCGATTGATCGCCGACAGGATTCTCGCGCAACCGGTGGTGCACACGGTGGCGACGGGAGAGTATGTGCGCCTCGAGGCTGCCGAGCGGGCGCTGATCGCGAATTCGGACTTCCCGCCGGCGATCTTGAGCCGCCTCGACCGAGAGGGCCGTAACGAGCTGGTGGTCGCGACGTGGACCGCCCACCGTGAGCAGTGGGGCAAGACACTCGTTTTCGCAGGAACCATCGCCCACGCCGAGCATCTGGGCGAGGTGTTCACGCAGGCCGGGGTGCGTTGCCTGGTCGTGCACAGCCAGTCAGAGCGGCCCCGCACCAGTGTGCTCCGTGAGTTCCGGGAAGCCGACGAGCCGATGGTCCTGGTGAGCGTCGGGATGCTTCTCGAAGGTGTCGACCTCCCTGACGCCAGGACTGCAGTGCTTGCCCGACCCACGACGAGCCGTGTGTTGATGAAGCAGATGGTCGGACGGGTTCTCCGCGGCCCCAGTGCTGGAGGCGACGCCGTCGCCCACATCGTCGCGCTGGAAGATCACTGGGTCGACGGCATCGACGTGCTCTCCCCGATCGACCTGCGCGAGCTGACAAGCATCAACATCGAGGTCGACACCACCGCGGGGGTGCGCCGGCTCCCGCCCTTGCGCGACGACAACACCGGTGCCCCCATCGCTGTGGACGTTCAGCGTCGGATCGAGCGGGCCTACGCCGAGCTGGCCGGGCACCCCACGATTGCGGTCACCGACGCAATGCTCATTGGGTATTACGAACTCACCGACGTCAACGTCCCTGTCTTCGAGCACACCCGCGACGTCTGGCAGGAACTCATCACAGGCAAGCTCGCTGGGCGAAAGCTCGCGAGGCGCAGTCCTCGAGACCTATTCGCCGACCTCCCCGTGCCGCGGCCCACGATCTACGACGTCGACGCCGTACTCGACTACCTCGCCGCTAACAGCTCTGAACCTCCACTGATCGCAGTGACGTCCACATTCTCCATGGGTGCACTCGCGCAGCAGCTACTCGACGAGCCAGCCATGACCGAGCGGGACAAGATCGAGTGGAAGCGCACCGCCTACGAGTCGACCCTCGCCCGCAGCGCGTACCCCTCGTTCGCGCACTTCGACGAAGCCCTCAACCAGGGGCTTCTCGCCCTCTCCGGACACGCACCGGCCCACACCGACCTCGAAAACCGCCGCGTGACGGACGACCGCACCCCGAGGCTCCCAACCCGGAAGCGCCCAAACCTCAGGGTCGACCCAGAACGGCGCATCGAGCCCCTGCTCAAGGACGCCGCCAATGCTGGCTGGGAACTCCTTCTCGAAGCCGGCGAGGAAGATTACGCCGCCATCCTCAACTACCTCCCTGCCGTACAGTGGAGCCGCCGCCCCGTCCGGACGACCTATGCCGTGTGGGTGCCGCGGATCAGCGGAAAATCCAAGGGTGTCCCTGTCATCCGCGTCAACCGGCTCCTGCAAGCTCCGGTCGCGCAAATCCCCGACGACCTGTTGCGGTTCCTGCTGTGGCACGAGCTGTGCCACCACATCCACCCCAGCTACGGCCACGATGCCGAGTTCAACCGCCTCCTAGTGCTGTGGCCTGAGGTCAGCCGACTCGACCAGCAGCTGGACACCCTCGAAGAGCGTTTCGACCTCGGTTCGGCCGGCACCGTCCACCGCTGACAAGTCCACGTCCACCTGACACAGAACAGATCAGAATCTTTCTGTCGCGCTCCCTAGCCTGACCCACGGTTACGGACGCAGTTCAGCCGCGGCACTTCATCCGTGCCGCGGACGGTGCAGTGAACCGCCAAGCAGTGTTAGCGAGACCCGGGTAGGGCACCAATGGCTCAAACCGGCTCTCCGTGGTTCCGGGTGAGCGGTGACGTTGTGCTGGCTGGTCACGCCGCGTCCCGTGCGGTCGCGTAGGCGAGGATACGGCGTTCGTAGTTGGCTTGGTTGGCGAACCCGCAGCCGACACGT
>JAABUY010001874.1_pt1 | contig 26607 bp, 28 predicted proteins | sample 5560271 | NCBI WGS metagenome assembly JAABUY01 (sample SAMN10711886, study PRJNA513374) | rock metagenome | isolation source: Antarctica rocks | place: Antarctica: Victoria Land, University Valley | reverse complement strand
GGAGCACTGAATAGACCACATATGGAGCACTGAATAGGTCACATATGAAGCATTGAATATATTACATATGGAGCACTGAATACGCCACATATGGAGCACTGGATAGATCACATATGGAGCACTGAATAGGTCACATATGGAGCACTGGGTAGGTCACATATGGAGCATTGAATATACTACATATGAAGCATCGGAAGGGCAGTGGGGTTGATTTTACAAATCTGTTTCTTATTTTGCACTTTTAGGAGATTCGCCACTAAATTTGATGGGGCTCTCGGCAAATTCTAAAAAACGGCACAGGTTTCGCAATCAACGATACCTAATTAAAAAGACGTAGTGCAAAGCAGTTTCCATCGGAAATGGCGACCCCCTCGTTTCTATGTATTGAGCTAGATGTGGCTGAATGATGTCATCGAGCATATTCTACCAGTTTGTCTGATTGTCCAAAATAAGAATAAATTTGTCTTTACGTGCTTTCTGTGGTTTAAGTATTTGAAAATGGATGAGCTGGAAATCAAAGTCATTTTAGTCACCAATGATTCCACTCTAGATTGTATCGATTAGAATAGTGGAAAAGGCAGCATTGTTGCCTGACACAAATTACGGTAGGAGCTGGTAAGAGATATCGTATGGAACAGAATGGAAGTCAACGGAGAAGTCAGCGGGGACACTCTCCGCAGATTGTTCGCAAGGAAAGCCCGTAACGGTCTAGGATAGATATCACGTAGACGATAAACATCAGGAGAACGTTAGCGACAGTTCAGCCTTCATATATGATCTACTCTTTCCCCCACAATATCTCATATTGATATCATGTCGAATGACCGTTTTCCGAACCATGTCAATTAGAGAAATAGGGAATGAGATGAACTGCAATCGCACAACAAACAAAGACTCGTCACACCAAAGCGGAACCCGGAAACTCTTCGCCTCCGAGTCTTCCGCCCGCCTCCGAAATGACCAATCGTCCCCCCCGCCCTCCCCCATGCCACTTTCCCGTCAATAACAAACCAGCACAATAATCTATTACACCCACCAACCCCCAAGACCATGACCACACCACTTTCTCGACTCCACGAGAAGCCCCACTTGTATGCGCGCATAGACCACTGAACCCCAAGAACCCAATAAATACCAAGACGACACACATCGAGGGCCCATGTTTACTTCCTGCATCCCATTCCTCAACCTACTGTTACCGCCGTCCACCAACCAGTCCCTTCAGATCGCGAGGTTTCGGAACAACAACATGGCGGAGAATGGGAACGAGAAGGGGGGGGACCCGTCCATGCTGCATGGGCATGCGGCGTATGTCGCTGGGGCTGCCAAGGTAGGTGTTTCCTTTCTGCTTCTGCCCAACGAGCACGTGCGTGAGTTGTCGGATCCATCGAGGTCTTGGATGGGGTGGAGGCGCTTGGTATCTCATCCCGCCCATACAACTCGACTACATCCACCTAGTACACCATCGTCCACAGCATTCCGTCCCCATCCGCCGCCATCCGGGCGCATCCGCCCCTCCCCCTCCTCGTCCCCCTCCCCCCCCATCTCACACGCTCACCAACCACCCAAAGCTAACCCTTTCCCTCCTTTACTCCCTTAGGAGACCATCGCGCCCTACACCTCCCAACCGGCCTCCTGGTCCTCGGCAGCGGAAAAGACCAAATCCGCCGCCATCGACGAAATGCGCGCCGCCAAAGCCATGAGCGAGAAAGAGCCTGCGCATAACCCGAGCGCGGGGACTGTGGAGGAGAAGGTGGGGAGTGCGGTGGGGTGTGAGGGCATGGTTGAGGAGGGGAGGGTGAGGAAGAGTTGATTTGGTGGAAACTATGGGAGGGGAGATGTGGGGCGGGGGGAGTGATACCAAATGCGGGAGGGATGCTTGGAACGAAGAGCTTGGGGTTTCTGTGACTGGGTGCTTGCAAGGGAGGTTTTAGGGGCGTTACGGAGGCTTAGCTAGCTGGTGTACTTATGATACACCCCCCATTCAGTCTACGAATTCTCTTATCCGTCACCCATCGTCTCTTCCTTCCAAAAATCGATGAGTGGACGTTGTGAAAAGTCATGTGGCGGGGTTCAGTGGAGGTTGGAAAGGCGCCGATTGTGTTTTGGGTTTGTGTGGGTGTGGGTGTGACAATGGCCGCCTGCAGCTCTGTCTGCACTCATGATGAGGATCGCGAGCGTTGTGCCTAAATCAATAGCAGCCTCTTCTATCAAACCGTCCACTAAGCTCCTAAAGCCTCATACTTGTTCAAAGCCCGCAAAAAACCCACCCCCTCACCATCTGCACCCCCCCCCCATCCTCCATTTCCTTCAGCTCACCCCGCCCCGCCCATCACCCCCCTAACCCCCACCCTTCGCCCGATTCATAGGCCCCCAATCCGCTCGCGGGTTCATCTGGTATCTAACAACGCGCTTGCGGTTCGAGGATTCTTTGCCTAATCTCTCATCGAAGACGATGGTGAGGTAGCTCGGGTTGGAGAGTGTGAGGGGAGAGGCTCGGGGTTTGGTCGGTTCAGTTGTGTGGTCTTGTAAAGAAATGTCGCCGTTTGCTGGAGCTGGGCCTGTTTGCTTGCGGGGGTCGGTTGCAAGTGGTTGGTTATGTTCTCCTGCAGCGGGTTTTGTCTTGCTTAGCCTGTACAACGCCGCTTCCACTCCTGTTCTCAAGTCCTCTGGATCATCCACATCCAGTGCCCTACGAATGTCATCCGTCGCCTCAGTCAACGCAATCTTACTCCTATCTTTTCGCATAATATCCCACCCAGCAGTCCCCTTCCTGATCGCACCCTCTTTAACCGGACTCTTTTGCCTGACCCATTCTCTCATAATCTCCCAAATCACACTCCATGGCGCATCGGTGACGATACTGCCGGGCTTGGTGTGCGAGCGGCTGGCACGGTAGCCGAGGTGGAGGAGCGCGCCGCGGAAGGCGGCGTCCGAGGGGGAAACGGCGTGGAGGACTTTGGCGAGGACGGAGGGGATGATGAAGAAGGGGTGATTGGAGCGGGTGTGAGAGGGGAGTGATGGAATGGGCTGGGGTGCGGAGAAGTCTGGTGGTTGAGGTGTTTCTAATGGTGCTGGAAGTGGTTCTTCACTCGGAGGTATGTCTTGGGTTGGATCGTCTAGAAACTCGCTCAACGCAAGAGAGAGCATGCCTTCCATACGAGGAATGGTGCCGTATGTTTCCGCGTCCAGCGAAGGTAGAATGTCGAGCATACATTGGACAAAGTATGGATTGTGCAAGGGCCCTCCCCACATAGGCCCCGAGAGGTGTGTTCGGAAGCCACAGTGCTCGCAATTTTGACTTGTAAAAGGCGCTTGCGCCAGTGAAAACTTGTAGATCGTCTCTCCCGTTTTGCTCTTCTTTCCACGGGCTTGCGCGAGCGACTGCGTGGTCCATGCTCCACATCCTTCGTCACAATTGTACACAAACATTGTTTTGCTCGCGAGGAACTTGACCTCTGCTGGTGAGCTACGAACGCGGACAAAGACTCGAGCGTAAAAGTCAATGGATAGGGATAGTAGAGGTTCAATGGCCCTTCCATACCGCGCAGCACATGTTGCAACAGCATGAAGAATCAGCCGAAGACCTCCTTCATGGGATTGTGGCCCTTTGAATGGTAGACCACCATATTGCGAGAACGTCTTTTCTAGATACCCTGTAGAAGCGAACACTCCTGCATCTGTACAAGTAACACATAAAAGTCCTCCATCTACTACGGCTTGAACAGCTGCGTCAAGAAAAGGAGCTGCTGTTCCGTATGGGTCAAGGTCGATGACATGGTACGGTCTCTGACCATTATGGGACAATATACTGTACATATGTGCTCGCGCATCTCCCGTGGCGGTATTGATCTTATCAGAATTTTTATTATGGGTAATGTTGAGGTTGATCGCAGCAGTAGCCGATGATGAGAGATCGTTAGCTGTGACAGTGGTTACTGATGGTATTTCCTTGGCATAGCGAAGGGCACGGAGACCTGTTGCTGATAGAGCATCAAGAATGAGAAATGGGGGAATTTCAACAGCAGCTCTGTTCCCGTTGGTGGGATTCCCCCTATTCCTCATTTTGGCAGGTTCCATAGGTATATCGTTTGTCGTTCGGACATCTCCCATCCGCTCTGCCTCTTTTATCCTGTTGCCAGAGTGCTCGAGATGATGCCTTTTCGCAGAATCCGTAGCCTCAGCCTGCATTGCAACATCCATACCATTCGAGAGGGAGTGTTCTTCCTCCGTGACCGGCTTGGTAACATCTCTGTCTTCTACCGGTAATTCCTTGTTGGTCGCTGCTCTAACATCCGGTGGAACCCCTTCCTTATTTTCATGATTTCCTTCAGATGGGCTCTGCTCTGCAGTCTTATTTTCATCGACTGCCCCTCTTTTTCTCTTCTTGCCCCTTCCTGCATTTTGACTTGTACTTTGTAACCTCCGCTCCGTCCTCGCCCGCCTTATAGCAGCAAGATCGTCACCAAATACTCGAATTGCAAGAACACTTAGGTCTCGATTGAACTGCTGGATTGGGTTATAGAAGACAATTTGGGGCTTAGAATTCCCTTTCGTAGTGTTGCTATTTTGCGTCTGCGTAGGGTTGAGTATTTCCGCCAAGCCCTCTTTCACTACTTCATACTCCTTGTTGTTATATGTGACCTTCGTTTTAGGCTCGAGCAGTACATCCTCCATTGCTTTATTTGTGGTTGAAGCACCGACACACCCCATAGTGAAATATTATGGACCATGTGCACTGAGGTCAAGACACGATTAGTAGGTTGTGCACAACTAGTGCGTCATGACTGGATTCAAAGAATAAATGCGCTGGATATGCACTAAAGCGATCTGTTCCTGAGGTTGAGGATTGACATATAGTATACTTCAGACCGAAGAAGTGGTAGAAGCTTGGGCCCTGACGGGGAAGGTCGACGCATCACATTGATAAATATAATAATTGTTTTAGGCGGCAATAACGATATGTCGCTTTGGTGGAGTGGTTAACACGTTGCCCTGCTACCAAGTTCAGGCAATCCTTTCGAGGGCGTAGGTTCGAATCCTGCAGGCGACGAACTGTTTTTTGTTTTTACAGATCAGGGTTTCAAGATTCCGGCAGAGTTCATTCTTGATGTTCAAAGGGTTAGTTTTATGGTCTCAGCTGGTTGCATGCACAATCTGAAACTCTACCGTCTTTCGAAAGCCCAGTTTCATGGGTGCCCTTGTTTACAGTTTCTTACCCTAAGAGGTTTTTTGTGTCTCATAACACCTGGAAAGTCGTTTGATACCAGTGGAATTCATCGATTTACTGCTTCTCTCATGAGCATTGATTTTGACCACTTCTTCAAGGCCTTATCAGCTATAATCTGAGTAAGGTAGTTATACTAGTCAAATCACGCCTTATTATCGAACCGAGTATATCAGTCTAAAGATGAAATAGCACATCTCGACATGAAATGTCTGCACTAGTCCGATCTATGGTATTGATACTAACCATGCTATCTGGTAGCTCAGACTTAATGCCTTCATCAACAAGCAACGGTGTGTGGTTGTGAGATAGGGAAAGGAAGTCTTAAAAAGACCGCTGTGAGAACAATCGATTCTCAAGCATACCTATGACCTCCACATCCGTCCCCACGGGGTTCCAAATCCACATTCACCCTCTTATTTCCCCTCCAAGGCGTCTTCGATAACCTTTAAAAGCCCCTTGTTCTCGTAACCCTCCTCTTTCCCCTCACCCCACCTCACTGTACGCAAATGATCTGTACTCCCTCCCACTGTTCGGCATTCCAAGCTCACCTGTTCCTTCTCAACCATGATAGTGAAAGTCTGACCCACCGTACGTTCTCTGTTCCTACGAACTAGCTGCCCGTCATAAGGTGAGATAGTCATCCATCCACTTCCCGTAACCGGATTGGCGGAAATAAGGGAAATGATGTCTAGCATAAGGAGATGCAGAATATGTTCTTCGAGAGCTGATAGAGAAGAAAAATGCATATTTTGTGGTAGATTGGCGAGAGAAGATGCGGGTGGGTATGAGAGAATGGTGGCTTGGTAAACTGTTCCGATCGTTGGGGGAATAAAACTCGTATGGAGCTCAATTTTTAAAGCGGTGAGGTTGGATGGGAGGTGAATAACAATCGAGGTATGAAGAGGAGCTGTGAAAGTGTTCGCTAGTGCTTCGGTTGCGGAAGTAGTCGCCGAAGTGGCTAGAGAGGGGAGACTTGTAAGGTCGGGAGATGTTATAAAGTTTTGGATGTTGAAATTTAGTGTTGCAGCTGATAGGTTTTTTTCTAGGTCTTCTAGAAATGTTCGCGCAGCTCGGACATCAGAGCGATGCCGCAAGATTTCAAGGATGGGCTTGATTATTGGATAGATTGGTCGCGGAGGCTTAGTGCCCCTTATCGGTGGTGGTGGTTGTGAGCGCTGCACCAACCTTTGGTGGTGTGCATGAGACAATAGAATTCGGAGGGATATCACAACAGATTTGAGAACGATGTCGTCTCCTTGGGGTATCTCGCGACTCGCACTAGATAATTCCAATTGCGATACTGCAAGATCTGTGTCACCAAGAGACACCAGATCGATCTCTATCTGTTTTTCTGCCTCATAAGGCAATATGATAGCATCACCGACGCATCGTACACCTTGATTGACAAGGTTGCGTGCTTCTCGGTTAAGCTCGTGGTGCAGTTCCTCGTCAAAGATGCTATTCCGAGCTTGTAATATTAATTTTGCAATAGCCATGTCGTCAGTGTTCGCAACATCGACCCTCTCATCCATGGCAGTTGGCACCCCGCTATTTAATAATCGTACCCGAAGCCTTCGACTTCGAGATCTAACACCACGGTCAGGCTGGACATTGCCCTCTTCGTCGCGTCGTAAAGCTGCTAAACCCCGGTCTCGGAAGTCAGAGTATGCTAAATTAACGATCAGCCTAAAAGAATCTCGAGTCTTCCAACCGTGGTCTTACCTTCGGCGAAGCCGTAACGAACTCCAAGAGTGTGCTTTTCCCTTGGCAACCGACACAAAGACCAGCCCTCTTCTTTGATTGCTAAGACCTGTTCCCAATATTTAGCCTCGAGCTCCATCTCTTGCTCTAGCCTTGTTGCGGATTTCAAGAGCGAGTCCGCTGTATTGCCTAGGGATTGCATTTTCCAACCAATGGAGACCATCTCATCATCGCGCTTGTCCTCATCAGATAGCTGTGGTACCTGCATAGTTTCCGCTCCTAGTGAGCCTATCGGTAAATTCTGCTTTATGTATGGAGACAGTGTAAGTTGAGCTTGGACTGGGGTATGCTTGGAAAGCAACAGCGAAATAAGGTCGAGGGTCATCGCACTTTCCGTCTGGGCGAGTCTGAAGTCATCATGAGCTTTTGGCATGTAGGAGCCCGAGTAAGCGTCTCACGCGACTTGTTTCAAGATATCCAATCTTGCAGCAGCCAGCTGTTCACTCTGAGATTTAGCATCCTGGCCTGTCTCCACCGTTTCACCAGCAGATTGCTCGTCAACGATGCTCTCGCCGGCTTCAGCAGCTCGAGCTTCCTCGATAAGGCTTTCCTCTGTGACATCACGGAAGGAGCCTCGCTGCTCGTTGATCCGCGATATTAGGAGTGGTAGTGAGTCTTTTGTGTCGGATGAGGGCCAAGATTTCAAGGAGAGTAAAAGGTCTTCCGACATTGTGGCATACAGTGCAGCAATCGCGTTCGTCGAAGCCAGAACTCTCTATGTGACAATTCCAGGACCGATCAGGTTGAATTCCGAATGTTTGTGCCTTGCAGAGACTAAAATCGGGATCACAAGCGGGCGGCATCGGGCCCTTCAGTAGCTTTAGATCCTTATCGATAAGCCGCAGCTACTTTAAATTTTTTGGCCCCCATTGCTACATTTCCATGACCTACAAAAGCAACTCTCTAATATCACTGTACCTTTGACCGACTCCTGCATACTTGCTCTTGTTGCTCATGATAATCTCTGTGCATCTTGATAGCTCCTGGCTATGGCGCCCCTACCTTTACCTGGTAAAAAAAGGCGGATCGGGGTTCTCACTAGCGGTGGAGATGCCCCTGGTATGAGCGGTGCCGTACGTGCCATCGTCAGAACCACCATTGCTAAAGGTTGTGAATCCTATGGGATATATGAGGGCTACGAAGGGCTTGTACAGGGTGGGAGCCTCATTAAACAGATGCAGTGGGACGATGTACGAGGATGGTTGTCAGAGGGAGGGACCTTGATCGGTACGGCCAGGTGTAAGGCTTTTACAGAACGAGCAGGAAGGCTACGAGCTGCGAAGAACATGGTGCTCAGAGGAATTGACGCGCTTATCATAATCGGGGGTGATGGAAGCTTGACAGGAGCGGATATACTTCGGCGCGAGTGGCCCGGATTGATCGAGGAGCTCGTACAAAAGGAAGAAATTACGGCAAAGCAAGTAGATCCCTTCAAGTACCTAAATATCGTTGGTCTTGTAGGGTCAATTGACAACGACATGTCGCTCACCGATGCCACCATTGGCTGCTACTCATCCCTAAGTCGAATAAGTGAGGCTGTGGATTATATCGACGCCACAGCACTCTCGCATCAGCGTGCTTTTGTCATAGAAGTCATGGGACGACATTGCGGTTGGCTTGCCTTGATGGCAGGAGTCAGTTCCGGGGCGGATTTTGTGTTCATCCCCGAGAACCCACCTCCTGGGGACTGGGAGGCTAAGATGTGTGACATAATATCTAAGGTTCTTTGAGCTACGGTGTCTATCAGAAATATTACTAATGCGTGAACAGCACCGTAAGCTTGGAAAGCGAAAAACGATTGTCATTGTGGCAGAAGGGGCACTTGATCTCGATCTGAACAAGATAACCCCAACTAAGGTCAAAGATCTCCTTTCAAACAAGCTATCACTTGATACACGAATTACTACTCTTGGACACGTCCAAAGGGGCGGCAATGCCTGTGCCTACGACCGAACACTGTCCACGTTGCAAGGTGTGGAAGCCGTCAATGCTGTGCTCGATGCAACGCCTGAAACTCCAACTCCTATTATTGCGATCATTGAGAACAAAATCAGCCGAAAATCTCTTCAAGAGTCGGTAAGAGCTACTCACGAGGTTGCAGAAGCCATTCATGCAAAGCAGTTTGAGCGTGCTATGAATCTTCGAGGTGCCGAATTCGCAGAATACCACAATGCGTACATGATTACAACGGCTACCGACCAATCAGACCTTCGGTTACCCAATGAGAAGGTACTTTTTCCCTAGTGTTTCAGGCACCATCAATCTTTCTAATTTTGTGCAGCATATGCGCATTGCTATTGTACATGTCGGTGCCCCTGCCGGTGGAATGAACCCAGCTACGCGAGCAGCAGTTGCATACTGCTTAGCACGAGGGCATACCCCTATAGCTATACACAACGGCTTCTCTGGTCTCTGCCGACATCACGCAGACGAGCCGATAGGGTCTGTACGTGAAGTCAGCTGGCTGGATGTAGAAGGCTGGATGAGCAAAGGCGGGTCCGAGATTGGGACTAACCGTACGTTGCCTTCCGACGATATGGCCAAAACCGCCGAATGCTTCAAGATATACAAATTCGATGCCTTATTCTTCATTGGTGGTTTCGAAGCTTTCACGGCACTTAGCGAACTTCGAAAAGCACGAGCAGACTACCCAGCGTTCCGTATACCCATGGTGCTTCTTCCAGCAACCATTAGTAACAACGTCCCTGGAACAGAGTACTCACTAGGCAGCGATACCTGTTTGAATGCTCTTGTGTCATATTGTGACACCATCAAACAATCAGCATCGTCATCTCGGCGCCGTGTCTTCGTGGTTGAAACTCAAGGCGGGCGCTCAGGTTATATCGCTACAATGGCAGGTCTTTCCATTGGCGCTTTTGCCGTGTATACACCTGAAGAGGGTATCAACATTAAGATGCTAGCACGAGACATCGAGCACCTTCGAACAAGGTTTGCCAAGGACAAAGGCCAGAATCGCGCGGGGAAATTAATCCTCAGAAACGAGCATGCTTCAAAGACATATACCACACAGGTCATCGCTGACATGATCCGCGAGGAAGCAAATGAACGGTTTGAGTCAAGGATGGCTATCCCAGGTCACTTTCAACAGGGAGGAACCCCATCCCCAATGGATCGCGTCCGAGCAGTGCGGTTGGCAGTCAAGTGTATCCAGTTTATTGAAGACTACGCTGGGAAGTCGAGGGATGAAATCGCTAGAGATGATATGAGCATGGCGGTCATAGGCATCAAGGGGGCGAAGGTAGTGTTTGGCCCAATGATACGACTGGAGAAAGAGGAGACGAATTGGAAGGATCGACGGCCGAGAGAAGAATCTTGGTTACAGCTTAAGAAAGTTGTGGACACATTGAGTGGTCGGCCACAGGCAGAAGACTGCTGCGAAGGATGCGGAAGAGTCAATTGAGGCTCCTATCATCATACCCAACCCGAGGATGCGAAGGAGCAATACTGCCGGAAAGGCAGGTAGACGAAATTATGAGCATGATTAGATCCTAAAGACAGGGCCCACAAAGCCATAAACTTGAATGGATAAGCCCTTAGACCCAGCAGTTCTAAAACAAACTTTATATGATACCTATAGGCAATGAGCGTAGTATGGAACACTTAAGGTGTAAGTGTACACACAGTAAAGCTGTGCGCTGATGCATTCGTAGTCGTTTGATGAGATACGCTCATTGGATTGGTTGGGAAGGTTGAAAGATCTGCGGGAAGGCTGAGAGCAAACTGCTGTGGCACGGTCTCCATATACTAATATTCACCATCTCATATTTTCCTCTTTTCCTCTCCTGAACTTCCGTCGCTCGTTTTCTACTGTACATTGATACGACGGTGCTCGCTTTTCGTTTGCAACTTGTGTTATATTTGTACAAGACGCATAGCTCTTTCATGTAGCTTCTTTGTTCACTGTACCACAACATGGAATATGATAGCGCCACTTCGAACGCCCCGAGACGTACACCTACATCACGATACAAGCTTCCAAAGCTCGATGCGTCTCTCTCAAATTCTCTCACCGCCGGCACGTCTATACCTCCTCCTCCGCCCACTCCACCACCTAAAGATGCGCCATCTATCATCATCGAAAAGATCAATATTCCAACACCACAGCCCGATTCGCCATCTGACTATCGTCCCTCCACTGCGACCACAATGCCCGGTGCGTTTCCCACCTCGCCAATAGATTCTCCTATCGCTAGGCCCCAGACTCCGTCAACCCGGCCACGAACAGAGAACAATCCTCCGGTTGGGTTAGGCTATCCTCTACCTTCTACACCCTCCACCACCTCGTCTAGAAGGCCTGGCAGCATAAGTAGATTGTTCAGGCCGCTTAGTCGCTTCTACGGTAGCTCCTCCGAATCTAACAACACCTCTCCCTCCAGCCTTCGCCCATCTTCGCCGGGTGGCTCCAGCATGGGATCCTTCGCTAGACCAAGCCTGAATCACAAGAAGAGTGGTAGCTTCTGGGATAGAAGGAAGAGCTCTTTGGGTATGAAGATTGAGGGAGCGGGGCAAAATGAATTCTCCAGTCCAGAGATGAATGGGAGTCCCACCGTTGTCGAGGAAGAGGTTGAGAGGAGCTCACCAGCTTTGGGTGAAGCTGATGTGAGGCCAAGGCTCAACAAGAAAAAAAGTGGCACGCTCTGGGGGAGAAGGAAAAGCTCGTTTAGAATACCTTTAGAGGAGGCCCCCCAAGACACGTTCTCGGATCAGCGCACCAACGGTAGTGTGACTGTGGTGGAAGATCATCCGGACACTACGACATCTGAGGTGAGTTACCAACAGGACGAGAGACCCCGGAGTCCGCCCCCAAAACTGCCGGAAGTAGAGGAGATCTATGATGGAGGCTCTTTGGGAGCGGAAGACATGTTCAAGAACATAGGCTAAGGGCTTGACGACTATATTGGCTCTATACTGGATATTGATAGGGGGAAAAGCATTGTCAAAGTCGGTCGATAGTTCTTGGGACCAGAAAACTCGTGTCGATCACGAGTGCTGCAGACCTCATGGAGAATATCATACGCATTTGGGGACTGGGTTAATCACGAACTTCCCTGCCTTCTCTTGTTGAATTGTCTCTCTCCCGATCGATCCACGTCGCGTGGTTTCCTAGTGGCAAGTCTGCAACGCTTCTGACTACTGTATGTGGGACTCGACAACCGAGCTTTCACTGTCTTACTGTTCGTCTTATCTTTCTCTCTTATTGTACATTACGGGTCATGTTGCTTCTTGGTCAACAGTGGATTACAAGATGCACTGAATCTTGGAGCATGCCTCTCTAACCCCTCCGTAACCGTCTCATAAGTGCAAAGTTTATAAAATTTTCAAACGCATTATTTGGCGCAACCGTGGATCCTATTCTTCATTGTGTCACGATACCCCGGATTTTCTTCCTTCTCTCATTCATGAGGTAAATTAACTCCAAAGCCCGAATGGAAAGTTCAGGGACTAGACTTGCCCAATCTAACTACTATTCACCCATCCTTCTATACAAACTATCGTTCCCTCAATACCTTTCCCACACCACCCTCACTGTCATAAACCCTTCTACTACCCCATCAACTAACCACATCCTTCCCACGCTTTCCAACCCCCTATGTTTCTCCAACTCAAACATGTCTCAGAATCTCATTCGACTCAATCGATGCTCTGATGATTTTTTCCCGGAATATTTCCCCTTTCGCACTAGACCACTTTACAACATCTTGGGCTTGGAAGTCGTAAATGAGGCATGATGAGAAGCTGAACGTCTGGGGATATGTATGGTTACAAGGAAGTAAATGACTATACCAGCGAACGCTTTAGCTATTGCAAATATCCAACCGCCTCTGTAGAAATATTAAAGATCCGGGTCCCTATAGGATAGAGCGTGCTGGTGGTTGGGGGCTGTTTGAATTAACTGGAGAGGTACTATCGAGCAAAAAGCTGATGAGATAGGCACTCGTATGGCAACCTTCTACGTGATGTAATTCGCAACTCGAAAACTCGCTATAGCCTCTGACAGAATATCCTGGAAAGCGGAGGGCGGTATTGGATAATTCCCTTTGTCTATTATATTTTAGATTCGCGGGTTTTAGAGGGTGCGTGCTCTTTCTACGTCTTCTTCGAATCTTCTCTCGCCTCGGGCGGCTCTTAAGGGAACATGGGGCATGGTTCGGAAAGATTGACGGTATGGTTTGGTGATGGTTTTCTGTTGTTCTTCCCACCTTTAGAGAATCATGTCTTAAACCCTCTTTTGAACACCGAATCAAGAACTCTTTCTAGCGCTTTATCGTATTGTTCTACGAGAGACCGTGTCTCGAAACCTTGTTCAAGACTGAGTCTACAAGCCATTGTAGCACTACTGTGTTCCTGTGCTCAGTCTCACGCAGGTGTGTTTCAGCATCTGGCTCCCTGGGTTTCTCGGAGTATCACCAGGCGTGCAAAATGCTATATAGCGGGTCCCTTCCTCTATGTCAATTCGTAATATATCACAAGCAACACCACATCCACCTACCTTATAACCCGAAACCCATATTCAACACCACCACCTACAATCCCAACCATAGCCTCAAACCTTAGCCCCCGTCTATCCTTCCAACCACTCATCCAACAACCATGCCCCTATCTATCATCACCACACTGGTTCTATTCATAGCACTAGCCGCAACACTGACCCTCACTGTGCTACTATTCCGGCGTCTCCTCTCTCGGCACCGTGTGAGAATCGAGAGCAGGCGAGAGGAAGATTTGCAGGATGTTGAAGGTTCGCGAGGAGAAGTGGGAGGTCAAAACGAGGAAGAGAGGCAGAGACAGAGTGAAGACCACCGGCAAAGCGAAGTGCGTGCCCCGATGCGAGAAGAGCAGAGCGAAGGCCGTTCCAGAAGGGAGGGAATGTCTCAGAGCCAGATATCTACCCAGAATCAGACATCTGCAAACACTCAGGCACAAACTAGCATAAACGACAATTCAGCAACCCCGCGGCCAGAACCCACATCGCCTAGCAATCCAATTTACGTACTCCCACAACGGCGACCTGGTTTTCGCACAGATTATGGTTCTGCTAAAAGCTGGTGGAGGCGTTGACGGTGGAGAGGAGGGGTGGTTTGGTAGTGTAGATATGATCAGAAAAGCGGATTTCTGATCTGAAAATCCGATTTTTGCAGTCTTGCATTGGGTTTTGAAGTTTTGATTTGGCGGCTGAATAGGAGGGGAAAAGGCATGTGATGGAACTATCGATTTGAGGGGGTTTTCGAGAAGTGTAATGGATTAACCTCAATATAAGACTCTGTGCTAGTTTTGGTAGATAAAACTGGCCTAGTGTGACCATTGGGCTTCCACAGACTGCAATTAAGATCCAGGAAGTGGCATCTTTTGTCTCGGTTGTGAAGGGAGAAGGACCAGAAGTGTTAATGTAGACAGGATAGAAATTGTAAGATGAACAACAGGATGAATGGGACGTCGGTTTGAGAGATTTGGAACGGAAAGACTGTATAGTGAAACTTTTTTAGTAGGAATTAACGACCTGTAAAGCGACTTACCAGCTAGTCGTATGGCGATATTTAAGCGTAAGAGTCCTATAGTGTAAGGAGATTCTCAAATAGTTCGATCAGCACATAGTCAAATCGTTGCATTGATAAGAGTAGTAAATTTTTGGAGGCTAGACGCCTGTCCAGTACTGCACCTCGACACCGCCCTCCTAAAATATCCACCCCCCTGTACCCCCTAATCCACCCACGACCCATGCATCTCCGTCATATGTCCATACACTTCAGACTCCGACGCAAAATCCGCCAGGCAAACCCAGCAAAACGGCGTCTTGCATATCCCACACCGCACCTTGTTGCAACCATCCTTCTCAATCGACACCCCGCACTTGGGGCATTGCTTTACCCCATGCGCCCGCTTCCACTCCTCCAATTGGCGCATGTCCTTTTCGACGAAGCGTTGGTGCTCCTCGCAGGTCTCGTCATCGTGGACGGCGTCGTGGCAGGAGGCGCAGACGGAGTGGAGGCATTGGGGGCAGTCGAAGGTGCCTGGGGAGGGGCGGTAGATTTCCTCGCAGTCGGGTATGGGACAGTGCCGGAGGGAGTTTTGCTTGACGTAGGCGGACAGAGAGGCTTCTATGAGGGTTCCATATGCTGAGGTGGAAAGGACGGCTTTCAGGTCAGGAAGGCCGATTTTCTTGGAGCATTTGCCTTGACTTCCAAGACATTGGATTGGGAAGTCGTTCGCGTGAGTACACTGGCTTTCGAGACATTCGGTACAGTACCAGTGGCCACAGGCTAATTGGTAGGGGTCCACTACGTCGGTGAGGCACACGGGACAATTGGTGTTGATGACGTCTCTATCCACAATGTTAGTACCAGCTACTCTATGATTTTCGAGAATGTATCCTGCGTTTTCTATGTCGGATTGTGAGCCTTTGATGACTAGTCTAGCATTCTTAATGTTGAGGCGAGCCTTCTGTTTGCCCAGGGTAAAAACAATTTCACGGAAGCCTCCTTCTAGTGCAGCAATCTGGTCTTCGTAGCACATGATGTGAAATTGTGTTGTTTGCGGTATAGATCTCACTTTCGTAAGTAAATCTTCCTCCATAAGCTCGACTGCTTCGTGGCAACCATAGAGTGCAAGCGTTGACTTCCCTAGATCCCGGCGGATATACCCTTTGTGCCTTTCGTAAAGCTCGGTAAGATACTGTAGTCCTGCATGCGTTGCAAAATACTTGTCCCAAATTATGGTTTCTCCGTCCATGGCAATATAGCCGCGTAATACAGTCCCAATCTCGCTTTTTACACAGGCCACCGAGTCGCTCTCTTCTCCATAGACACCAACTGTAACCATGTTCGGCTGTGTGGATTTATGTGAGAACAATCTGACGTAATCCTCTTGTTCTGCCAAATAGTCGTCATATCCCATCAGTACCGTATCAACAGCGCGATAGATGGACCTTGGAACTTCGAATTCAACGACTCGATTAGGCACAACATACAGCCTAAAGTCTGGGAGCAAAGGTACCAATTGGCTATCGTATTGCTTCACAGCTGTACGTGCATCTTTGGCAAATCGATAGAAAACTTGGACCCTCACATTGGGACTGTCCTCGTCGGAATCCAGTTTCCAGGCATCCAGAGGTCCTATCTCTTCAAACCAGCACTTAATACATTCTTCGGCACTGGAAGGTGATACTAGATGCGATGGCACTTCAAATTTAAATTCAAGTGGCTGGCAGGAATCAGGGATATTCTGTCTGATTGTTTGCTGGGTCGTGAGCACATTCAAATTCGTCAAATGCACCCATATTTTTCGATTGATCGTATTTTCAATGTCAGGTTGAGCCTCACGTGGCCCTATAGTCGATTGTAACTTTCGTCCGTCAATTCGTAAGCCGAGTTTGCACAGCCTTGAGCGGGCTTTTTGTGCTCTAAAAGGATTCTTGAATTTCAGCCAGGCAGAGCGTGTAGGTTTAGGCCACAGGCAGTGAACCGTTTTCGTTCGAATTTCACTTGGCCAGAATTCACATTTGGCTGGGACATGCACCACAGAGATATCCAGCTTAGGGGTTGATACGGAATGGGATACGTCCTTGATCATTCTTGTAAGACACGGGGCCAATTCTCGATCGCGCACCTTGATGTCCGCGGTGATAGACGAATCACTGCCGGTCCTAACTTTTATATCGGCTAAAGGAACCACCAGTCCTGCCCTGTGTATCTGAGCTTGAACGCTTTTGATAGTGCTTCCGGGCGGGAGACTTGATAATCGGACAGTAGAATAATCGGACGAGAGCTCTAGATCCAGGACCTCAGCACCAGACCCGAGCCTTACTATAGCGCCATTGAGATGATGAGTTTCAGCGAGGGGGCGGGGAATCGCGCTTCCGAAAACCTATCATTGGTCAGATAAGGGCTCGATATTGGTGTATGCCTAAGACTTACATTTCTAGCGTTTCGGTTAATATAAGGCGAATGAGGCACTTCTGATGACAATCCAGGTTCAAGAACGTGCTTAAACCTGCAATAGGAACCTTTGTTGCAGGAGCCGCGGGCAAAATAACGGCACGGGATTTTGCTATATTGAGCCAATCCTGACTGCGCTGAATCCTGCTTCGCACAGGCCTGCTCGACGGAAGCACGCTGGGACCTTTGAGGAGCTGCGGCAGTGGGTCCTGCTGGTATTCTCCTCTCAGGACCAGGCTCTGCGTCAGAAGGTATCGGGCCATCGGCACAATGTTCGAGCTGGCAACTATCGCCGTTCTTACAAAAACCAGAGGCATAAAACCGGCAGACAGGCTTGGGCTGGTGTACAAATGCTGAATCTGCATGGAGGATTGCCAAGTTGCTCATGGCACCAAGTTGAGCAACATCATGCTTGTATGGACAAGTATCGCCACTTCTGCAATAGCCTGATCCAAAATACCAACATGTAATCCCCTTCTGCCCAGGGTACGCTGGTTCCATCATTTGTACAGGTGGTGGCAATGCGATATGGTTGGATTGCGTCGTTGTCGGTTGATCGTGGCTATTTGTGCAATTTTCACCAAAGGCGCATCTACCCATCGCGAAGAACTTGCAGGCCGGCATAATTGAAAGTATATTGCTTAACCAGAAGATTTGTCATCAATATCATATCAGTTTGATAAGAATATGGACGGGGAGGACTGCTGGTGCGACATGGCTCTCTGGATGCCGGTATTGAGGGATTTGTGAATGGACGAAACCATGCCACAACACTCATATCCGGATGCAACGATGTTCCGCTCCTTCACACCCATTGTCTTGCTTGGTTTTCTGATGCCATGACATGTCAGGGTATAAATAATGTTGCAGACCCCTTTCACGGATTTTGCGGCCAGGCTTGGCATGTAAAATAATGAGTGCAGAACTAAACCAAAATGAGATTTCTCTAGCGAACTAAAAGACTTTGAGCAGATATTATGTATTCGCTTTACTATTCGTGTGGAGCACAAACAACAGCAATTAAATGATGAAAGAGAGGGAGCTTTTATGGTACTGACCTAAAAAGTATCGAGGCTTGAAGTTCAGGCTTTGGGACAAGTGGTCACAAAGGTACTTATACCTTTCACAACCCTGAACACTCCAGCAAGTGGCACGTCGTTATGCCTTTATATAATAACTTTGGCCGCTCGGGCGATTGAGCGGACATGCTCTTCAATAAGCTTCGTTCAAAGATCTAATAGATCCTATGAGATATTTCTTCGCAGACTCCTACCGTCATATCAAGTATAAATTAGTGGATCACACAAGACAATGAGATCCTCCGATCGAACATGGGCTGCGAAATGCGTCCTAATTTATTGACCCGGCTCAGGCTTTGGGACAGATCCCCATCAGGATGAAATATGTCTTTGCTCACGGAATGGTCGAAAGAACGTAGTTCTCTGAATTCAGCGCCACAATAATGCAGGAGAAAATCGTGTGTTCTAGGTCAAAGACATTCCTCTTCCCTGGTAAGGAAGTCGACGAAGCACTATATCCTTTAACCATGCAGGGAAAATGGTGAAAGATGTGGCAGTGAGTCCTCTTAGTTTGAAAAGCTGCTCGAGAACGTGAGACACACGCAAAAATCTGCCAGTGTATCCTCCAGCAAACCCAGGATGAGATTTGTGATTGTGCAAAAAGTTCTACAGCATTGGTGTTACCGTGGATCTCTTGAGAAGGAAAATGCACCACGGCAGCGATCACTTGTACAAGATAAGATATAGCGCTTACTGGTCGCAAAGAAAAGAAACTGCTCAAACGATTGATCCCTTTTTGTAGGACGAGTGCCCATAACCCCCAGAAATGCTATGGCCTGAGGCACCATGAGCGGACAAGGTGAACATGTAAGTCGAACCACAAGGTAACAACAAGCAGTAACTGCAGGTCACCATGATTCCCACTCACGCGTTCGCAATCGCACAGTCCGAGCATCAGCCGCGATGCTGGAAGGATACGGTCGATAGAGTTGTGACCAAGTCCTTTATAAGCCTCTAATATATAATCTTTACATATCGACTGGCGCGAGTAAAGCCCTTGATGTCTTGGAGTCAAGCAGAAATGTTGAAAAGGCCTGAGTTCTTACCGCCTTGGGGGTGCAGCTTACCGAGATTGAGATACCTGACTGTAACCCTACCTACCCCGCTTTCTTCACTTACACAGGGCAGAGCATATATAGATTGTGTTTTGATGGAACTACAGTAGGAAGCTACAAAGGGAGGAAGGAGGTGAAAACGCTGAATCCTCTAGCCCCAGCCCTATAAGGACGCGGAGCGGAGATTACTAATCACAGGGGTAACAGTACTGCTCCCTATTTCCAACAGAAAAACGAGATGGACTGCATCCTATAAGTAGGATATCGACTTTGTCATTAGAAAGATCGAGGACGTTTGATCAAATTGGACCAAATGTGTAAAGTGTAGTGGAAAGGCTGGTTTTCAAAAACAATGCCAAGACTATTGATAGCTAGTAGATATTCAGGCTCGATCTGTACAAGCCTTACGGATGCACAGCCTTGTCATATATTCTATCCATTAGATTAGGCAACTATTTCTTTGAGCGCAATGGCCTCAATTGTCTCCGTACTTCTCTTTACCATTGGATTTGAGGTAGCGACGCAGTGCATCTGCAATTACACAACCTGTTCATACTGCAAAAGACTCCCACTCTGTTACGGCGATCTGAGGAGGCAATAGTCGCTCCCGGCTGGATCATAGGTGCTCCTTCCTCCAGCTCCAGCAGAATAGTCCTCGTCGATGTTCAGCACGATATGCACAGGACAATTGTTATTGAATAATGAGACCTACAGTCAAGCAGTTTCACCGCTGAGTAAAAGTTCCATATGCGCTTGATCAACATACCGCATCTACTAGAACTCCTCTCTTTTGGTTACAGAAGGCCGACATCATTTCCGTTGCTCTACATCTGTGCCAGGTGGTAAAGAAATTTATTCGCGCTCCGAACGGTGGAGATAGACATGGAAAGTCGCGAGAATTATCAAAAACCAAGTCAGATTGGCCAACAGGTCAAACCACAGTATCAAAATGCTTATTCGTCGAGCGGTTTTGACTTACTTGGGGTTATGATGCGGGTGGCAGCCAGACCCATGCCTCAAATCAACATTGGAGCTGTGGATATGTCGTGTGCAATTGTAGTTTCTGATGCAACTCAATACGATATGCCCATCATATATTGCTCTGATGAATTTGTATGTATTACAGCCTATTCGAAATATGAAATACTGGGAAAGAACTGTCGCTTTTTGCAATCTCCTGATGGCAAAACTCAAGCGGGCGTGAAACGGAAATATGTGGACGACCAAACTGTAATGCTAATCAAAAACATGATAACCGCGAGGAAAGAAGTCCAGGCAAGTCTCATAAACTACAGGAAGGGCGGACAACCATTTATGAATCTACTCACTCTCATACCTATCACATGGGTGGGCGAAGAAATCGAGTATTATGTCGGATTTGTAGTTGATCTCGTAGAGGCACCGGCCTCGATTACCAGCAAGAATCCAGGTTTGCGGTCGTAAATATCTCTTCGCTAACCATTTGCTAACTTACGTGCAGACGGTTCTTACAATGTAGACTATCGCAGCCCCGGCCAAGGCAAGGTCGAAGCACAGGACTCCCTCGATTATGTCATTGCCACGAAGCCTGAAAGACCTGACTCTGAAGGACAATCTATTACCTCCGTTAGCGACAGCGTTTTCCCAAGCACGACGTCGTTGTCTTCGCAATCGTCCATTGAAGAAGCGACGGCAGCCATAGATCAGATATACGTCCTTTTGATCAAAGACTCACAAATCAATACCCTTTTCGAGGAAGCGACGGATGCTATGTCCTCAGATAGGTTTGAGCGCAACGTCGCGCGTCTGCTCAAAAAATACGTGTCAGATCTTCGTGTCGAAGCAGGAACCAATTTGGAGCGAGGTGCTTGTCGAATCATGAATCGACGGACCAGTTACATCGCTTTTCAGATCACATCATACTATTTCTCTGACTCGAAGCAGATGCCAGAGATACACTTGGACGAATTAGTAGCTGCGAAGAAAGATCTTCTTGAACGTTTTCTAGAACAGCGTGGACCATTTCAGCCATTTGTTGAAGCGAGTAGCGAGCAAGACAACTCAGACAACTCTGGATCCGAGGACGGCGAATATGCGTGGCCGAATATTCATCAAATGAGACATTTTTTGGTCCAGAGCACTGCGATGGAAAGACTTCGGGAAAGTCTGGAGCGTTTCGTACATCCTTCAAAGGACAGAGAGCACAGTACTCCCTTTGAAGAAACAGAAGATGAGCTTTCCACCAAGCAATCTGAACCTATGCAAAACCGAGATCGGTCCCGAGCCAGTGAAGAAAACTTCTCTCGTGTTCATAACGAGAACATATACACCACATGCCTTGACACGTCCGGTCTCCAGCATTCGCAGCTAGGGGCGAGAGCTCGACGCGTCACTTGGGAGTTTGCAGCCAACAGTATTCAACCTCAAGGAAGGCGTTTGTTAATAGAAGAAGCTAATCCCATCAATCATTCGCCAGATCCAGTGGGAAAAGGTTCTGACATTCTGAGATCTGCATTAACGCCAGCTTACTTTGGCTGGATCAATAGGACACACACTCATACATTTGATCTACACGCACTGGCTTTTCCAATTCTGCAACGCCTTTACGCATTGAATGAACGAATTTTTAGGCCAAAATTACCCTCGGGGTTCCGCCGGGTAGAGTGGACCTGCGACTGTGGACAGGCTATGTACTGGGACATCAAAGGCATATCTGCACGAAAAGCCGAAGAGCTTGCATCTTATTTCGATTGGAAGAACACAATGGCTGGAGACTCTTCAAGCAACTCACAACAAACTGGCAGCCTTTCTAGACATCCACAAGCTCACATAAATATAGTAAGCGGAATCGCTCACAAGCAATCGGCCCATGCTCAAGCAAATAAACCTGCTTCAAACCTCCGAAGCATTCTCACCTCACGAGCTAATCCGCCACAACCTGCGCTTGTTCCACGCTTTCTAGAACTCTGCGTCAACACCGGTCAGTACAGTAGGACAGTTGGAGAAGCAAACATTACATGTATCGCAAGCGATGGCGAGCTCTTCTCCCTGATATCAGACGTATATTACAGAGAACGGGCCAAGAGGGGATTCTTCCAAGTGCAAACACCAAGATTCATGCGCGGAGTACTCGGAAAACGTCGATTTCAGTGGTCGTTCTTGAAACCGACCTCAATAATCTTTCGAAAGGTGACGAACCCCGGTATCACTTACTCCTTTCCTGAACTACCACACACGAATCTAGCATTTTAGCACGTCCGGGAAACTGGGACTAATACAACTCAGTTCATGGTAGATGCCGGCTCGAGAATAGCCCTTTACGAACCTGGTCTCCCACCGCCCTCAGAAGTAGCCTCAAAGCGCTACCAGTACACCCCCTGCCCTCTCGATCCCGAGGAGCCCATGCCTTCCCACCTATTCTTCCATTTCTTCTACACACCCCCAAGATACCATAGTAGTAGCGGGAAATGGATGCATCGCCTACCCAAGAAGCTAACCGAAAGTATTTTCAGTGCCACCGACCAGATTCCGGTGGGTTGGGGGATACACATATTGGAGACCCCCAATATGCACGTTATGTCCACGATGGTGTTTGTGGGATTGGTCTTCTCAGGCTGCTTAAGTGTGATATGGGCTTGTCTGACAAGGGATGTGCAAGGCGCGTTTGGCATTGGCAGTTATTTCGCCACCGTTCAGGCAGCCTGGATGTCATCTATGTTTTTCAAATGGAGCCAAGAACAAATCTTGGCGACGAATAGTCAGGCCCCAACGATTTTGTAAAGCGTGTAAGTTTGGTGGGTTAGGGTTTGAGATTGCTGCCACGGTATGGCTCCCTCGAAGGTGAAATACTCGTAGACCGACGTAGGAAATACCTGCCGCATAAACTCCGCATAAGATTGCATTTCTATACGATTTCTATTGCGTTTGACTCATTCAAAATCATATCTTATACGTAAATATTTACACCGAGCAACGGGTGGTGTTCGGGGTTAGGTGACGAGGCCTTCAACCCAACCCGGTGGGTGTAGTGGTGGGTTGGGTTCTGAATGAGGGAGCCTATGGGCAAATATATTTTATTAAAAGGGTAGGGGGGAGTATATATGGAGCAAATACGATGCTTTAGGAAGTCATGTAGGGAGCATGTTTGGTGCTTGATTAGGCAGCAAATATGTAGCATATTCGAAGCCTTTTCCACCCTCGTTTCTCCCCGCGGCTCACCCCGCCCCCTGCAGCCGCTACGTCAGAGATATCAATACCGCAGCTCTGAGTTTCTCCGCCTGCTTTGAACAAGTTTAATTTTCCTTCGTACGCCATGCCTCCATTACTACCTAGCTACTCATCTCGGACCGCCTCCAGCCTTTGCAGGTGTTGCACAAATACCACCAAGCGCACCGCCCTCCGCCAACGCCGCTCCATCTCCACCTACGGCTACACCCAAGCCAAATCGCTTGTCTACTCCCAACATGGATCTCCCGCTGACGTTCTCTCGTAAGCTTATCTCTTCCGATCTCGGCACGCGACAACCAAACCAGGCACCAAATTCCGCGCCCACGCCTGCCTACTATTACAAAACCCAAGAAATTACCAAGCTAATTAGCCAACCCCAGCCTCCACACCCATTCAATAGGCCCCCCTCACTCCACCCTCCTGACCCTCCGTAACCTCTCCGCTCCCCTCAACCCAGCAGATATAAACCAAATCCAAGGCACATACCCGACAAAACCCCCCTTCACCAGCGCCCTCGGCACCCCCCAACCGTCCGCCGTCCCTGGAAACGAAGCCTGCTTCGAGGTCCTCAGCGCCGGCTCTTCCTGCAAAACCGTATCCAAGGGCGACTGGGTGATCCCGAAAGCGACAGGGCTAGGGACATGGCGCACACATTTACAGGTAGGGGAAGAGAAGGTGGTGAGGGTTGAGAAGGAGGGGCTGGATCGGAAGCAAGTTGCTACTGTGTCTGTGAATCCCGTAACGGCATATCGGATGCTCAAGGATTTCGTATCTCTTAAAGAAGGGGATTGGTTTATTCAAAATGGCGCCAACTCCGGGGTCGGGAGAGCGGCAATACAACTAGGACGGATGTGGGGCCTGAAGAGCATCAACATAGTCCGAAAAAGAGAAGGCAAGGAAGGCGAGAAGATGCGCCGAGAACTAGAAGAGCTGGGCGTAGATATCGTGGTCAACGATGAGGAAATCACGGACCGCAGCTTCTCGGACAAAGTCAAAGAATGGACAAACAACGGCCGCGAAAAAATCCCCCTCGCCCTCAACTGCGTCGGCGGCGACGCCGCCATGGCCATGGCCAAAGTGCTCTCCCCCAGCGCGCACATGGTGACCTACGGCGCCATGAGCAAAAACCCTCTGCGGGTCGGCGCCAGCATGCTCATCTTCAAGGATCTCGTCTTCGACGGGTTTTGGGTAAGCCGGTGGAGCGACCAGCACCCGGAGGAGAAGAAGAGGACGGTAGATGAGATCTTGGGGATGATGAGGGAAGGGAGGTTTAGGGATGTGCCGATGGTGGAGGTGGCGTGGGGGTGGGAGACCGGGAGGGGGGAGTTGGTGGAGGCGGTGGAGGGGACGTTGGGGGGGTTTCGGAAGGGGAAGGGGGTTTTTGTTTTTGAGGATATGTGAGGGGTGGGGGTGGGATGGTAGGTGAAATCTAGTAAGTATGTTCTTTGACTGTTAAGGCTGTACTTCCGATGGATTTAGCATGCCAACACCAAATTCTATGGACATTGGGAACGGAATCTCAACAGCTGGTACAGCTCATAACCTCATCACGCAACGAAGCCCCGTATTTAGCAGAACCATCTGGGCTAACATATCCACGCTGACTTTCAGGTGTGCTAAGCAAGATATGGCTCCATCGACAGGAATTCAAATAGCTCTTAGAGACATCCGGATGTTGACTAATGTATTAACTGTCGAGTCTTTCTGCCAAATGTCCAACTCGCCGTGTGTGTTGAAACCGGTCTAAATCCTAGACCGCTCAACTATGCTTGGGAAACAGCTGTGCTCCGAATCTTTGGAAGCGCCGATCGAACCTTTGGCAGCCTCTGGCTGTGCGGAGGTTTTCGATGCGTACTGCGACACTTGACTCACCTCTAATTCGATGTCAAGGGGCTTCTCTACTTCCGGGAAATGCATGGCTCGATGGTAGGTGGCTGCACAGGAAGTATAGCTCCTGACCGCATCCCTTGTGGTCGAAAACTTGAATCTTGGTAGGGTAGTTGGCGTCTACATGCAACAAAAGCTGCACCTCAGCATGTAGGTGTGCAGATTCTATGGACCTGTCTGTCTTGGATGACGAGCCTTTGGTTTGCCGTCGATTGGGGGTTTAAGTCTCAGTTATGGAGGGTAGTATCGCCATGTGCATGTGACTTTTTGGTATGTTTTGCAGAACTTATAAACGTAGGTCATATGCAATGGAGACAACGTCGTGCCACTGATCTGTTGGTAGGTTGCAACCATAACCTTCGCAACACTGGTCCAAAAGATCAATCTGCTGCCGCTCCACTACCGTAGTCTTCCATATAGCCATTGTACTCTAGCATCTGTCAATGTGTAGCAGTAGCTTCCAAGAACGGGGTCCGATACTCGTTCAGCCAGGTGGAAATGTATTCAACAAGTCTCTTCCAGCATTTCTCCGTGGTAACGGTTAATTGGATTTCAGTTCCCGCCCGGACCTCGATTGAGAGCTGTAATGTCATTAGTATCATCACCTCACCCTCCATTCTTGGCAACATATACCGCTGCTTCACCTGGATTTTTTAACGAGGGCAGTGGCTACCAAATATGCCAACTCTTGGATGTTGTTCATACCGATATACTTGCTATTTCCCTGTATTTTTCTGCTTGCTCCTCCTCGGGTAGATGATTTCGCATTGGTAGTCCGGGAGTGTCTATCTCAGCACGTCGATCCAAGAATGTCTCCTCCAAACTAGCCACCCCACGAGTATCCAATGATTTCCGAGAGACCACAATGCCTACCTACATCAAAGTCCGTCTCACGATCCAAGTAACTGCCAAGACACTTGCGTGAACTCTCAACCTTGTCAGGCATCTTCCTCGACCGCAACGCCGCCCTGATGAATAGAAACGCAATGTCATAGCCACACAAATTGACCAAGCACCGTTCGCTATCAATGAAATCAACGAGATTACTCAATCATGACTTTAAGTAGGGTTCCGTCAACGCTCAAACCCATATTCTTCTTCTTCTGCGCTAGAACAAGTTTGCGAGAAGTGCAGGACGACGGCGAGGCAAAGTTCAACAAAATGAACATGGAAGACATGGTGCGTAAATGGCAGGGAGCTCTCATACCTGGTATTTTTTCCCCACCAAGATATCGACAATTCAATCAGCTTCTTCTGTCGCTTTCAGAAAATTCTAAAGGACGCAGATTTCTGAATTCAGACATTGGTGCATACAGTACCCCGCGCTAAGTCTTCGGCTGCGCTCCCCCAACAAACCACCCCCCACCTGCATTCAAACATTAAACCCTCAAATCAAGCTGGGGAACTCCAACATTTGGGCTATTTATTTAGTAGTA
>JAABUY010001873.1_pt1 | contig 26656 bp, 18 predicted proteins | sample 5560271 | NCBI WGS metagenome assembly JAABUY01 (sample SAMN10711886, study PRJNA513374) | rock metagenome | isolation source: Antarctica rocks | place: Antarctica: Victoria Land, University Valley | reverse complement strand
GCGGCGGTGTTCAGGACGCGGCGCCACCGCACCAACGCGCACGGGCCACACATCACCGGATCCGCCGCTGCCTCGAGGACATGCGCGGCGCCGTGCAGGTCGGTGATGATCGCGATGCCGTCGGCGATGTGCAGCTGTCCGACGGTCAGGCGGGCCAGCTGCCGGTACGGGATCGGGGTTGCCGCGGCGAGGGTGAGCAGGGCGCGGTCGCGGCGGCCGAAGAGCCCGGCGGTCCAGCCGTGCGAGGGCAGCAACCGCAGCACCACCTCCGCCTGGCCGGGATCGATGACTTCCCGCGTCGGCAGCGTGGTCTGCTCCTTCAATGCTGGGTCGGTGGGTGGGAGGTGGCCGGCGGCGCGGTGATGATGGGTGATCGCGGCGAGCCGCCTCCGCAGGGTGGCGGGGGCGCCGGGGCAGCCGGCGGTGAACGCAGTGATCGTGGCCCAGTCGGCGGGGAGCGGGATGTGTCCGGTGGCGGCGCACCAGTCGGTGAACAGCGCCCAGTCCGCCGCGTACCCGGTCCGGGTGTGGGCCGAGAGCACCTTGCCGGTGACCGCTGACATCGCCGGGCTGTTCACAAGTTCAGCTTCAGGACTGCGTTGCCGGCGAGGGGCGCGAACTCCCGGGCGTACACCTCGAGCATCTTCGGGTCCTTGTGGCCGGTTTGCCGCATGATCGAATGCGCATCCGCGCCGGCGCGGAACGCTTCGGTGACGAACCCGGACCGCAGTGAATGCCCACCCAGCAGGTCCACCTGCGCTGCGGTGTATCCGGCGGCGGCGGCGCGGCGTTGGATCATCATCGCGACTGCGTCCCCGGTCATCGCCTTCCCGCTGGGCCGCCCGGTCTTGTGCACCGTCGGGAACAGCCACCGCTCCCCCACCGGCACTGAACCCGCAGCGTTCTCGGCCGACTCATCACCAGAAGCGCTGTCAGGGACAGCGGTGTTCCAGTCGTCGGCGTTGCGGCAGCGGTGCTCGGTGGCCAGGCCCCGGCGGCGCATCTGGGCGATCGCGGCGCTCCGACCGCCGGCGCCGTAGGCCAGCAACAGGGCGCGCCACCGGATCAACGCGCACGGCGGACAGGTCAGCAGGTCCCGACCGTAGGGCAAAGCCCGCACCGATCCCTGCCCTTCCTGATCGGTTTTGGACGACCGGATCCGCACGTGCAACCCGTCCGCCGGGTGCAGGGTCACATCCGAGATTCGCAGTGCGGTGAGTTCGGAGCGGCGGTGCGCCCCCGCGAACCCCATCAACAGCAGCGCGGCGTCGCGGTGCGCGGCCATCCCGGCCGGCCACCCCAGCATCGAGGGTTGCAGCTGCTGAAGCAGCGCGCGGACATCCGCCAGGAGTAGCGGGCTGCGGCGTTTCGGCGGGATCTTGCGGCTGCGCCGTACCCCCGAGAGGGCGCGGCGGACCACCTCGGACCGGCCCGGAGCAGGAAAGCCGGCGGCGGTGTGGATCTGGTTGATAGAGGATGCCCACCGCGACAGCGACGCCGACCCGAACCTCGGCCGGCCGTCGACCTTCCGCTCCTCGGCGGCGGCGGTCAGGTACGCGGCGACCACCAACGGCGACGCCGGCAACACTGCATGCCCAGCCGCGCGTGCCCAGCCGTCGAAACGGGCCCAGTCCGACCGGTACGCCGCCTTCGTCGCCGCCGCCGTCGAGGCGTCCACCGCCGCCCACACCCGGTCGAGAGCCTCGATGGGCAGGCCGTGGCCGGAGTCCCCCGGGGTCTGAAGGTCCGGTTCCAGCGCAGGAACGACGAGAAGCGCGGACGCGTGGGCGAGCGCTCGCTGCTCCCCTACCGCCTCCAACGAACCCTCCTTCTGGCTGAGCCACCTGCCAAGCCGACCCGGCTGACCAGTGACGACGGTCGCTCGTCGGCCGCCGAAAAGATCTTGTCCGGATCTACCGGATCAGGAGTTAGTCAGTTGCATCCTCTGTTGCACTACCTAGTATAATGGAACATTATGCTAGTCAGACCGATGCGTATAGAACGACCGATGCGATCCGCATCGGTGCGTGGTGTCCTGTTGTCCTGTCTCATCTGATCTGAGGCAGTCTCATTAAGTTGAGGCATGGAGTCGATATGCCTCAAGTTAGTGAGACACGGGGCGCGTTCTAGTGCCTCGCCGGGCGTCGGTTGTCTCAGATGATGAGGCAGGTGCGTGTTTGTCCTCGATCATGTTCAACTGGAACCCCCAAGGCTGGTCTAGAACTCACGACCCCCTCATCGCCCTATTGCTCGACCAGCAAACGCGCGACAAACCGAACCCGGTCCGTCTCACTATCTTGAGGCAAACCGACACAACTCCAAACCCGTGACCCCACTCCCCCACAGCCACCGAGGCGGTGCGCACTTGCCTCAATATAGTGAGACAAACCCCTGCAGCGGCCGTCTCACTATCTTGAGGCACCGCAGGTCAGAGGCCTGCCCGTGCCTCATTTCAAATGAGACAGGACATCCGTTCCCATCACAGGTGAGGCACGTCTCACCTATCTGAGGCATTAGGCCTGCATTCCCACCTATCTGAGGCAGATCTTGGTAGCCGATGCTCTGAGCAGCACTTTCACGGCGTTCAAGCGCCGAACTCGCGGCGATGTGCGTCAACTCGATGAGACGAAGACGACCCAATTCCGTCCCATCTATTTCGGGCACGCCGGTCCGGGAAGGCGTGAGACTGCCTCAGATTGGATGGGAACGGACACCAACACCTCGGCGACCGGCCGAACAGGCAGACAGCACACGTCGTCCTCGTCGTCCAGATTGCCCACCAGGACCGATACGTCCGCGCCGTTGGCGAGCTCGTCCAACAGCTTCATGTTCATCGTCGAGCTCATCCCCCTCCTCCCCTCCCTCGTAGCATTTCGTACCGCGGCAGACACCAGCGCGCCGTATTTCTGGTCCATGTAGTACATCTGCAGGTAGGCGGCGTCCGGGCACTGCCGCAGTACGCCTTCGGCAGCGATCTCCGCCGAAGCAGCAGCACACGGGCCTTGGCGGCGGTTGCCGTACGCACCTCCGTGTTCCAGCTAGGCCCCTTAAGGCCAAGTCATCGGCGGTGGGGACCGCGAAGCGCCACGTCAGTGTCGGCGGGATGGTCGACGGTGCCATTCCGCCGGCAGTTCCGGGCTGGTTCTGGTTGCTCATGCAGTCGATATGGAAGAGGGCTTGACCCCTTGCGGTGTGGTGTAACGGCGAAACGGCGAAACGTCCAAACGTTAAACGGCGCCGTACAACGGCGGAATGGCCCACCGTTAGAACGTTGCCGCGTTCACACGTTCCGGTAGCAGCACGGGACACCGATCGTGCCCGGTCGCGCCCCCTGCTGGGCGTTGTAAACGAGCCCCGTTACAACGGGGCAGTGTTAGACAGTTGCAGTGTTACAACGGCCCAGCGGTGGACCAATTAAACGTTTTAACGTTGTAACTGTTTGTCGTTGTAACGTTTCGCGATTGCAGACCGGTCGACTGCCCTGGAGCGTGTCCGGCAGGGTACTGCAACGGCGGGCGTCGCAAACGTTTGAACGTTAGAACGCTGAGGCTGCACGCGTGCCGGCGTAGCGGTCCCGCAGTGTTTCGCCGTTACAACGGCGTGGCATCCGGCCGTTGTAACGGCCAACCGTTTCAATGGTTCCTATGCCAAAAATCATCACGGTGGCCGCCCGCAAGGGAGGAGTCGGAAAGACGACCATCGCCTACGAGCTCGCGTCGCTCCTCGACGCCCCGCTTGTCGACCTGGAGTTCGACCACGGCTCCGCAACTCGCATGTGGGGGTACCGGCACGAGTCCAGACTTCGGGCCCCGCTGCTGGACGCACTCGAGCGCGGTACGGTCCCGCGATTACTGACCGGCTACCACAAGCCGGACCTCGTCCCGTGTCACCCGGACTTTCAGCTCAACCAGCCGCCGCCGGACGTGATGGCGGACCGGCTGACGGAATGGGCCAACGCGTGGAATCGCGACTACGTGGTGGTGGACACCCACGGGGGAGGGTCGCCCTCTGGCGACGGTGCCATCGCCGCAGCCGACCTAGTGATCGTGCCTACGCCGCTCAAGACCAAAGATCTCAGCGCAACCGAGGGCATGGTCGCTGAGATGCCGGATTACCCCTTGGTCCTTGTGCCCAACATGGTGCCCCGAGTGCCGGGCGCGGCGGAGATTCGCCGCATCGAGGCAATGGTCGCGGGCACTCCGATCACTGTCGCCGAGCCCATCCCGTACGTACGCGGAATCGAGACAAGAAAGAAGCGGGTCGCCATCACCACCGAAGACCCACCGGCCAAGGCCAACGCCGAGTTCGTTGCCGCGCTCCATGCCTTGGCGTCCTACGTAAAGGCACATCATGGCTGAGCCGCAGCCCAACGGTCTGGCCAGCATGATCCAGGCAAGAGAGCGCCGCGCCCGGCGCACCATGCCGCCGCCCAGACACCCCGCTTCGGCGAACCCTTCGCCGGCCGAGCTTGCTCCACTACCGCACAGCGAGGCCGTACCAGCCGCCGCTGACACAGCGTTTCCGACGCCGAAGGAAGAGCCAAGACAGCGGCCACCGCTCGATAAGCCGATAACTGCCGACCAGCCGGCCGCGTCGGCTAGGCGACCCATGGCGGCGCCGGCAGCGGGGGAGGCCCGGGGTCCAGCCAGACCCGCGACGCTGTACTTGGAAGAGGCTCACGTCGACTTCCTAGAGGAAGCCCGGATGGCTGGCCTAATCTGCCGCCCTCGACTGGACATCTCGAAAAGTGCCGTGGTCCGCCTAGCCCTGATGCGCCTGCAACAACAGATGACGGTAGGCGAGATCCGGGAGTACCTGGCCGCCCAGCCAGTCGACCCAACCAAGACCGGTCGAAAGAAACGCTAAACGTTATAACGTTATAACGCCCGTGCTTCCAAGTCTGTCGCCAATGTCATGAGTGATGTTTAGGCAACTCTCGAGATGACGTCTGGCCGCGGCGTCACCGCCCGCTCACGTGAGTCATGATTGATGCCCGAGCCACCAGATTGGCGCCCCCCTGGAACTAGGGCGGCAGAGGTGGCAAGTCACTCTAGACAAATCACATCAGCATCAGTTCGGCCGTGCTGGGCTACACCAGTCGAAGCTGTGGCCTCGGGTCTTCGGCGCCGAGTAGTTCACGGATTCGGTCGGCCTTCATCGAGAGTTCCGTTGCCAGGTCCGCAATGGTGAGCCCGTGCGTCTGGGCGAGTTCGAAGGCGCTGCGCAGAAGTTTCGGAATCTCGCCGGGGTAGTTTTCAACCGGTTCCAAACTGAATAGTTGGGTGTTGCGAAGTTGGTTGAGCCGTTGAAATGCCCGGCGGTATGCCGGTTCAGAAACAGCACCCACTTCCCGGCACCGGTAGACCAGCGATTCCACCGAGACACCCCATTCGGTGCCAAGGCGGTGGAGCGTGTACAGGTCCATCTTCTGTGGCAGGAGGGCTGTGATTACTTCACCTGGGGTGAGGAATTCCGCCGCGAAGAGATCGGCCTCGCGTTCTTGCTGTGGGTCGCCCGGCGCTGTGTCGCCGTGCAACAACAGATGCCCCAACTCGTGTGCCGCGGTAAACCGGTGCCTGTAGACGTCTTTCGCACGGTCTGGGGTCAGTGCGATCACCGGGCGGGGTAGCTGCGAGGTGGAGAAGGCGTCGACCGTGGGAGTCGCAGACCCGGCGAAAGGCACCAACGTGACGACGATGCCCTGGTGTTCCAGTAGCCTGACCAACCGCGGAATCTTTCCGGTGCCCAATCCCCACTCGATCCGCAGGTCCCGTGCTGCGGCGGCGGGATCGGCGAGCGCCCGTTCGGTGAGTTCTCCAGCGCTGAACCCCGGGATGTTGACCGGTGGCAGTTGAACTCGCTTCTCCAGTGCGTAGGTCAGTTCCCATACTTGCTCGGTGAAGGCAATGGCCTTTGCGCGCTGGTGAGCGGGGGTTCGGCGAAGACTACGGAAGTGAGCGGCGGAATCGGCTAGGCGCGCGTAGGGGCGGCCCGTGGTCAGGAACACGGTAGGGACGTCGAGTAACTCCGCCAGGCGTCCCAGATGATCGGGTCTGGGTGGATGGGTACCCGACTCCCACTGGCCCACGGCGACGGCCGACACGAATAAGTGCTCGGCGACAGCACGCTTGGTCAAGCCAGCTAACCTGCGGGCCTGAGTCAGCCGGGCTGGATCGAATGCGCCGGCCATCTCGACGAGTGTGGGTTCCCACGTGGGTGGCGCGGACACGGAACGGAGGCGGGGAAATCGGATCTCACCTTTCCCGATCATCGTCGTCTCCGGTCTCGTCGAGCCGCCGCTCGGGTTCGCTGATGGGGACTTCACTCAGAGGGGACCTAAAGGTCAGGCCGAAGTCCTCCTCAGGATCGGCGTCATCAAAACGGATCGCTGAAAGCGCGCCCGTGGATGCGGCCGCTGTTACGACACTTCCCGACTCCTGCCTACCGGCGGCCGGGACGAGGTACAGCGGTTCTGGATGATGCCAGGCAATGACGCCGGTCTGAGCATTGATCAGTTCAAGGTCTCCCCAGACCATGCCGGACACTCCGGCCATCGGGTTACTGGCGTATCCGACGGTGACGACCCGGCCGAAAGCAGACAACTGCTCAACGACGGCGGCCTCCTCCACCTGCTCGGCGGCCAGTTCATCAGGGTCCTTCTCGAGCTGATCGAAGCTGTACTGCGAGTCGATCCGTTGACCGAATCCCAGCAGCGTCCTGTTCAGATCGGAGACCGGCGTGCGGAGCCGAGCCTTGTCATAGCTCTTAAGACGGTCGTTGGCGTACCGCCACGGGGCGAGGACCACCGCAGTCTCCTCGAAGACCACGTACTCGAACCGGCCACCGATACCGCCCGGCCGCCGGATCGATACACCCGCGACGCAGGCGGCATGCTCGGCGAGTTGCTGGTACTGCTGCACCTTTAACGTGTGGCCATATGCATCGTTTGAGGTCAGTCCGCTGGCGGCGTGAGCTCGAAGCGCATACTGGTGAGCCGCTTCGAGGGCACGAGGAACCACAAGCATGAGCTCCCCAGCGGCCGCGCCGAACCGCGCCGTAGCCCATAGAGATGGTTTCGTTTCCTGCGCCACCTATCCTCACCAGCTTTCTCATCTGACCATATGAGGCTTCATGCACTTTACTTTCTAGATCAATGTACAGGGTGCAGGCGACGACGCAACCCGGGAGTGCACAAAACCACGGTCATGCTTGGGACAGGGAGCCCTCGTCATCGTCGCCGGCGAGGATGTCCAGGGACAGGACAGTTCACGGCCATGTACCACCGCCGAGTTTGGTGTCTCGTACCAGGCAGTGGCCGGGCCGCCACGCACCACGTCAGGAGTGTGTCCGAGGCGGGCAACTTCGGTGTACGACGCAACGCGTAAGCCTGCTCTACCAGATAGTGCGGTTTGTTTGCGGCTTTACTGTGGCGCAAGCGCGGCATGAGCGTAGGGTTGAGTCATGGTCACCAAGGTGCACGCCCATCAAGAAGCTATCCACAGGCCCCTGCACGAAGTTGTTGCGGAGCTGATCAGTGTGCTCGGCCCGACGACCGTGCAGTCCATGACGGGCACCAAGGACCGGTCAATGCCATCGAAATGGGCCCGCGAGGATGGTTCGACGCCTCGCCACCAGACCGAAACACAGTTACGACTGGGCTATCGTGTTCTCGTGATCTTGCGTGACGGTGTAGGGCAGAGAGTCGCGTCGCCATGGTTCCACGGCGCCAACCCGTCGCTGGGCGAAGACACTCCTGTGACCGCAATCCGGGAGCAGCGTGCCGCTGCTGTCGTGGGCGCCGCGGAGGCCTTCGTCAACCTGTGACGACGTCGTACGCCGCTCGGCGCGTCTGCCCGAAAACGGGGCTCGCGCTTGTCGCTGCAACAGGGCAGGACGGGTGGCGTATCGCAGAGGAGCGATGGGTGCGAGCAGACGGCATAAACTCCGTCGTTCCTAACGAGACTGTCGGCCAACTCCCAGCTGGCGTACCGGACAACCGCAATCGATACGACACCGAGGGACGATCGGTGTACTTCGCCGAGTCCAAGATCGCGGCGTTCGCTGAGGTGCTGCAGGCCTTCAGGGTCCACGTCCTGTCACTAGCAAAGGACGCTGCAGCCATCGGAATGTCGGTCGCCGACTACCGCAAACAAGTCACCAAGGAATCACACGAGCTGGGTAACCCAGGACCCGGTGAAATCCCGGTCGAATGGCAGATGAACCGCAGTCTGTACCGGGTGCAGATGCCCAAATCCGACTGGTGGGTGCGTATCGATGCCGGCGAGACACTGACCGCACTGACTAACGCCTTCCAATGGCCCCAACTACTGACCCTGTCCGACGTTGCTGGCGAGAATCGATCCTTGACAACGAGGATTGCGCAGCTGATGCGACTCGCGGTTCTCGATAACGGAACGCTCCCCCTTGGGATCGACTTCCCGTCGAAGACCGGGTATGGACGGTGTTGGGCCTGGTTCAACCGGCGATTGGACGACGGACTCAGCGCCGGCCGGAACGATCCCGAACTGGTTGAAGAACTAAACGTCAACGTTCCCGAACTGCATCAGCTCTGCACGCAATGGGACCTTGAACTCATCAAGTAGTTCGTCTGCTGCCGGTCCGGTTCGGTACCGCAGGACGCGGCATACGCGCTTGATGCGCGCCGCACGCTATTTCAATGTCCAGATAACGGTCGTTTGTGTGACAATGCCGCCGCATGCTCCGGCTATTCCGCTGTTTTACAGTGGGAGTGGCTCGAGATGTTTCTCAGCTACGAGAGAGGCAATGTGTTGGTGCAGGCTTCGGGCCGTGTCGCCGCCTTGTACGAGCAGTCCGCATTCAAGGTTCCTGCCGAGAGCAGCGCCAGTGATGTTGGCGCTACCGATGAGTGCAGCGGTGTCATCGATCACGAGCACCTTGGCGTGTAGTGAAGCACCTGCCGGGCGGATGCCATGGGGCCAGCAGAGCCGCGACGCGTCAAGCCCGGGAAACGGTTGAGCACCGCCGTTGTACTGCGGATTATCGGTCTGACGTTCCAGCACGAGCGTCACGGTCACACCGCGAGCACCTGCGGCGTGCAACGCGGTCGTGACAGTTGGTTCGTTGTGCACGGCGTAGCCAACGAGCAAAACATGCTCAGTGGCCTGGCCGATCAGATCGACGACAACGGCGGAGGTAAGGCGGGTGGCTTCGGCGGTCACAGGGCCGGTCCATACCGGCGTGATGCTGGTGATATTGGGGTCTGGCTCGAGGGCCCCGAGCAGGGCTCCTGCGACGAGCGGCCGGTCGACGTCGTCCAAGTGGAGATCGCGCAGCTCGGCGCAGGCATCGCGAACGCGATGCGCGCCGCTAGCTTGCAGCTTGTTCAGGCCGTGAGGCGTCAGCAAGGCCGCGGCGATGTGCTGAACGTCGCCGCGGGGAAGCTCCCGACTAAGTCGAACCGCCACCGTAATCACCGCTGCTGTGGTCATGGCAGAAAAGCGAGGCTGTCGTGGGTCAAGTCGACCAGTACGGCCCGGTCTAGCCACCGGTTGCCGGCCTCGCAGCTGGTCTCGGAGGCGAAAAGGCAGGCGTGGCAGGCGGCGGCGTGCAGCGTCTCTGACGGGTCCTCGGGTACGTGTTCGGCGCACAACGGGTCCGACGAGCAGCGTTGGGCGTCATTCAAGGCGTTGTCGAGCAAGCGTTTGAGGTGGATCGGCTTGCCGAGGGCGACGAGGCCTCCGAGTGTGCCTTCGCTGTCACTGGCGGCCGTGGAGAGCAGGATGCCGGTCGCGGGCTGGGCGGTGGTGCCGACGTAGATGCGTTCGCGGATGCTGGAGGAGCCGTAGCCACATTCGAGCGCGACCTGCCGAATCAGTAGGTGGCTCAGGGTGTGCAGCAGCAGGAAGCGGGGGATGGGGAGGGTGTGGTCGACCGGTCGGTCGCGGTTGGCCGACCATCTGCGGAATGCCTGTTGCATGGCGACGATGCGTGGGTGGTCGGCGACTTGCTGCTCCCAGGCGTGCACGTGGGGCTCGGGAAGCTCGAGGAACACACCTTCGCCGCGTTGCTCAAACGCCGGAACCCATGTGGGGGTGGAGGAGCGGCTGAGGTTGAGGCGGTTGACCGGTTCGAGCTCTCGACGGTCGGGTGCGGTGAGCCGAGTGAATCCCAGCAGAGCCTGGACCTCCCGGAGCCTGCTGACGAGCACCACTTGCTGGAGGAGGTGGTCGTAGCCGGCGGGGTTGGTGGTGGGGACGGCCCGGAAGTCGTTGTCCTCGCGCTGGGTGGTCGGGTGCGACAGGAGGTCCCATTCGGCGCGGAGAAGGTCTGCCTGAGGTGGTGTGACGACAGGTCCACCCTGGGCGCGGATGTGCAGAATCGCGGCCCACACCTGATCGTCGGGTGTGTCTCGGAGGGATCGAAGCTGATCCATGCCGTTCACCACCGCTGCGACTACGACGGCGTTGGGTAGTTGGCCGAGCAGATCCCAGTTCGCAGCCACGATATCGGCGACGGTTTGGCTCTGGGGCAGGTGCAGGGCGCTCGCCGTGACGCTGAACCAAAGGTTCGACGCTCCCAGGACCATGAGGCGAAGATTTTTCGTGCAGTCCTCGAAGCGCTGCAAATGGGGATGGCGTCCGCGGCACGCAGGTAAGGCCTCCCAACCGTTTTTACCGCTGGCCTGGGACACGTTGCGGGAGGCGTTGCATTCCAGGCATCTAATGGTGACTCGAGGACCCAGGGTGCTGGAGCTGTCCCGAAGGACCAGCTTCGCGCCGCCGCACGGGTCGGTGCTGCCGTGGTGGACGAAGTCGACGTACGGGAAGTCGTCGAGATGCCCTGCCTCGCAGGCGACGAGGAAGCGGGCGGGTAGGCAGGCCCGCTTGTTGCGGGTTGCTCGCTGGGTCTGCTTTTGGCAGGTTGTGTGTACGTATTTCGCGAGGTCGGGGCGCCGGCCATACCGGTGGACAAGGTCGAACTGGCCGGGTTCAAGGGGTCCGAGCCGGTAGCACGCCGGGCAGCGGACCCAACCCGGGAACGGCGACACCGTCACCCCGGTCCGGGTCCACGGGTCGTCATTGTCCTGCGGATCCCACGGCGCAGTGCGCAGCGCCGTGACCTGCGGGCCCAGGGTGCTGCGGATCTTTTCCAGTAACCGGGGCTCGATGATGGTCTCGGCTCGTTCCAGCGGCCAGCTGTCGGTGTTGCGGACCATCACGCTCATCCCGGGCAGGTCGATGATCGAACCGCTACCACCGGTCGTGATGAGGTGGCTGGGTCGGGCTCCGCCGACGCGGCTGGCCTGACCCTTCGGCCCGCTGACTTTCGCGGCGGGAATTCGGCCGGCCATCATGAGGTCCCCGGGTTGCGGTCGTAGGACCAGGCGGGCGCACTATCTGCGCTTTGGTCGCGGCGGTCGAGCTGCAGCAGCACCTCGGGTTCAACTTCACGCAAACTCATCGGTGCGGTCCAGGTGGTCCAGGTGGATTCATCGGGCTTGTGGAGCAGACCGGTGACATCGGCGGCCGTCTGATAGCCGAGTTTGCCGGTCTGCAGGTGGGTCCGTTGGTGGTGCCAGCTGTCGAGCCGGCTTTGCACCAGTTCGCGGACGACGGCGGTCTGTGCGTTGTCGTGGGTCACCCGGTCGGCGCGGGCGGCGAAGAGGTCCACCATGCGGGTGGCGGAGGGACCTGCGACGGGCACGGTAGACGCCGCAGTGTTATCCAGCCACGCCGTTCCGGAGTGGCGGAGCCCCGCTGTCAGCACAGCGCTCAGACCACGGTCGAGGGCGCGGTCGCTGTAGGGAGTGGTCGTCAGCCCTTCGACCCGCATACCGAACGTTGCGTGGTCGTGGGCGAAGGTCTCGAAGTGGCCGAGGTCGCGTGGCCGGCTCCACTGATACAGCGTGATCACCAGCCCGGGCCGGTTGGTGTCCCGTCCCACGCGGGAGGTGGCCTGGATGTACTCCGCGGTCGACTTGGGCTGACCGGTCACCAACATCAAGCCGAGCCGCTGTACGTCGACCCCCACCTGCAGCATGGACGTCGCCAACAAGACATCCAGAGCCGGTGTCGTCCGGGTGCGCATCTCAGCATGGAGCGCCTCCTTGTCGGGGCCGGCGGGCCCGCGGAGCACGTCGCCCGCGGCGTTGGAGTCCAGCCGCGGGAGGAACGGGCGCTCGAGATCGGCCAGCGTCGTCGCGATGCGGCTGCTGGGCATGCGGCTGGTCAGTTCACTGACCAAAGGTCGGCGCCGGCGGGTACCCACGGACAACGAGGTGAGGCGTTCGGCGACGTCATCCTCGACGAGGCGTCGCATGCCGGCGAGTTCCCGGGTGGAGGTGAAGTAGTCAACGAGGGTCATGTACGGGTCGGCGGCGTCGCCGTACCGGTCGAACAGAGCCTGGGTGTGCTCCATCAAGGCGGCAGCCACCCGAATCTCGATGGCCTTGAAACGCTCGCCGGTAGCGCAGATACCTCTGTAACGGCGGCTCGGTGTCGACGGGCTCGGCGCCACCACGGTGGAAAAGAACGTCTCCCCGGCGTCGAGCACCTGGGGCGGGAAAATCGCCAGACCGCGGGCGAATACCTGCTCCACCTGATCCCGCGCCCGACGGACGGTGGCGGTTGAGGCGACGAGCACCGGTCGTACCGGCGCGCCGTTCAGGGTGCGGGTGCAGAGGCTGTCGATGACCGTCTCGTACAGGCCGACCATGGAACCTAAAGCGTCGGCGATGAGATGCAGCTCGTCCTGGATGATCAAATCCGGTGGTCGCAGCGCCAGCACCGGCTGCGGTTTGGTCGACGGTAGCGGGCCGGACTTCGGGTGGGTGCCGGAGCACCAAGTGACGTCGGGGCTGATGTAACCGTGACGTGGGCAAAGCTGGTCCACGGTGCCGAACAGCGACGCGGTCGACGCACGCCACGGTAGCTGCGCGAACTTGTCGACGGTGCCGATGATCAAACTTGGCGTGAGCCGGTAAATCTCCTCGTCCGTGACCAGCACCGGCAGGCCCTCGCCGGGTGAGTTCCGCGGGCTGTAAGCGCAGTCGCCCTCCGGGTCGGAGCAGTACAGCAGCACCCGTCGCCGCTTGTCGTCGGCGTGCAGGTCGCGCCCCGCGGACAGGCGCACACCGCACCAAGGGCAAGTCGCCAACTGCAGCGGGCCGCCCACCGCGTCCTCGACACCCTTGGTGTCTTCGATGGCCTGACGTGCGTTCTCGAACGAGTTAGGCGTGACCGTGCTGCCCACCCATAGCCCGATACGGAAAGGTGTAGCACCCCAACGTGAGTCACCAGCGGCGAGGCGTTCCCTCCGCAGTTCCTCACCGGCGCACATCAGGGTCGATGCACGCTGGAACTGCTGAGCAGTCAGCAGCCGCAACGTGTATCGCATCAGGACGGCCACCCCATCCGTCCCGTCGCGCGCCTCCGCCCCGGCCCCGACAACACCCTGCAGCCGACGTAGTCCCAGCGTGTACGCGGTCAGCCCCAGGTAGGCCTCGGTCTTACCGCCCCCGGTCGGGAAGAACAGCAGCTGAGCTTCACCCTCGGGGTCCCGGTGCGCATCCGGATGGGTGGGATCGGTGAGGCCGGGCAGGCACAACAGCACAAAGGCAAGCTGAAACGGTCGCCAGCTCCGGTTTTTCGGGACGTCGAACTTGCGCAGCAACGTGTCCAGGTCGGCGGCGGGGTCAGCGGTTCGGGCACGCACCACTTCGCTGCGGACACGCTGCAATGCCATGGCTTGGTTGGCGAAGCGGAATGCCTCCCGAGCTTTTGCGTCGTCACGAAGGAGGTTTACCGCTCGGTCCAGCCGGTCGGCCATTGCGTCGGCGGCGTCCATAGCCAGTTGACCCGCGGGTTCGTAGCGACGCACCTCCGGCTCATCGAGCCGGCTCCGCTGGATTTTCAGCCATCGGCGGTACCCGGTGGCGAGCGGTCGCAGGGCACGCTCCAGGTCGTCTCGGGCGAGTTCCGGGCTACCCAGCCGAGCCATGTCGGTCACCAGGTCCGGCATCGTCGCCGGATCGCCGGGAACGGTGAGGGCGACGTCTGCGGCTGGGAAGCTGGTGGTCTTCAGCCGCCACGCCCGGACGTCTCCGTCGTGTACTTCCGAGTCGACGGCGCACTGCCGTCCGTGGGCGTATTCCCTGCGCTCCCGGTACAGCAGCGCCAGGTGGCGGCGCTCGGCATCCTGGTCGGTGGACGCGGGGCTGGTGTCTGGATCGTTGTGCGCGACAAAGATCGGCGCGTTGCCGTCAAGTGCGGTCACGGTGATGGATACCTGGTAGAGCCGGGCGATGTCCGGGCTGGATTCTGGTCGGCCCTGGTCGTTGATCAGGGCGAGGTCGACGAGTCGCACCCCGGACCGCTGCCGCACAGTTCCTCGGAGCACCACCCGCTCCTGCGCTGCGTCCACCGTTTTGGGCAGCTGTTCGGCAGCGGCCAGGTCGACCTCTACGGTGCCTCCGCGCGGCGTACGGCGCCACACCGTCCGGGGCTTGCCCTGCTCGGTCAGATGCAGCTCAGAGGCGGCCGGTGCGTATGCCCCCCAGACCGCGGTGACCGCGATCCGCTCGACCTCTAACGGAACCTGAAATGACAGTCCCACCGCGGAGGCGGCCATCGTGCCGCTGCGGATGGTCTGCGTGATCGGCAGGTCGTCGCCGGGGGAACCGGTAGCGTCGGTGACCTCGTTGTCGACAAGGTCTGGGTCCTCGTCCTCGGTCCCGTCGGTCGCCTGGGACGCGGCCACCGGCTCCGACGGTCGGGTCCGCGGAACGAGCCGGCCGACAAGGTAGCGCTCCGCAGGAGGCATCCCCGGTGGCAGCTCCTCAGTCTCACCATCGCGGGGGCCTCGAAGATCCAACTCCAAGAGGCGTTCCAGCTCGGCCCGCACCTCGTAGGACGTGAGTGACCTCGGAGTTGCCGCTGCGTCGGTGGTCATCTGGCGGACCGTACAACACCGGGCCGACAGGGACAGCTGATCACTGCGGACCCAGGGCAGCGCGGCGGTGGTTCTCCTCGAGGAGGAGATCCAGGAGCTCGAAGCGAGCCTGGGGACTGACAGTCCACCGGGTACCAATCTTGGTGGGGTGGTGGCCAATCTCAAGATCGAGGTCCCAGCCATAGGCGTCCATGACTGCGCGGTCGATTGCCGTGTGCAGGTCACGAAGGACGACAACTGCCGGGTCGCGGTCAGCGGGATCATGCACGTGGTTATACGTAGTGGTCAGACCCCATCCACGCTCCAGCATGACGGAGCGCCGCTCGGAGTCCAAGCACCCACCGAGGCGATCGAGATCTTTTGTGAGCCTCGGCCGGGGCAACGTGAGAAAGACGTCGGACGGAGAGTAGCTGACGTCTGTTCGCATTGTGGAGCTGTATCGCAAGACCCATGCGGAGTGGACCGAGGATGACAGGGTGGCCAGCGTCCCGAAACTCTCCGTTGCGAACACTCCGCACTTGTTCGCGAAAACGGGACCAGCTGGCACACGGACTGGCATCACAACGTTGCTCACTAGGGCAATAGCTAACACGTGGTCGAGATCTGCGATGGCACGGTACAACCCGGGACGGTGTTCGCCGTAACGCCACCAATAGTCACGGTAATTCGCACGGTTGTTGTGGTCGCGCTCAGGCTTGACCAGCTGACGGACGATCTCAATGACGTCTGGGTAAGTTTCAGCACGCTCGAGCGACCAGTCGCGGAAGTTGATGATCCATCGGCTGGCGGAGGAGTCTGGTCGCTGATTGAGGTCCTGGCCCACGACGTAAGGCATCAGTACATCAGCGTTGCGTGCATCTCTCGCGATTAAATCAAAAGCGTGATCCTTTGTAAGTGTGAACCCGAGGCCAAGAACGAAGGCACCCTGAAAAACTTGATGCGCATTCTCCTGCAATTGTCTCGGTCTTCCCTGAATACGCCCGATCGGCTCGAGGTCCGCGCCGATCGCGTGTACCTCTTCGCCGTCCAGCACACGCAAGCCGCCGGCGGCGACGTCGGCTCGGCTAGCCCAGACTTCGACAATTTCGAGGTTCGCGCTGGTGCTCGGCCACGGGTGGCTCGGAGTACCGCGTCGGATGGTGAGGCCACGGTTGACTGCCTGCATGAGGCCGATCTCGAGCGTGTCGCCTTGCACGAGAGTGTTGGTGGCGATGTAGCCAAGCTGTCCTCGCTCGCTGAGTAACTTCTCTGCGCGGAGCACAAACCGTGCGGCAAGGTCAGCATTTCCCTTGATACCTCGCCCATCCCAGCGTTGGAGGGCAGCTGCGTAGTCGGTGCCGAGGGCGCCTGTCAGCTTTGATCCGCCGAGGAACGGAGGGTTCCCGATGATGGCGTCGAAACCTGGATTGTCGTCATCGGCGAATACCTCGGGAAACGCCAACGGCCAATGCAGCGGCTCGCGGGGCACAACACCAGCAGGTCGACCGACCTGGACCGCCGAGACCTGCTCAGTAAGGCCAGCCAGGTAGTCAGGGCCCGCCCACTCGACGGTCATAGCCAGTGCGGTGAAAGCGATGTCGATCTTTTTGCCCTTGAGCTCTCCTGCCCGTAGTCCGACGCCGACGAGGGCGTCGGCGACTGCCCCGAGTTGGTGGGTCGTGCGTCGTGCATCGGCGAGCAGGCGGGTCTTGTGGGCGACGTCGCGGCCGGTGACGACGCTGTGGGCGGTGATCTGGCGGCGCAGATCCGCGGCCCGTTCGAGCTCGTCACCGCGCAGGACGGAGTCGAAGGTGATTGCGGAGCCATGCGGGGCCATGTGCAGGTGTTGAAGTTGGGCGGTGGTGGTGATGCCGAGGAGGCTGTCGCCGGCCACGAATCGGTCGTCGAGGAAGCCGAACGGGCGCTCGCGGTCCATGGTGACCAACCACAGCGAGAGTTTGGCCATCTCGACAGCGAGGGGGTTGATGTCGACGCCGTACAGGCAGTGTTCGGCGACCAGGCGCCGCGCGTCGAGGGCGACCTGCTCGACTTCCGCGTCGGCCGATAGGCGGCCCTGTTGTGTGTGCCGGATCGAAAGGACTGCCTCGGCTTGGCCTTCTTCCCGATACGCCTCAACGACTCGGTCGGCAAGGTAACGGCAGGCGGCGACCAGGAATGCCCCGGAGCCCATCGCGATGTCGGCGACACGGAGGTCCAGGATCTCCGAGGACGGGCGGATCTTCCACGCGCTCCGTTCGGCGGTCTCCAGCGGGCCGGGGCGGTAGACCAGCGGCTCGAGGGTGTTGTTGGCGACGTCCTCGGCCAACGACCGCGGCGTGTAATGGGCGCCCGTGGAGGCGCGACGGGTGGAGGGCCCGACGAATCGCCGGCCAGACATCACGACTGCGGGACGGCCCAGTGAATCCCAGCGCAGAACCGGCGCCAAGGGCAGGATGTGCTCGGCCAGTTCAACGCCAACATGACGGCGCAGCGCGTCGAGCTCGTGCTGTTCAAGCGCGTGGGAGAGGTCCTTCTCGAGGCGGCTCTCGCTACGTCCGGTGCGGGGCTTGAGCTTGGGGGTCAGGCGCGGGGGGACCTCGGCGAGCCACTGTGCGGCCTCGGTGAGCGGTAGCTCGCTGGGTTCTTTGCCGCGGGGCCAGTCGCCGGAGCGGGTGAGCTGCAGTATCACCTCGGTGGCGGTTCGGACCTCGAGCTCGAGCAGGCCTTCGTAGACGTAGCCGATCTGCTCGACGTCCAGGGCGCGGAAGGTGAGTTTGCGGCGTTCGCCGCCGATCTCGACGTATTGCACTGCGCGGAGCAGCCGCAGCACGGTGGCGTCGTCGACTGCCGGCGGGCGGGTGGCCGGGTCGGGAGTCTGGTCTGCGGTGTTGCCTTCCAGCCAGGGGAACCGGTCGGGGTCGAACAGTCCGCCGCCGTAGGCGGGAAGTCGCAGGTCCTCGTGGGCGACGCCGGCGTGCAGGGCCCGGGCGGTGGCGAGCAGACGGTGCCAGGCGCCGGTGCGGTATTCCAGTGCTTGTGCGCCGCTGAGGTTTTCGGCGGCCTCCAGCTGTTCCACGAGGCGGCTGATGCTGTAGGCGGCGACGTAGACGTCGTCGTCGCTGGGTAGTAGGCGACGTTCTTCGGCGAAGAGCAGGAAGACGATGCGCATCATGATGGTGACGACCCCGTCGTACAGGTCGTCGTCGCTGACTCCGGCCAGGACCCCGGACTCTTCGTCGAGGCGGTCAAGCGTTTGCAGCATCAGCTCGACGGCGTCGCGGACCTGCAGGCCGAGGGTTTCGGTGACTGCTTCTTGGGCGTCGAGGCTCTCGTCGAGGAGCTCGGGCAGCGTGTCGCCATGGGCGACGGCGAGGAAGCGTGAGCGTTGCAGTAGGGCGACGAAGGCGGCGAAGGTCTCCGGCTCCTCGCCCCACAGGCTGGCGTCCCATACGGCTGCGCCGGTGGTGCCTCCGATAGGGGCCCAGACGATGGCCCACCAGCGGCCGTCGGTGACCACGCCGACCGGGACACCGCGGGCACGCAACAGCACGGCGAGGCGCTCGACGGGGCTCGCCGCCCAGCCGCTGGTGGTTGTCCGGGCCAGTGGGTGGGTGCCCCACTCGGAGATGGTGCCGAGCATCCGCCACGGCCCGGTGGTCACGGGCGCGGCTGGCGACTCCTCTTCCGCCTCGGAGTCGTCGTCTTCTCGTTCGATGTCGTCGACGAGGGTGGGTTCGGCGTAGAAGCCGAGTTCGGGACCGATCAGGACACCGTGCTCCGGGACGGGTTCGGCGAGCGCGGCGGGGAGCTCGGTGCCCCAACGCAGATGGGTGCTCCAGTCGAGGGCCTGGGTGAGCACGGTGTGCACCGCATGTCGGCGGGAGGCTCCGCGGGTCTCCAACGCGTCGGCTACAGCGGCGCGCACGGCCCGTCTGGGCTCGGCCGGCACTTTCGGTACGCCGGTGGGCCATACGCGGTCGACTACAGGCAAGGTGAGGAACGGTCCGGAGGTCTGCAGCAGCTCCAGCCACGGGTGGCGGCGGCGGGCTGCTTCTCCGGCGGGATGCTGGCGGCGACGTCGGCGGCCCATCAACGCGATCCTTCGATCGTGGAGGCGCGGATGTCTGGGACGGCGAGCACCACCGCGAAGGGGAACACCAGCTCGCGGACGTCGGTGTAGCGGCGGGCGAGCTGCTCGATCTCCTGCTCCCGGTTCTCTTCCAGGGTGTCCAGGCGGTCCTGCCAGGCGCGGCGATCCCGGTCGAACTGTTGCCGTTCGATGCGGTCGAGGTCGTCGAAGCTGAGCTGCACCACGCCGTCGGCGTTCAGCGCGGTGGTGAGGGTGACGCGGAGTTGGTCGAAAACGGCGTTGGTGTGAGCGGTGGCTCGGGCGTGTTGAGCAGCGAGATCGGTTGCCCGGGAGTCTTTTTGGGCCGTGGCCCGCAGACGGAGGTCCTCCACCAGACGTGGGGTGAGCTCGTCCCACTGTTGGGCGAGCCGTGCCCTGTCCTGGGCGGCGGCGGGACGGCACGCCGCCGGCTCAAGTGCGGCTTCGACGGCATCACGTAGGGCGGTGTAGCTGGCCTTCTGCAGGTCCATGCGCTTGGTCGGGCCGCTTGTGGGCAGTTCCCGACCGGCCAGGAAGATCTCCTCGTGCAAGCGGCCACCGTCAGCGCCGACCACCACCAGACGCGCCAGCACCATCACCACCGGGCCGCGCAGGGCCAACTCAGGCGGCGGGGTGAAGCGGACGGCGGTGACCCGGTGCAGGTCGGTACGACCGCCCCAGACAGCGCTGCGCAACAGTCGGGTGGCCTGCGCGACCAGAGGATGCCCGAGGTGCCCGAGGACGATGTCGTCGCGGCCGCGAGCCACGTCGGCGTCGAAAGTGAGGGGCCGCAGGACACCAGAGAGGGGGTCCTCGAGGCCGGCGAGGGTGCGTTCCCAACCGCTGCGCAGCTCAGGAGGTCGGATCTCGCCGGGCTCGCCGTCGATCAGCGGCGGCTGCAGGGCGAGCGCGAGGGCGGTGTCGACGACTCGGCGGACGTTGGCCGGTGCGACGTGCAAGCTGGTGATCGAGGCATCTAACTGGGTGCGTAGCCGCTGGGCCTGGGCACGCAGACTCTGCTCTGCTTTCAGCAGGGTTGCGGCTGGGCTGGCCGTCACGGTGAGCGGGTCAATGAGTAACGGGCGCCCGAGCATCTGAGCCTCGACCGCCCCGGCCAGGACGGGATTGACGCTACCCAGGTCCCGGCGCTCGGCTGCGACCTTGCGGGCCACCCGGGAGAGGAACTCCAGGTCGCCGTCGTAGGAGCCCGCGGCTGCGGACTGCCACCCGGAGCCGACGAAATGCACCACGTCGACTTGGGTGTCCTGTCCGTAACGGTCCACCCGGCCGATGCGCTGCTCGAGACGGTTCGGATTGAACGGGATGTCGTAATGGATGACGGTGTGGCAGTGGCGTTGCAGATCGATGCCCTCGCTGGCGGCGTCGGTGGCAAGAAGGATCCGCAGCGGATCGCGGTCGGGTGCGGCTTGAAAGGCGTTTTTGAGATGTTCGCGGTGGGCGGTGTCCATCCCCCCGTGCAGCAGGCCCAGTCGGTCGCCGCCGAGGCCGCGGGCGGCCAGGATCTGGGCGAGCCAGACCTGGGTGTCCCGGTACTCGGTGAACACGATGACCCGGGTTTGACTACCCGCGGGACACAGTCGATTCAGCTCGGCGATGAGGGCGTCGGCCTTGCTGTCCGCGGGCTCCGCTCGGCGCTGAGCCCAGGTGCTCAGCTGCGCCAGCAGGTCCGCCTGCGTCTCGTCCAGGGCGCCGGTGGCGATAGCCGCGCGGTCCAGGACGTCCGCCTCGGCTTCGTCGGCGTCCGGCTCGTCCTCCCACGCCAAGGCATCGGCGAGCCAATCGGGGACGTCTTCGGTGACGGCGGGCTTCTCCGCGCGGGCCAAAGTGGCCATGTGCGCTTCAAGGGTATGGGCGAAGGCGGCAGGCGAGGAGAACAGCCGCTTCTTCAAAAGCAGGCTGATCAGGTCACCAGCGCGCACTGCGACCGCGCCCGGTACCCGCTGCCGGGAACGGGTGTAGGCGATGAGCAGCTCGTGGCCGGCGCGCTCGTCGTCGGTGTAGGTGACCTCGATCGCCCGGGCGACGCGGCCCGGAAACCGCGGAGTGCCATCAGCAAGCTGCAAGTCATCCTTCAGTCGGCGGACCATCACCTGCTGCACCACGGCCGGGTCCGGTTCCACACCGCGGGCGAAACGGTTGGGGTCCAGCAGCTCGAGCAGTGCCTGCCAGGACTCCGGGTAGCCGTTGTGCGGGGTGGCGGACAGGAACAGGCGGTGCTGGGAGAAGTCGCCCACCCGGCGCACGGCCTGGGTCTGCTTGCTGTCCAGGGCGTACTTCTTGCCCTTCGCTGGTGCGGGCGGGGCGCAGTGATGGGCCTCGTCCACGATCAGCACATCGAAGAAGCCCGGATGACGGGCCTGCTGCACCAGCACTTCGTCGAGCAGACGTTGCACGCGTGGTGTCCGTAGCCACGGCAAGCTGACAATCGTCCGAGGGAACACCGAGAACGGGTTGGCCTCCAGCCCATGCGTTCGTCGCAGCGACTTGAGCGCGTCAGCGTCCAGGACAGTGAAGTCCAGCCCGAACTTCTCCGACAATTCGTCGCGCCACTTACCGGTCAACGGTGCCGGGCAGACCACCAGGGCACGCCGCGCCCGGTTGCGCAGCAACATCTCCTGGACCACCAGGCCGGCCTCGATGGTCTTGCCCAACCCCACGTCATCGGCAATTAGCAGGTTGACCCGGGGCATGCCCAGCGCCTTCGCGACCGGCTCGAGCTGGTAGTCCTCAATGGTGATGCCCGCCCGGAACGGGGCCTGCAACGTGTGGTCGTCAGCACTGGCCACAGTGCCCCAGCGAACCGCGTCGAGGAACGCCCCCAAGGTCTGCGGGTCGTCCCAACCATCCGCGGTGACTGCAGGCAGCCGCGTCTCCGGCAGCACCTCGCGGCCGGGCTCGATCTCCCAGGCAACCGTCAGCTCGTCGCCCAGGTCGTCGTCGCTCACCGACGTGAGAGTGACGAGCGTGCGACCTGGGACCTCCACCGTCAGCTCGTCCCGCGGCTGCTTGCTGACGCTGCGCCGATTCACCACCCACTGCTGGCCGCGAACCCGTACCAGTTGTCCAACGTCTGGAGCGGTGTCCACTGTGAGTCCCCCAAGCATGCGCTGACTGTAACCACTCCTGATCAATCTCGGCGAGGTATCTGGCGCGGAGGCAGGTGGCGTGGACTATGAGACCGACGTTAGGTCCTTGCTGATACCACCGCATTCGGCAGACAGTCGCCATCGCGGTTCCGTTCTCGCAGCCACGTTCAGCTCATGCGCAGCATGCGGGATGAACAGGGTCGCACCCTGAAGTGGTTGCCAGCAACGCTCCGGAAGTCGACGACGGCGCCAAGATCGTCATCGACCTGAACACGATCAAAGCGGCTCATACGTTCGGGGCCTATCCGGTACTAACGGTAGTTTCGGTCTCTATCGGTTGCGATAGCGCCGGAACACTCAACGGGGCCGGTGGGGACCCTACTACGTGACGCATGTGTGTTGACGGGTCCGCCGGGGGACGGAAGGTATTCATCGCCGGCATAAGATCTAGCTTTTTGTATTGCACAATAATGATTTGTGCATTACACTAATAGGATGGCGATCACCTGGTCTGACAGTGCCGACAAGCACGAGGTGCCGAGGGAAGATGCGCTGCACGCGATCATGAATCCCTACTTCCACCGCAGCGGGTTCGACGAACCCAGAGTTCCGGGCGGTGTCCGGCCCGATTTGTTCATCGGCCCTCCCCGACAGTCGGGGGGACCGTTGTTGGAGGTGATGGTGGAGATGCTGCCGCCCCGCGGGGTGCACGTCTTTCACGTGATGGTGGCCCGTCCGAAGCATTTGGCGTTAATGGAGGAGCAGGGATGAGAAGCGAGGCGGATTACCAGGCGGCGGCCGATTGGGCCGAGCACGAGATGGATTTGAGCAAGGCCACCGGGGGCACGGTGCTCCACGGCGCTGCGGCTGCAGCGCACGGTCGGCATATCTTGGAGCAGGCCGCCGGCGGCCCGACCGAGCTGGAGCGGATGGTCCGGGGCCGACCCAGCATCGACCCGGACGCCGGGCCGGGGGAGCACTCCGCGACTCGACAGGTTCGGTTGCCGGCCGCGACCAACCAGCAGCTCGACGCGTTCGCCGCAGCCCAGGGGCGCACCGCCAGCGCCGTCATGCGAGACGCGCTCACCGCCTACTTCGCCGCGCCGGCTGAGTGAGACCCGCCGGGTCGGTGAGGTGTCGTTGCAGGCAAGCGCCAGCATCTCAGCATCTCCTCGTCTCTAGGGGAGGGGTGTCCAGGTGAATGGGACGGCAATCCTCAAAACCCGCTGATGCAGCGCTGCCCAAATGTCGCCGTGGTACCGACGAAATTTGAAGCGATGTCCCAGTTGGACCCAGCTATCGAACCGTTGCTGCGCTGCGCGCAGGAGCTGCGGGAAGCGTTCGAGCGGGTGAAGCTCGCCGCCCACAGTGGGGCCAGCGAGGGGTGGTCTGCTTGCCGGTTCGCCGCGCAGCCGATCGCTGGTCGGTTCAACGGCCTGGTGCGGGGTTTGCCGTGGTGGCGGGAACGCAAACTGCGTCGGGTCGCGGGCTATTGGTACGACGCGGCCGGCGGCGCGCTGTGGTATCGGCTCGCTGCGTTCGATGACGCTGAACAGGCCGCCTACCAGGCGTTGCAACGGGTGAATGGACCCGCCGGGACATGCTCGTGTTGCGCGGAAAGATTCAGGATGCGCAGGTCGAGGACGACTACCAGAACCGGGATCTCAACCAAGCTGTGCTGCAGTTGGCGAAGGGCTACAACGCTGCCCGGAAGGGAAAGCCGTACCAGGAGCCGGCGGTGGTGGCCCCGAAGTCGCCGGCTCCCCTGACGATCAAGGATCAGGCGGACCTTCGGTGGTTGCTGTCGCAGGACTGGCAGTGGCTGATGATCCAGGCCGCTGCGGTGCTCGCGACCGCCCGATCAGCCAGCGCCGACCGCCACTATCTGCCGTGGCTGTCCGATGCTTTCAAGCGGCTCAGCTCCACGCTGCCGGCGGCGGAGCTGGAAGAGATCGCCGAGCAATGGCGGGAACGACGCAGCCGCTACTTCGACAATCAACCCCCGGAGTTCATCCTCGTTGAGCTGTTGCCGCGCCGGCCCAGCACCTGGTGGTGGCGGCGCTGGCACCACGCCGATGAACCGCTCCCACTGCTGGGGAGCGCCGGCTCTGACAGCCCACGTGGGGCAGATGGGACGAGTTCGGCCGGCCGGCCTTCCTGAGGTAGGGCCAAGCGTGGATCCGCCAGGTTGCTCAGATGTTGAGCCGCCGCCCGTAGGTGGCGGCCAGGCGCGGTGTTCACTTCCCGGGGCGGGAAGTCAGGCCGAACCCGTCCTGTCGGTCACTGTAACGATGCTGCCGAGCAGGGAGCGGCGGGCGGGCATCATGGAGTAATGAGCACAGGAAGGCATCGACCAGCGTGGGTATGACGTTGTCGGAGATCACCACCGCTTATGCACGGATCGACAAGGTGTGGCGCTCGGCGACGCGGCCGAGCAAACAAATTTATTTGGTGCAGCTGACCCAGCTCGACAGCGCCACAGCGGCGGACTTTGACTTGCAGCAACCGGAGGTACGGGATCTGGTCCGCGGGATCCGGTTGCTGCGAGGGCGCATCCAGCTGGCTTTGGAACCGCCGGCGAGCTGAAGGGGCACGGTCGAAGTCCACCCGCAAGTCCCCGTCGTAACGCAGCACAGGCCGCGGCACTCCCCGCTGGCGTGGCGTTCAGGTCGACTCGCGCAGAGTTCATTCCTCCCCCGGCGCCAATGAATACGGCTCCGCCGGTTGTACCACCCGTCACCGACAGGTTTCAGCGATCAAGCATGTCGGTGTTCCATTACCAAGGTTTCGAGACAGTTCCAAAGCCAGCAACGACCGCTCCAGTGGGATCTTCGTTTCTGCTGGTGTGAAGCGTCGTGAAGCTGTCACCGGCTTTGCTCGCGTAGTTGTCACCGAAGGTCTACGCAGCAACGAGGCCTCCGCGCGGGTGCGACGTCGGCGTACCGGTAGCCGATCGGTGACTTGTCGACGGTCTGTCAGGGCCAGTTCTGGGCCTGTCCGGCCGACATTCCATTGGCAGAACTGGTCTGAGGTGTTGGGGTGCGCTGGGGGACATGACCTGCGTGGCCTCCTCGGGGGGATGCCACGACATCAGCCAAGTCGAACGTGCGTACTGGATAGCTGCTTGAGTCAAGTTGTCGTCGTTAGTGCTGGGCGAGGCTGTTTGTTCGGTGTGACTTGGGCGGATGACAGCACGCTCAGCCGAGTTGAGATGCTTGGATCGTGACCAGTTCTTTGTCCACGGCCCGTCTGCAGCTCGCTGCGCCGACGCCGGCGGATGCCGTGGCGATCTTGGCGATCGCCGGTGACCCCCGAGCGGTCGAGCACAATCCCTCCGACCTGCTCACGGACCTGACCGAGGCGCAGGATCTGCTCGGCCGGTGGATCCGGCACTGGCTGGACCGCGGCTTTGGATACTGGTGTGTTCGCGAGGTCGGCCGACCACGAGTGGTCGGCTACTGCGGACTTAAAGCAAGCACTGCAAAAGGGCTTTCGGTACTCAACTTGATCTATCGGTTCACCCCGGACGTGTGGGGTCGTGGTTACGCAACCGAGGCCGCCACCGCCGCCATCGCCTGGGGCACAGAGCATCAACCCAGCACGCTGATCCTCGCGCGCGTCCGTCCGGCCAACGTGGCCTCGCAGAACGTGGCCCTCAAGGTTGGCCTCCGGCGCGACCACGGTATGGACGACGAGGGCGAGGACGGCCTGGACCTCGCCTACACGACCCGACCCCGGACTACCGAGTGGGTGCAGTTGGAACTGCCCACCGACATTGCGCTACCTGCCTCACCCACCTTGCCAGCCGGGGTGTCGCTGGCGTCAATCGCTGAGCTGGGAGACACCGAACAGCTACGCCGCCGGGTGTACGAGCTGAACAAGGAGTGTGCCGCAGACATCCCCGGACGCGGAGAATTCTTCAGCTACGACGAGTACATCCAGCGACGCTTCGCCGCTGACGGGTACCAACCCGAGGGCGCAATGCTGGCGCTTGACGGCGACGCGCTGGTGGGGCTGTGCGTCATCAGTTATGTGCCGGGGCGCGAGTGGGCCTTCATCGAGATGACCGGCGTCCGTCGATCTCATCGACGTCGGGGCTGCCACTGCCCTCAAGACGGCGGCGATCTGGCAAGCCCGGGGCTGGGGTGTGTCGACCGTGCGAACCGTCCACCACCGCGGCAACACCCCGATCATCACGGCCAACCGGTTGCTCGGCTTCATCGATACGAACTTCATGCTGAACCTGGGCACACCCGCCTCTGGCATAACGGGTCCCTGGACCAAGCCGTAAGACCAGCTGTGATCTGCCCAAACACGACTTGACTCAAGCAGCTACCCAGTACGTGCGTACCACCGGGACTGCACAGCTGTGTTGAGCCAGTCCGACAATCCCGAAACTCACGGTTATCGCGGTGTTGGTCTGTCATGTGGGTAGTTCATGAGAAAACGCTTCGCGCGGGCAGAATCTCGATAGGTCACGACGATCAAGGCGAGATAGACGACGATCGTGCCGATGGCCAGCCACCAGCGG
>JAABUY010001869.1_pt1 | contig 26728 bp, 32 predicted proteins | sample 5560271 | NCBI WGS metagenome assembly JAABUY01 (sample SAMN10711886, study PRJNA513374) | rock metagenome | isolation source: Antarctica rocks | place: Antarctica: Victoria Land, University Valley | reverse complement strand
ATTGGAGGGGAAATCGAGCTGAGGGAGAGGGGGAGAGGGTGGGGAAGAGGAGGAAGTTGGATCTGGGAGGGGGAGCGGGGCAAGAGATGGATGGGTTGGTGGGGTAGGGCTAAGTTGGCTCGATTGTGCATCTGCATCTGCATCATTATCGTTGGGCTCGCAATCGCACTAGCGCTTCGACAGCTCATGGTCCCTCTGAGGTCGGTGAAACATTTTATGTTTATATTGAGATAAAGATAGCTGAGCGATGAGTGATAGGATATAAGTCTTGCGCAGCCGAGCCAAGCTTCCATGCGATTGACTATTGACCAAATGTACCAGGGGCCTGATGCAACGATTATACCACTAAATCCTCCTCAAACCGGACCTTCGAACCCGACCCAATGCTGTATATCCGATGCTGGTATCACACCCGATCCCGCTTCCCCGCCTCCTTCCGACTCGTCCTCATCGGCGCATCACCATCCGTCTCCCCCTGTTCTCCGGGCGGATGACTCTCTGCGGGGTTCGCGGGACTCCGAACGGTGAAGTCTTTCCCTGTCTAAGACACCACCGAAATCAGCGTCCTCCACGAAAAGGGAACAAAGGAACGAGGAATGAGGGTTGGGGAGGGATAGGGGATCGACGTACCTCTTCTTCCACGCCCTTTGCAGCGGATGAGGGGTTGGGGTCGTTGTTGAATGCGGCGTCGGTGTGGGCTACGTCGTCGGTCTAAGCACGCTCGTGTTAGTACTGGTCGGACACTGAGTGGGGCTCCAAAGAGAGAATGGAGAGGGAAAGGCGGAAGACCAAGTGGTAAGGAGGAGAGAGGAAGAATGGAAGAATGGAATGGTGGAAGGGAGACGTACCCCAGCCCCACTCGAACCCGCCTCATCGCTATACAACTCCTTCTTACCGAAATCGCTCGCATACGTCCGAAGCTGATACCCGTTTCCGAGCGAGAGAGGAGAGATAGTCCGGCTCGATGCGCGGGGTCGCGATGGACCTGCAGCATGGGGTTTGGAGAAGGGCATGAGCTCGAATGCGGGTGGGGCGGGCGGAGGGGGGACGATGGGTGTGCGGAGGAGGAGGAGGAAGGTGCGTTTGGCGGTTGAAAACATTCTGAGCCGAGCGAGCGGAGCGAGCGAGGATGTACTGCGAGCGAGGACGGAGATTGGCTTGATGTGAAGGGAAGTAGCGATGGAGGTAGAGAAGTGCTGCTACTTTGGTATCGGGGGTCTGAAAACGTGAAGGAGGTCTGGGAATGATGTAGCGGACTGAGATCGAATTCTCGTTCCGGACGTCTTGGGTGGCGGGGGCTGACGTCATGCGTCATCAGGCTCACTTAATTTCCCATGCTATGAAATCTCTGAGCAGCTCGTTCGACCTGTACGCTTTGAGGGTTTGCGGGGATGTGCGGCCGGTCGGGATTGAGATACGCTATGGTATGGGAGATCTTGCACCGGCGACATGGAAGCAGTGACAATAATCATTCAGTGGGAAGTGGGAAACGTGGGAGCGAGATACAAAATCTGGAGACTACAAGTTGATGAAGCGAAGAGCAGCACCAGCAGAGCTGAGCAATCTCGTCGTACCACCCGTGCAGCTGAAAAGAATCCTGCGAGCTCGTTGATGGCAGGATTTCTCGCCGAAGCAGAAATGTTCGCTTTTGGCTCAACCGATCAGCGAAGCAGTCGCTGAAACGCTCGAGTTTATTTCCATCTACTTTGACGATTCCATCATCCCTTAGCTACTGGCTACAAGATCCGAGTGGCCGTACGAAACGAGAGTGACGAAATGGCCTGGCAACGATGTCTTGTGGGCGTCAGCGTGCTGCTGGTAGCAGGCATTGCTTTGGCCAAGGTGGATCAGGTGAGCTCTGACTGTTCTGCATGTGATGAGAACATGGCTTCCATGGTCTGTCTGGACGAGCAGGGCTGTCATCTCCCCTCTAGATTATCTCTACAAGCGCCTCAATGCTGATGCCCTGATGCGATTAGGCGAAGCTGCAATCCTTCTTCTCCGCCCCGTCACATGTTGGAGCGCATGAACACGGCACGACGATGAAGCAGGTCTTCGCTACCCTCTTCCCCTTCAAAAGTCCCGCATGGAATTCGGGTGAGCGCTCCATATCCCATTTCTCTTGATGCTGACTGAGGATGCTCTGACAGTGCTCGCGACACTCTACATCTCCTCGTAAGTCCCCCTTCCTCCTATCAACCTATCGACCACGAACCCTCCTTTCCCCCATCTGCCCGCAAATCCACTCAGAGGCTCACTAACGCTCGCCTCGCAGCGTACCCAACGTCATCCTCCTCCTGGTCCCCTCCACCCTCGAGCCATCCTCACTTAATACGATGATAGCGTTCGCGACCGGCGGTTTACTGGGCGATGTGTTCCTCCATCTCGTCCCCCACGCTTTCTTTGGCGAGGAGAATGGCGCGCACGGGCGTAGTGTGGTGATTGAGGAGAGGCGGAATATCGTCATTGGGTGAGTGCGGTCCGACTGCGCGAACGGGGCTCAAGCTGAGTGTTTTTGTGAGGGGCGCAATCTTCGTGGGGTTCGCAGCGTTTTTCGTGCTGGATAAGACTATGCGGGTGCTCAGCGCTTCTGCCGATCCGGATTCGGGTCACGGTCATTCGTACGGACATTCCCACACCCACACCGCTCCGTCCGAGGGCGAGTCGACGGCCGTATCCTCGTCGAATGGAAAGACGGAACTCCGATCCCGCAAGTCCCCAGAGGACGTGAGCGGCACCACCCCCGCCGCACCCGAAGAGACGGCCCAGCCGAACCCCTCGCTCCGCCTGTCTGCATACCTCAACCTATTCGGTGACTTCACACATAACATCACCGACGGTCTGGCGATGGCGGCGAGTTTCTATTCCAGTCCCGTTCTAGGCGCCGTCACCACGATAGCCACTTTCTGCCACGAGATACCCCACGAAGTGAGTCCCCACTCCACTCCATACCAAGATTGAGAATAGCGAGGATGTGCTGATTCGGATAGATTGCGGACTACTCGATCCTCATCAAATCAGGTTTCACCAAACCCCAAGCCATGGCCTCGCAATTCCTGACCGCCGTCGGAGCCTTCGTAGGCACCTTCCTAGGGATCTGGATCGCCGAGACGTCAGGCACGGGGAATACCGACGTGTCGATCAAAGTTGGGGAAGGGATTCTTGGGACGAGTGTTGGGGCTGGGGAGATGGTTATTCCTATGACGGCGGGAGGTGCGTTGAGCCGGTCTCATCGGACGGAGCTGATGACTCGAAGGGTTTTTGTATATCGCGAGCGTCAGTGTCATTCCGGAACTGTTGGCGGAGTCGAGGAGCGGGAAACAGGCTCTCAAGGAGGTGAGTGCATCGGTCTTGGGAGTTGGTCTGTGCTGATGGAGAGCCGGCAGTACGCGGCGATGGCGTTCGGGGTGTTTTGCATGGTAAGTCTCAGCGCTGCAGAATCCAGCAGCGGATTGCTGAGGATTTACAGGCTGTCATTGCATGGAACGAGTAAGCGTTTGACCTGGGAGGATGTGGGGGGGGTCCTACAAATCATACAAACTGCATGAATAACTAAGTCGACCTCGGAAGCCAAACGACTGACTTTCTCGGCTTTGCGTCATCGCCTTCGCCGCGCGCACAGACGTTCAGCGCGGAACCAAAATAACAATATTTCTGCCACACGAAAAGCCCCCATCACGTTGGACGGCACACCCCCAGATTCATAAGTTACTTTGTCTGCGGCTACGACCATCCCTCGCTTGTATTGACTATCCAATCTACCTTGCACGTGTCTTTCTGGATACTGTGACTTCGTCTAGCTTCGACTCCATCACTTTCTCGTTTCTCGTTTATTCTCGTGATAGGTGGATCGTACCGTCTCTCACCCCGATATCGACCGTCCACCGCCGAGATGAGTTCAAACCACCACGCCACGTTCACCTGGGGCGCCGGTCCTCAATCTGTGAGTGGCCCTCATGGCCTCTTGCCCTCACAGCGAGCTCGCTGACCATTTCTCGTTCATTCCCTGATCACTCGACCTTCCACCGCTTCGCATATACTGTCAATCTCCTCCCGGCCGTGATGGCAATCCGGTTGGATATCCCAGGTCTTCATCGCCGGCAATTTCAACAACTGGTCCGGCGATGCCTCACCGTTGGAGAAACAGCCTGACGGGGCGTTCTCTGCTGCGATCCCGATGCCTTGCGGGGAGAAGCAGGCTTTCAAATACGTTGTGGATGGAGGTGGGTTCACTTATCTCTCTCCCTTCCCTCCTTCTCCCTTCCCTCTCCTTCTTAATCCTCCCTCCCAGGGCAACGATTCTCGACATGGGGAACTTGCGTTGACTTGTGGTATGGACGCAATGGCTAACGATGTCTCGCAGAATGGAAGGTCCGAGAAGACGAGGCGAAGGAGTGGGGTGAGTGAAGCTGCTCTTCTTCCGTTGCTCGTTCACAGCTTGAAGCTGTGCATGAGAGCGAATGGAAGCTGACACGACGTGCAGATGCCGCTGGCAACATGAACAACGTACTCCCTTTCAATGGTCGATGGTAAAGAGCGCTCGCTAATGCTCGCTCGCGTAGGTCTACAGCGCCCCCCACGCCCCCGCTTCCAACGGTACCGGTCCCGCCGCAGCAGCTGTCCCCGCCCCAACGGGCGGAGCCACCTCCGTCCCCTCCTCAACAGCACCAGACACCGCCGCTCCCAGCACGACCACGAAAAGCACCGAGCCCGAAACACTCATGGCTGCGTCTGCACCTCGTGCTGCGTCGGGAGGGAGCTCTGCGGCTCTGGGCGGTTATATGCTCGGAGCGGTTTCTGGCAGGACATCTGCCCCGAGCAAGGGATTGACACCGGTGCCGGATACCTCTTCCAGGACTACTACTGGCGCTCCTACCACTGCGGCTTCGACTACGACTACGTATGCTACGACTGAACCAACACCTGTAAGGACCGAGAGCGCTGCTACCATCAGCACTGCAGGAGCATCGACCGCCGAGGCTCCCCAGACGTATATGGGCTCGGCGATGGCGGCGCTCGGTGCGATCGTTGGCGGTGCTGCTACCGCTGTGGAGAACGCCACAGGTGTCAATCTCGGTCAATCCCATCAACCGGTCAGTAGTCACGTTCGACAGAAAGCGGATTGTCGAGCTGATTTATTTCAGATGACTGTCGACGAGGCGGAATCCAAGGGGATCAACGTCGACAGCCTGGAAAAGAAGGATGCACCTACAGACACCGTCTCGCCAGCCGGCACTGCGCCTTCCAATTCATATGTAGCGGCACTTGAGGAGAAGATGGACGGGCTGAAAACCACTGATACGACGGGAGCAGGCTCGTCGCTGCCAAACGGCGGGGCTTCTTCCAGTACGGAGCATCTCCTTCGCCAATATCCAGCTGACTTGCCCGACCTTTCAGCATCATACGACAACGCGCCGACCCCTCTCCCAGCAGACGACAAGCCCGAGTATGACATTCCCGCGCAGGTTGACACAGGCGATAACCACAACCACGTCCCGATGCCAGTCATCACCGACATGTCCGAGCGGGACCCGAAGAAGGACCGGACGCTTGACTCGACTACCAACTCAGACTCGGTCGGCACCAAGCCCATCACCTCGGACCCTTCCGTCAGCGCTGAAGCCGCGAAGAAAGATGCTGAGGCCAACCCCGGTACGACAGGATCGACTGGCGCGGCTGCCGCTGGCCTCATCCCAGAGGGTACCACCGTCGCCAAGCCCGATGCGAAGAGCGCAAATCTCGACGCTCCCGCTCCGGCCACCACGTCCGCCGCCGCTACTCCCGCTGATGACACTGCGACGAAGATCAGTGCCGCTGCCGCTACGACGAGCCCCGGTATGGCCGGCACCACCCCAGCGACCACTGGAAAAGCCGCTGTAACCCCGGCTACACCTGCCAAGGGCGCTGCTCTGATCGCGACACCGGCCAGCCCACAATCCAATACGTCCACTCCCGCCAAGCCTGCTCACAAGAAGGAGACTACCGACGCGGATATGCGGAAGAGGAAGTCGAGCTTCTTCGGCAAGGTGCGTCCCCTTTTCAATCTATGATATCCGGCTGACGAGATCTAGATTAAGAACGCGTTCAAGGACAAGAAGTAGACTGTTGATTGGACGTTGCTTTCCTCGATACCCTACCCATCTGTCGGGTTTACCCGTATTCACCCTTTTAATGCCGCAAGGTACCGTCTTGGTGTTCTAGTTTAGTGTTGTGCGAGGAGAGGCGGCGTGAGGGGATCTCTTAGATTTTATGGATGCAAATGATGCTTTCGGGATCGGCCCTGGCTTCAATTCCCTAATCAAGGGGAAAGTGAAGGATTCAAGCGGGCATATTTTGCATAAACAGTGATACTGGAAAGCCCCACCCAATCCCAAATATCGCTATCCCCCCCCAAAGCCCGGATCATTCCAATCCCAATCCCTCTATGCCTAAGCGACTTATCAGCCATGATGCAAGAGCGCGAGGCTTAAGGGAAACCCACATGGCCCTCAAACTCATAATCGATCCCCTTCTCCTTGATCTTCCTCTTCCTCTCCTCCTGCCTCCCCAAAACCCCCTGATCCGCCTTCTCCCTCTCCTCCTTCGTCCGCGGCTGCCCCATCCCCTGTCAGCTCTAAACCCACTCAGCCTGATGTCTAGTTGAAGCCCGGACTCACACGCTCATTCTTCATCTTCTCTACTCTGGCACGGGGGACTTTCCGGAATTTCTTGTTCGCGCCGACCCATAATTGAGGGTGGACGTCTTCCGCGGGAATCACCTACCATCCACCTCTCAGCTCATAAACTAGGACTGGAGGGAGGGGAAGGGGGATGAGGACGCGGAAGGGGGACTGACCTGGCATTTGAGGAGATGACCCATGAGGAGGTAGTTGTCCATCGTATCCGCCACGATCTCTGCCACACTCTTCGACATCTCGATGTACGCGTGATGTTTCGATGCCCCGGTCTATGGTGGCCCCTCGTCAGATGCTCGCACCAGTCAAGCTTGGGCGGTAGACGCTGACTGACCTTACGGTTCCGAGCGAGACGGAGTCGGGTGACATCCCCGAATTGACTGAAGTACTCTTTCATCTCGTCCTCGTAGAAACCATGTGGGATCCGACCGAGATACAAAGTCCCCTTCTCCGATTCCTGCCTCTTCATTAGTACTACTAGACTACGTGAAGGAGTGGTGAACCCACCTTCTTCTTCTGAGCCTTCTTGAGACGCGCCTGAACGGTCTTATCGTCCTTCGCGACCATAGGCAGACTCCCCATATCGACCTTCCGCCCCGCCTCTCGAACAGCCAGGTCCTCCGCGTCGCTCTCATCGTCAGAAGAGTCCGCCCCGACCTCCCCATCAGACGAAGCGAAACCGTCGATGACGTCCTCGGTCATATCCTCGACAGCAGCTTTACCCTTCTTCGCAGTCTCGCTCGCCGCCTTCTTGCCCTTCTCCACCATAGGCTTCGCCTTCGCCGCCACGTCCTTCGCTGCTCCCTTGGCTTTCTCGGCGGTGGGCGCAGTGGTGTCCGCGACGTCCTTTGCTTTCCGCTTGCCGGTCTCGACGGTGTCGGTAGCTGCTTTCTTGCCTTCGGCAACAGTCGCTTTGGCGGGCTCCTTGTTCTCCTCGATCGCTGCGGTGGCAGCATCGACAGCCTTCTTGCCCTTCTTCTTCGCCTCGCCAGTTATTTCCTTCCCCTTGGTCGCGGCGACCTCGATGAGATCGCCCGCCACGCCCTCGCCATCGGCAGCCGCTTTCTTGCCTTTCCTCGTCACGGCGTCGACCATCTCGCCGCCGTTCGCCTGGACGTCCGCGGCAGCGTTCTTGCCTCGCTTACTTGCCACTTCCACCACCGCCTCGCCCTGAGCTTGCACATCCGCAGCCGCCTTCTTCCCCTTCTTCGTCGCGACCTCGATGACATCGCCGGCCGTATCTTGTGCATCGTATGCGGCTTTCTTGCCCATTTTCACAGCGGTATCAGCGAGCTCGCCACCCTTCTCCTGAGCATCTTTCGCTGCTCTCTTTCCCGTCCTTGTCGCGGTCTCGGCCAGGTCGGTAGCAGCCTTCTTGCCCTTCTTAATCGCCGCGTCCACCACCTCCGCGCCCTTCTCTTGCGCGTTCGCCGCTGCTTCTTTCCCCTTCTTACTAGCCACTTCGATCGCGTCACCGGGAGCTTCCTTAGCATCGCCAACTGCCTTCTTCCTCTTCTTCGTCACTGTATGCACCACGCCTTCCCCATTCTGCTGGACGTCCGCGACCGCCTTCTTGCCCCTATTCTTCCCCTGCTCTACGACCTCCTGACCATTCACAACCGCCTTCTTCGCCTTCTTCTTCGGCGGTTCCTCCCCGCTCATATCCGCCGCCAACCCACTCGCCTCCCCAAACACCTCCACAACACCCTGCATCGCGTTCCCCATAGCACCCGCCACGCCCCCCAGAGCTTTCATCACCGTCTCCTCGGCACTGCTCATGAAATCCTCGGCCTTCTTTCGGTTCTTCGGGTCGTTCGCTGCTGCTTGTACCTCCCCGGCAGCTTCGGTCGCATTCGATTGAGCAGCTGCTGCAGCTTTCGCAGCCTTCCCCTTGCGAGGTTTGGTAGCCTCGATTGCGTTCTCCACTTGAGGTTGGACAGCCGACACGGCACCCTCGACTTTTTCTTGAGCGGCCTTGCCAGCTTTCCCAGCCTTCCCTTTCGCAGCCTTCATGTCCATACCCGTATTCTCCTCGACGACAGCCTCGACCTTCCCCTGTGCCTCCTTCGCTGCCTTGGTCGCCTTGTCTTTCAAAGGTTTGGCAGCCTCCATCGCGTCACCAGCTTTATCCTGTACAGCTGCAGAAGCGTCCGCCGCGATGTTCTTCCCCTTCTTTTTCAGTCCCGGTACATCCACTACCTCCCCAACCCCGGCCGGCGCCTCACCATCGTCCAGCGTCAGATCTCCCGCAACATCGACAACGTGGCTGACGGACTTGACGACGCTCTGGATGGTAGATGTTACAGCTTCGAGCGCGGTCGAGGAGGTCGCAGCTGGAGGAGGTGGTTTCGCCTGTTTGGCTTTCGAAGAAGGAGGTTTGGACGTGGATTTGGGTTTCTTGATAGAGGGTCCAGACGTGGAATCGGGTGCAGTACGTTTTGCCATCGTGAGGATTTCGTGAGGTTGTATTGATGGGGAAGAGTGCGTTAAGAGACGCGTGGAATGGGGAGCCAAATATCATCTTTTGGGTGGCGGGTCACACGTCATCCCTTAAGGCGCAAATGGCTGATAGTGGCATTGGAGCGTAGTCCTCCGATCGAACTCTGCTTGCATGCTCTCAGCTCCTCTCCCTCCCCGTCGCTAGTCAGGTCGACTGGAGTCGAGATGCATTGCTTCAGTAATGACCTCCCCACCAGCGTCCTAACATTTTAAGCTATCTATCGGGATGTTGTCAAAAAGTGGAGACCCGCATGGAGAATGGGGCTTCTCCGGGAATCGAACCCGGGTCAGGTGCAGAATCGAGTTAACCCGAAGCGCCTAGTCTCCCACTAGCCCAAGAAGCCGTGCTATGGTGCTTAGACGCTTTGGCGGAACATTGCCTTAGGACACTTATAAAGGGTCCTTGCGCTCCGCTATCATCTTTCCTCTTCTATTCCTAGCCCGGTCCCCACGGCCTTTCTCGCCGTATTTTATCCCCGTCCTGGTGGTCTTTCCTCTCCTTTTTCCTAGCCCGGTCCGCACCACGGCCTTTCTCACCTTTTCCTATCCCCGTCCTGGTCCTCAGTACTCTTCTCCGTCCTCTCCTTGTCTTCTCGTGACTCCCTCGCTCTCTGCTCGTGTATCCTGGCCAGCTATGCGGCCGGCAATTGTGATGGCGACGTTGTGCGCGGCCTTGCCGTCGCCAGGTTGTAGTAACGGAGGTGGGATGATGCCGTAGCAGAACCTAGTGGGGCAGTCAGCGGTGCCCTCGATGAGTGCCGAGATGTAGTTTGTCCATTCCTCCTTTAAAACCTCTTGATCAAGCTCGATTGCCTTCGGCGTCCGTTTTGAGTGCCTTCTTCTTCTCCTGCGCACGGATGTCGTCGAAGTGCGGGCAGTGCAGGAAGAGATGCTCCTCGTCTTGCCACGGGTTGTCGCAGTAATCACAAGCCGGTGATGTGATGACACCCGTCTTGACTCGCTTGTGGTTCGTCCAGAAAGCTCCGATCCTCAGCAGGAACTGGTATTTCGTGATGAGGGCTGCTGGAGATCGAACGTAATAGTATGGCGAGATTGGCGTACGATCCGGGCAGATACCGAGGCGGAGGATCTGCTTAGAGCCCTGCGTTTGCCGAGATCGCTCGATGAGATTGTCGTGAAGGTTTGTTGCCCATGTGTCGGGGAGATATTGGCCGAGTACCCTCGAATAGGGTACGTAGTTCTTCATGTAGGCCGTCGGTGCCGGTACGTACGCAGCTGCTCGGTGCGCTTCCTTCGCCGCAACGTCGGCTGCCGCGGTGAGTGAGGAATCGTCGTCTGTCGCATCAGTGTGTGTGCTTTAACGTGTTCGATAAGGGCTGGCGTCGTTTGCACGATGTCGGCCAACCAGCGGTGGAATTCACTTGCTGGTCGGTGTCGCCATGGACCTATCTGAAAGTCGGCTGTCCGAGCTGCTGAGCTTGCGCGGACCGAGTTGAGGTGATCGGTGATCACGCGCTGCTGACCCGGTTGACCTGCAGAGATTGCTAGCGCCCCAATCAAACCAATGAGCTCACCGTGCAAGGACGAAGTGGACATCCCTGAGAGGCGGATGACGGAAGACTGCGGTCCGACGATGGCTGCTGTAGTCGAATTTCCACCCCCTTCAAGGCGTTTGGAGCTGCCGTCGGACGCCCACAGTCCCCTGTCGTGCCATGGGTGTGCAAAAAGGTGTTGCGGACAGTCAAGGTAAGATCGCGTTGACGGTCCTTGGGCGCTCGGAACGGAGACAAATCATTGAAAGCCAACACGGAGGGCAATTCGAGCTCGGGAATCCATTGCTTGACACTCGCGACGTCATTCCTAAACTGTGGCCTACGAGTGATCAGTGGTTCAAGGTTCTTAATCCAGCTTTGCCAGGATACTTCGAGGTTCGTGACTCTGATGATCTCGTCCAGACTACGTTTCTCTTGGACTCGCCGAGGGGCCTTGTGAGCGAGACGATTCAACACATGTTCGGCGCAGCAACGAGACCAGTCAGACTGATCTGTGTCTGTGATCGTCAACCGTGCCAGCCCAAGGTACTGGGTCGCAGCCCCCCAGGTTGTCGGAGTCGACTTCGCATTGTTGTCCGGCACACGTTCCAGCGGTGGACGGCATTTATTATCGATGCACTACCAGTTAGCGAGAGTGATCCGGGCGAGGCATCGAAGGGGGGTGAGGTGGTGGTTCAGGCTCCGCAGGACCATTGTGATGGCGATTTGGCCATTGATACGGTGGATTGAGGGAAAGTCGAAGCCGTGGTGTGATATCGGTAGGGACAAGATGGCGGAGGCGGTGAATCGAGTTTCAAGAGCGTCTGTAACCTTTCGGGTGATGGCTGCGTCCAGTCTGGGAGCTGCGATTGGCGAGAGCGGTTGTAAAGCTAGCCGTGGACGAATCTGGGGCAGTAGGAGAGACCAGACCGCTTTCCGGAGGATTGAGATTGGGTACCGCTTGTTCTTTGGCAATGGAAAGCGTTCGATGATGGTGAGAAGGGCTTGCAGAGTGTCATTTTAATCCAAGAAGGCCGTACGGAGCATTCGAGGCTTGTTGGTAACCGGTACCCGTCGTCTAACCCCGTTGATCGTCAAGTCGACGACGCCCGGCAGGTCGTCCTTGTTGCCGAGAGCAAACGGTTGTGGATTCCCTCGTCTCAGAGTGATTCGAAGATGCTCGAGGGTGAAGTCTTGCGGCCAGATGAAAGCTCCGACGCCACGTAGCTTGGCTTTGTAGTCTGCAGCTGCTGCACAGTTCAGCCATGGCTTCTGCTCGACCGCAGGTGGGGTGTCGCGGTGGCGCAGCGTTTCGAAGTAGAACGTCCAAGTTTCGAGTCTGCCTGCTGGCGTACTAGCGACCAAAGTAGCTGGGTCATCCGGGCCTCGCAACTGAGATCCAACGTTGGATGGCTGGGGAATTCTGCCGCCATCCGCTGTCGCATGGGTCCGGACGAGGGTTCTCTGGTGGTCCTGCAAGTACGCCTTGACTCGAAGATATGTCCCTGAAGCATTTGCTGCGATACATTGCAGTAAAGGCGGGTTCGTCACGGAGTAAGGGTAGAACATGTGTTTGATCGGCTCAGCTCGCAAGATCCGCTTGAAGTCCTCCGTCTGTGCATTATTAGCCAACCGCGCGAGATTCTTCTTTGTCTCTTTGTGGAGCTCCTTGCGAAGCGTGTTCTTATACTTTCGCAGGCGTTCGACCGTGATTAAGTCTCGGCGGATTTCCTTGATAATCCGATTCCATTCAAATTGAGCATCCCTCCAATTGGAAGAAAGGCCTCCATCCGGTTCTCTGCTGCACCTCGTATTAGGCGTCCAATCGTCTTCAAGCGGCGCACGATAGCATCGCATATAGGACTCGATCCTGGCCCTGGTTCTCGGTTTGCCTTGCCTTTTTGCCTTGTACGAAAACGAGGAATTCGAAGCGGTTATGAATTTGGCATCACAGTAACCGAGCAGCCTGTCATAACCCGCATTGGTCGAGAGCTCATCTATCGGTGGCAGGTCGTTCGCGAGGCTTTCTGAGAGTCGATCGCGAAATTGATCGAATATCTCGGGAGCTGTTTCGCGACGGGGCATACGCAGCCGAGCTGGAGCCGGGTTTTTTAGACTGCGCGTGCTCGGTATCATGGTGCCGATCGGAATATGAGCTAGTGCCGGGCGATGTACCCGGGAATAACGTCAACCGCCTCCATCAGTCTGCAGGTCATTCTGGGGTGGAAAACAAACCTGTCGAGAATGGTTTTATGTAGCAGATCCGCTTAGTTGAACGCCGTCCAATCTTTGTGCCCGTGTACTCGCAGCTGTGATTCCCACGAATCGACCGCGGCGACAGCTGTCATGAAGTTCCAATACGTTCGGCGGAGGAAATCCGCAACCTGTTTGCCTTTCGGTGAGTATGGCTGCGTCAGCTCCCATCGATGAAGTGTTGCGTTGACATCATTACCCATTACCCATTCGGTATTACCACTCACCAAGGTGGTCATCTCTGACCAGAATATTCCGTGAATGCCTTCTCCCATCGAAGTCACCAATGGTTGGAGCGTAAACTGCAATCAGGTTCAGCGATCTGTGATTTACCGCGACAACACGACCATCGGTCTCGGGACACGGGCGAACTTGAATCTCGTGCGCTACCGTCAAAGTCTTGTCAAGTAATGCTACACCACGCGTGACTCGCGCGGGTTTAGCGGTGAAGATCTGATAGTGTTGATGTATCGAGAATCTGAAGCCGGGAAATGATGCCCAGTCGATAGGAAGTTTTAGCTCGTCCTTCGCTGTCTGCCATGTCTCGGTGAGTATCAATACGTGTGGCATAACGGTCTTGATGAGGTTCAGCAGTCCTAAAGCTTTTTCGCTATACTTCTGCAAACCGTTGCAGTTATACGTCAGCATTTGTAGAGGGTCACTGTATGCCTGTACGGCGGGAGCCAAAGCAAGGATAGCGAGGATCATGAGGCCAGCATGATTGGTGATTGTTGATCGGCACGTGTACCTGCCCCGGTACACCACGAACAATCCCAAACTAACGATCCCGAAGCAATCAAGGAGGGGAAACTTGAATGGAACCTGCGTGATTGGGCTTCCTGTGGGCTTCCTGTGGGGTGTAAGCGTATGCTGAAGCCGACATCAGTTGAGCTCGGACATACCTCCCCCATCTCTGCGTCTTCTGCCTCAACCTCGCCTTCTAGTCCGTCTTCCGCGTTCACATCATCCTCAGCAGCTTGGTCTCCGGCGAAACTGCCCTCAGCCACCTGGTGTCCGGTCTTCGGCCTTTTGCCAGACTTCCCGGAAGTACTCGACTCTGGAGCGTCACCGGAGTTGTCGACGTTCTGGAATCGGAAGCGAGAGGGATCAGAGAGAGCCCGAAGCTGAGCGCTGGAAATCAGGCGGGGGAGTTGAACATTGTGTGATCTCTGGTACAGGGACAGCGGAATCGTCGATTGTCTTGACCGCCGCTTGCGCCATCTCAGCTTGACTCGTCCAAAGCCTCATGTCTTCCTCCGCTTGAGCCGCCGATCCTTGAGCGTCCGCTAGGAGGGCGCGTCCAATGTCCGAATCCATCGAGCCCCAAATAGCGATATCACGCCTTGCCTTTTCACGGCTGGTTGATGCGATGTCGAACTTGTTTCTGTAGTACATTAAGCCCATCCGAGCATCAGAGCGGGCGTCTCGTTGACTGTTTGTCTCGGTGTTCCAGGTCACAAGGCGGTGGAGGTTGGCCTGTGCCTCCCGTTTCGTCTGATAGATCAATACAGTGGCTTGAATTTCTTCGAGCCGCTGCATGCGGGTGATCACCTCGGCTCCCACCTGCTCCTGACGAGTGTCCCTTCTCTCGGCCTGTTGCTCCTCGTCTGTCCCGCCTACGATTCTCTGCAACCAAAGCTTGATCGACCGTCTTTGCTTCGGCGTTGAGGTCGTACACGAGTTCCCAGGGTGCGAAATGCTCTGGCATCTGTTTACAGATGTAGACTGCGAAGCGGAAGTCCGTCGGAGTAACCATGAACCATTTCTCGTGGACATGATGGCCGTCGTTGAGAAGTGTCTCCTCGGTCCCTTCTTGAGCATTGAAATCCTCAACCCAGTCGAAAGCTCTTCCTCGATGTCATCTTTAGACCAAGCGCCTGCGCCGTGGATCGCGATACTGCATGGGTTGGTCGGGATCAGAACATCTTGAGTGGGAACGAAGTGGACGTCGTAGCCTTCGAACACCCAAGTTTGATGCTTTTCGTCGATAAACTGTTCCGAGGCCGGGTGAAGGAATCTGACGTGTCGTTCGTGAACGTACGAGTTCTCCTTCGTGTAATCGAAGCGTCCCCAATCTCGAAGTACCAGATGGCCCATATCCTGACACATTCTTCTCACCCACGCGCTGGCTTTGGTCTCCTTGAGATCGTCCCGCTCCACTCCTGCTGGTTTCGAGAAGACGAAATCGCCCTGAGCACGCCTGTCCAAATCCTTACCGCAGCTCCTGAACCCCTCCGCTTTCAGCTCGATAAGGGCCATTCTCACTGCATCCATCGCTTCGAGTTTCTTCGTAACATGAAGCTTGCCTAGCGGCGAGAAATTTATTTTGGCGGTAGACTGGAACTTGTTGGTGTTGCTAGTTTGCAAGTCCGGCTCGCCCTCATGGATGTCGAAGTGGCCGATCTCGATATAGCCCTCGTCTCCATTATCGAACTTCTTCCCTCGTTTGTTGATATTGTCAAAGATCCGCTTCAGCTTGGCTCGGGCAGCATCGGATCGATTGTGAGGGAGGCCAAAAACGCGAACTTCAATGGGCGACCGATTGAAAGCAGCGCCGGGTACCTTAATAGTACTGTCCGTCTCGACAGGAGCGAAATCATCGTCAATAGACGACTTCTACGCAAGGAGACCTTGGCACGCTCGATCGGCTTCATGACGGCCGCCTCGACCCAGTTGAACTTTGGCGGGGATATGACGACCTCGGGATCGCTGTCGACCGCTAGTAGAGCCGCCGTCTTGGTCGCAGGCGCGGTTTGGATGCTTCCCCTGAGAAGCTAGCGAAGCGGATGCGGCGTTCCGAGCTTTTTTCGGGTTGGTCACTTTGAACTTCATCTTCGTTTGTGCGGTCGGTAAGGAGTCGACATGCATCGGCTAATTGGTTGCCACGCTTCTGCAGAGGTTCGTACTGTTTATCAGTGAGTATTTCGTCGCAGGCCGATTGATGCTCACTATGTCTTCGCCTGGTGGAAGCGATGGAGGCGAGATTATGATGAGGTAGGTAGCTTCTAACGGCGATTGACGTTCGAACTGTGAGAAGTATAGTAGTGAGATGTCAACGATCACTGGGAAATCGCGGATAGAAGGCGACGAAGCCAGGTTCCGCTCTGATCGGGGTTTCGGGGAGGGCATGTGCTTGTGGAGCATGCGATGATAGGCTGCGCAGTCGTCCTCAATCAGCTTGACGAGGTGGTGAAGGGGAATGTGATGACGTAATACATTTCTATCAAGGAGGCAGCCGAGAGAGGATTTCGCCGACATTTTTATGCGGAAAGGGGTGACACACAATCCGTTGATGGTACTTGGTTCCTTCCGGGGTTTGGACCGGAGTGGAGCGCACGCAAAGGAGAAGAGCTGGGGCATAAGCGAATAAGGGGAATTTTCCCAAGTCCAGGCTGATCGGCCACGTGGCATCGGGTTGTGATCAGTAACGGTGATGCTCACTCAGCAGATGGGACGAGGGTGCGATGAGGGGACGTGAAGCAGGGAGAGCGCCGATGGCATGAGAGGAGGGAGGCCATGAAGTCATCCTCGGCGATGGCAGTCGGAGCGGGACCGTAGGTCGAGGTGAAATTAGTAGCTGGGCGAGCGTAGTCTGAGAAGCTGGATTTCGGCTTGCTTTTGGTGTCTGCTTTAGCTTTCACCGTAGCTTTCGCCCGTTTCAGCTTTCCCGCTGCCATCATACTTCAGCTTGAAGACTCCCAAAAAATAGGCAAGGGCGACTCACTTTTCCGCAACTCCTCATCCTCCCCATCAAAGTCATCCTCATCATCGCTCTCGTCCTCACCGTCTTCCGCCCCGTCCCAATCCTCCACACCATTATCGAAATATCCTCTCCCGTCGTCGTCGATGATGAAGTCGTCTCGCTCAATGCCGGGTGCCGACAATCGAGCGGTATTGGTCGTCTGTAAACTCGTCATAGAGCTCGGCTTCGTTTGGGCTGCAACATCCTATCAGCACTCCCCAGCTGGGACTCGGAACACCACTAGGGATGGCAAGATGGACACTCGAATCTGAAGCTGAGAAGCTCAAGGTACGGTGCCAGATTTCGCCCTTCCCTTCACTACGTGAGATGAACACCTTCCACTGCCCCAGCTGCCCACCCTTCGCTCGAGCTTCTCTCGGCGCTGCGAATCGATCACTCCTGCCCTCAGGCTTCCGTGTCCCGATCATGATGATTCCACAAGATGCAGGAGCGTCGTTCTGGTAAGATAAGGAAATAATTTGGAAGGCAAAGAAATCAGGAAATGTCGCGTCGCAAACACGCGTGGAAATTGGTCACGTGATCCGCCGAATCATTCCGTAATTCCTGGAGAGTTGCATCTATGCTTTACTATGCCATCGCCGCTTGATCAGCCTGAGCTACCTACGCCGATTCAGACACCACAGTCAGACCTGGTACCTACTCAACCACTCGCGACAGAGAGTTCCGATACCGGGGCTATCACGGCGGCGGAGGAGGCAAGAGGTGCTCCAGACGGACAAGGGGAAGAGGTGCATACTCTGGATATTGGGGAAGGGAACATCGTGAAGCTTGATAAGCTGGGGCCGATGATCATCAACTCTGATGGGGTGAGTCCCATGTATTCGAACGCCTAGGTCGAAGGTAGGGTTGGTGTTGGGCGAATGAGATTATGAAAAGACCCTAGAGAGGTTGTAAAGGACAGTCATGAAGGAGAGGGTAACGAGGCTAGAAGTCGTCCTTGCACTTTCTTTCCCGCCTCTCGCATCCCCGAAGCAATCACGCCATATCACCGGCACTTCTCGTCATCGGGGAAGTGTCGCAGGAGATATGGCAGGGACTTTTAAGCCGGATCAGCGTTCCTCAGATTAAAGCATTCAGGTGTGCGGCAGGTGGCCGTAGCGATGGAAACGCCAGCGGATGGTCGGTCTCGCTGATGCACCCTCAGACCCTCTCCCGGATCCACAATTGGCAAGACCTCCACCCGATCGAACAAGAACGAACCGTCCGTCTCCTCGTCAAGAAGCGGAATCTGGTGCGACTCCGACAGCTCGACGCGGAGAATCCTGCCTCGTCTGGCGAGGAGGAGCGGTTGACAGCGCTACAAGGCGGTTCGTGAGGTCGGGAGGAAGTTTGTACTGTACTATACTTGCATGACATCACGACAATACCCTATCATCGCTTCCCGAGTATCCCGCTCGGTCCATGTTCCTGCCACCCACAGCTTTCGCCCGCATCACAAGGAGTACAGGCGTCATGTCACGATTGCTCACCTTGGCATAACAATTCCGACAATACACCATCCCGTCCCTGTCCGACACCTTCGAAGGATCAAGCGTCGTCTTGCAGCTCGTACATCTCAAGCACCCTCTATGCCACTATCAAAACCAGCCCATCAGTCACTACCCTCCATTCCAACTCGAGTAAAGGGACCAGTCGGGGAGGGGGACCTTACTTGTGGTTGACCGCAAACACCTGTTCCGCAGCATAAACCCGTTTCTCACACCCACAACACATTTCCTCCCCCACCATCGGTCTCTCCCCAACTTTACTCCATGAACTATCTCCTCTCCGTGAGAGGCCCCGATCGTCCAGCGCCTCGGCGCGACCGGCGTAGGGGATAGTGATGGGTCTGTCGGCGCGGAAGTTCGGGCGGGTGGTCGAAGTGCTCGGATCGGGACTGCCTGTACCCCTATACACCGGCATCTCGGGAGTCGAAGGCGGTTTGGACAGGTTGGGTGGGGTATAGTATTCGGTTGGTGGGGGAGGGGACGGGGGGAGGCGAGCGGTTTGGGGGGGAGAGGCGGGAGGGGGCGAGAGGGGGTTTTCGCGGGGGAGGAGGCGGTGGATGAGGGATGGACATTGGCGTGGCGCAGATCGTGGGTGCCGAATAGTTGGGTGTAGCATCGGGAGCAGTACGTAAGTGGACCAAAAACTGGATTTGAGCTTAAAATGTGTAATTGGGTGGAAGACGGTACGAGGGAGTCATGCTCGACGAGCCCACCGGGATCATGGCGTGTACCGCAGTTCTCGCATTTCAGACACGGTTTATGGTAGATCTGCTCAAGTCAGCGTGGTTTGCAAGTATGTCTTGGAAGGATGGAAGGATGGGCTTAATCGGAGAGCACGACGGACCTTTCGAGCGGGACCCATGACTTGCTCGGCGTTATAGACTGCTCCGCCGCAGCTCGCTTTCGACTTCAAGCTTTGCGCCCTGCATCATGAATCAGCTGTGATTGCCATCTCTGGATGATTCACCCACCTTCCAGAGCGTCCGCATACCCTGCTCCGCAGCTTGCTCTTCAAGCTTCCGCATAGCCTCGGGACTCAGTCCAGCACCTTCCGCGGCTTGTAATCTGACGAAGACCGCTTTGAGCTTGAGAGCGGATCGCAGTGTCGACACACTGGAGGAGACATCAGCAGCAGGTCTGCGAGAAGGCGAGGGAAAATATACGTGTCGGTCACCACGTTGAAGCTGTTCTTAGCGCCATGGAACCAGCCGAGCGGAGCAAATTGCGATGAGGCCTGACATCGCTCTCAGTCTTACTCGTTGTCGACTGTCTGATAACTTACAGCATGTTGTACAGACTTCGCTTGGAAAGCCCGACCAATAGCGTTCAATAGCTCGACTCCATAGCTTTCGTCCTTCAAGTCCCTGTGCAACGGTCAGCATTGCGTCCATCAGACCCACACCGCTTACTCTGCCTCGAGCCTGAGCTTCTCCCGGAACGACGTAGCCACCGCTTTATCCTCCGGCCCCTTGGCTGCTTCTGTAAAGATCGACAGCTTGTTCTTGAGGTTCTCAGCCAGCTTCTCCACTCTCGCCCTCCTGATTCTCGCTTTCTGCACCGAGCTTCAGCGTCGTGCTACCTGGGAGGATTGGCGATCTCACCTCCTCCTGCTTGGCCCGATCCCGCATCATCTTCCGCTGCATAGCGTCGGGGGTCAGCATCGGTCGACCCGTCGGACCAATAATCATCTCCCCTTCCTCTTCGTGTTGCTGCTGGAACGCTTCCTTCATGTCCTTCCCTGTGATCCCTCGTCAGCATATACAGTATGTGGGTTAAGAGCGACATGCCGATGGAGATTTGTCCAATGAAGTCGTCGAACCGGTCCCCGCCGAACATCTTCCCAAACACCTCCTCAGGATCCTGGAACCCGCCGGCCGGCTCGGCGACACCTCCACCGTTCTTCTCGCCAAACTCGTTGTACTTGTGTCGTAACTGGGGAGCGGAGAGGACCTGATAGGCTATGGAGATTTGCTTGAATTACATCGGATAATCAGTATGACATGCTTGTCTCTTAATCTCTTCGGCGTCTGGATCATCTTGGTTCTTGTCGGGATGCAACTATACAAGTGGTCAGTGTAGACAACTATCTCGCATCTCGGCTGAGATATAGGCGGTAAGCTTCAACCGACCTTGATCGCCAATCGCCAATCGCCTATAGGCCTTCCTGACATCCTCAAGGGTACACTGACTTTCCAAACCCAATACGTCATAATACGCTATATCAAGCGGGTTCTTATCTCTCCCGATGTCACGACCCCCTCCCCCTCGAAAAGTGCTTGTGCCTGCGCTGGTGCCGGTGCCGGTTGGACGGGAGCTGGAGGATGATCCTGCTGAGGGCTTGGGTTGGGGGGTGGGAGAATAGGGTTTTGCATCTGAACTCCCAGTCAGACTTAGGGATAGCAGCGAGTATTTTTTGCGTACGAAGAGCAGCGGACGCGTAGAGAACCGATGAATGATGGAGGGATGATGTATTCCTGTTGAACTCGACATCTACGGTAGGCGACGGAATTCAGCTCAGCTCATGTGTGGTCCATCGGAGACGGCGATGTAGAGAAGGCGAAGAAGGTTCTAGGCGGTCTCAGGTATATTTTTCATGTGGACCATCAGAATCATGAAGTAAGGGAATCAGTGTTTGGACTTGACATGTATGGGTTGATTGCTCAATTTGACCAGCTCTGCGATGGAACAATTTTCCTAAGCGGGTCACCCAGTAGGCTCCTTCGACACGGAGTCTCGCTGAGTGCACAATCAGACCCCGTGCGCTGCCATGCAGCGCCAGATTGGCCATCCTTGTCAATCAAGACGTCTCTCGTTAATCATTTCATGCGATATTGGGCTCCCGAAATGGCAAAGAATTCACCTTATCCCATCCTCTGCATACTCGTACTCCACGTATTCCGGCTGCCACCTTTTCGCCTCCGCCCACTCGCGTCTTCCCTCGTTCGGTATGTCCGCTCGGGCAACTCCTTCTGCAACCGCTTGGTCGATGACAGCCAAGGCGACCTCGAAGTTGACCTCGGCGGCATCTGTCTGCCATCAGATATTGTGATATACCAGCAGAATAGCACTCACTCCCGAAAGGAGGCAAGAGAGACTGATCAGGGTCTTTGAGAGCAGGTGCAAGTTCCGAGAGTCGCTTCGCGCCGGCAACAATCATCTTGTCCGTCATCTTTTTGCTTTGAGACAGGATAGTACCGAGCCCGAGCCCGGGATAGATCAGGGCCTGATCCGGTTGTCAGCAAATGATCCGTCGTCTAAATGTCATGAAATCCGAGAGAACACTCACGTTATTACACTCAGCGATCATATATTTCTTGTCGGTACCAGGCGTATCAACTGGCGGGAAAGGCGAACCGGTCGCCATGAGCGCTTTGCCATTACTCCATTGGTTGGCGTCCTTCGGACTGGCCGTCGATCAATACGGCGAGATACCAGCCATAGTTGAATCTCACTCTACCTCGCAGAGCCGTGTTGGATTGCTCAGCTGCGCTACCAGTCAGCATCGATGCGTGCAATTGCGCAAGATACGCACTGGGAAGATGATCGGCCTATCCACATGTTTTGACATTTCCTTGACCACCTCTTCTGTGAAAGCACCACCATGCGTACTCGTTCCGATGAGCACCGTCGGCTTGACTCTCTTCACCACCTCGAGCAGTCCAATCTGCCCATCGTTCCAATCATCTTCCTGACGAATGAAGTTCTGCTCAATCTCGCCTCTGATCTGATTGGCAAGCGACTTTTGGATGAGGCCGTTCTTGTCTATCAGCCAAAATCGTTTCGCAGCTTTGTCCTCAGAAAGCGAAGACGAGGACAGTCGCATGGCATCGCGGAGTTGACGGGCGATGCCGAGACCGGCGGAACCGGATCCGTAGATGATGATTCGCTGGTCCTCGATCTAGCCCATGTTAGCAATCAACCGAATTAAAGGATGTAAGCTGACCTTGCTTTTCGTCACGGTGATTGCTGCCTGGAGCGCTGCGAGCTGATCGCAATCGCTTCAGAACGCTCAGGGAAGGGCAAAGAGACAGCTTACAGCTACGGCACCTGTGCCTTGTATGTCATCGTTGAACTGTATGCACTCCTCGTCAGCACTCCTTCCGGCGTCCTGGTAATGCGAGGCGGACAATGGAGTGCTGATCCCTTCGGTATTCGTTCTCGATCAGCGCTTATTGCTCAGAAGCTCAAGGCTCTTCGCTTATCATGCCTCACCGATACCGTTCCAAAATCTTTTGAGCGTTGCTAACTCCCTATAAATCATGTTCAGCGCCGATGCAAGACTCCGTCCAATGCTAGCGCTCACAAAGTCCTCAAAATGCAGCAAGCACTTCGGCTGGTGTTTCTTCACTAATCCGACGAACTTCTCCAAGAAGTCGTCGTAGCGCTTGCCACGGATACGATCTTTCCGGTAACCCTGATTGTCTCGCCGTCAGCAATAGGACGTACTCGGGACTGATGCTTGCGATGTAGAGCTCGTCCTTCAGAAGCGCCTCATTGTCCGTCCCGACGTCCAGTACCACAGCGAGTTCTTTTGATGGGCTACGAACGCTGTTTAGCTGCAACACTTGAGGCGATCGTTGTCATCTCATAATAATGAGACTCACTCGACGCCCGCTGCGAGAGTGTAAATCACCGCCTTGGCAGCTGAAATGCCAATCCCGCCGGATCCCTGTTCCATGTTTAGCAGTTCCCCCAATCTGCCTGTGTAGTTATTCACCTGATCACCAATTCCTAGGATCGCCTCGGCATCCGAAACAACTATCTTATCGGACCGTCATTGACTTTCGACATTGGTAATAGACACGGCTTACGAGGTCCAGTTGCCTCCCCTCACACGCATCCAAGAAATCCACCTCCATCTTGTCCATATCCGGCGGGGAGAGGTACAGCCCCTCGCTCCTCCTGAACAGGTGCGAGTACTCGCTGATGGCATCTGCTTCGGTAGGTGTGTAAATGACTGGAAACATGGCCTCGAGGTTCTTGGAGAGAAGTGCGTAGAAGAGGGTCCAGTTTTGGGCTGTGAGGGACACGAAGGGATGAAGGTGTCAGCAAGAGCATTATTGGAGAAATCCAAAGGAGTTCATAACGAAATACGACAAGGTCAATAAAATAGTGCAGCGAGGTAAGGCTAATGTCACTGAAGGAACGCATCGAGGTGAGGCGGGTACGAGTCAACGAGGCAATGGCAGTAGGACGATGCGAGTGGTATGACCCACATTTCATGCTCTGCAGAAACGAATTCTTCCGGATATCGGTCTCTCGATCATTATACTGCTGAAGAGCCCTCTCGACCTGCTGTTCCAGCGTGTCGACCCTACATCTCGCCATCAGGTTTCCAAACCTCCTCGCATGACTGCGACCTCACGTGTATGGCAGCCGTCCTCGAACACCGAACTCATCCCGTTCGTTCCTGGAAAAGGCGGTTCCTTTGTTGAAACGAGGGTTGTTGAGAATAGCTCCGCCGCGGAGAGCGACTTTCACCGGTTTCGGTGCAGTAGACATACTTCTTAGGCTTGAGCGGAGCTGGCATCGACGACACGCATATGAAGAGGAATGCCTGAGAGATTTGACCAGGTTTCATCGGAAACTCTGTGGGAGTACGACACGTCAGACAAAGCACGTGGGAAATGTCTTCATCCAGCGGCATTGGTAAGTTAAGCCGCTGCTGTACTATAGTGCGCAAAGAAGAGGACATTTGAGAGATACGACCGAGAGACATACATTCCTGCGGATCAAGATTTTGTATCATCTCCTTTTCTTCGCCGAACATGCCCGAGTTTCAGCGAATGCAGGATATACTGCCTCACTCACCTTTTGCGCCCTTCGTCTGGAACCTTCATCTTTCCCCCTTTGAGCGGTGTTTCCTCCTTGCCCCCTTTACCTGCTTTCTGCCCACTGGACTCGGCCGGTCCCGCTGCAGCCTCGTCCTCGCATTTCGGGCAGAACCATTCTCCGCCAGGGATGTTCTCAAGCGGCGGATCCAGGCAACCGAGATGGTATGCCTCGTCACACTGGCTATCTCATGTTGACCGGTTGACGGTCAGCTCACCTTTTCGCATTCGAGAGGAGCATCTTCTCGGTCGTCTTCGCACACGAGGCACTTGGACGAGGACGCGATGTGGACTGGATGTCGGGGAATATCGGATAGTTTGGCATTGGGTCGAGCTAGGAACAGGTGAAGAAGGAGCCGCCAGCGACGCTAATAGAGCCAGTCAAATGTGACCTTAGAAGCTGGGACTCACTCGATGACATCGACGTCCGCAAGATGCATTATCTGTTGAGCTTTTGTGGCACTCTTCATATCTGGGCCCAGACCCAGTTCTGCACGCGGAGATGAGTCGGCCGCGTGCCGTGGGTATGAAGGTTCACGTACCGCCATACAGCTAAAAACGCTCAATGTGAGTCAATGGGAAAGGCTTGAGATCATGCAATACTTACTACACCTCGACCGAAACCGACCGTCATCACTCCTCCAGCCGAGTCTGGCTTTGTGATGACGTGTGTACACCCGCCGCATGAAGCTTTTAGTACAGGACAACTGATGAATGCAATTGAGCTCCGTCAGTGTGAGCGGTCCTCCGGGGATCGGCGAGGCCTACTGTCTTGATTAGTTCTGGATGACCGAGAAGCATTAGCGTACAACGCAATACCTTGGGAGACTCACTTGAACGAGGTGTATGGTTGTCCGGTTGATCCTACGTCGTCGCATCAGCCACCGTCTTCATGACGGATGAATGCTCTGGCGGACTCACCATCACTCGTAAGCTTCCACTTCCCGGCCATATAGTACATATTTTGGCGGTCGATCTCAACCGAGTCTGCCGCGCCAGGCCCCATGAGCGATCCTCACACATCTTTGATTGGGTTGCGCTACTGACCTACTCGTTGGTCCACAAAGTATACTCTTCCCTCGCGTGAGCTCGTTCTTGCCCGAAAACTGAGAACAGCGGTACGATCAGCACGCGCAAGGGTGCGATTTCCCGAGACTGACCGAGGGTACGATTGTTGCGACCAAGCTACACTTCCTTAGTCTCGGATATCCGACGCCCGTGAACACGCTTACCGATCCTTCTGATCCTGCAATCCCAACCTCGAATAACCCGCAAAACCAAAAGCATAAACATGTCCCTCGTCATCCAAAGCCAGCGAATGTTGATTGCCTGAAGCGATCTGTGTGATCTTCTTGTTTGTCAATCCTTGGACCAAGCCTATGATGCCTCAGGGTTTGCCTTCGATGTGAAATCATTTCCACTTACGAGCTGGGACTTCAAGGTCAAAACCTGTCTTTCCGCCCTTGAGGAGTCGCTCGCCAGTCTTCCCGTTGCCTAATTGGCCTGATTCACTGGATCCGGCAGCATATATTTGGCCGGTGTCGGTGAGGAAGAGCGAGAAGGTATGCCCCGCTGTGACCCAGGCCAGGCACTGTGGTCAGCGGCAAATCTAGGCTGAGGACGACAACATGCCTGAACGATTTTCGTTCCCGACTCTTTCGACCAAGGTCCGGTGATCTTCGTCAAGTTCCCCACTTCCTGACCGGGGTTCTGAGTGACTCGTCAGCTCTACCCTTCCTAGTCCGAATGTTTCGCAGCCCACCAAGCCAAGCTGTCCAACCACGTTGTTACCACAACCTTACACTCCTCCCTGATCATCGACCAATAACACGTGAGATCTTCCTGCGGCTCCTCCAACCCATTTGCTGCCCTTGTCAGGATGAAAGATTTTGTACGGGTCGAGCTCGGAGATGACGCCAGTTGCTGCTTTGGCGAGCGACGAAGAAGGGGATTTGCCGAATATCCCGTGCGAGACCGTGGACTGCGCGGAATCAGCAGGATGCAGGTTTGCCTCGGCGAGTTTTGACAGACCATCGATGACGATGGCGTAATTCGCCTATGGTCCCGTTATGAGCTTTGTGATCTTGACGTTGCAAAGGGATCGAAGGATGTGAGGTGAGTTCAGATCGGAAGTCGAAGGTGGCGGCCGGTCTTTGCGGCCGTTCGTCGCCCTGTGAGATGGATTTACGCATCAGCACATGTATCTGACAAGGTAGAAGCCTCATTCACTCACCAGCCGGTCCCGCCTGCGATGAGAACTGCATAGAGGAAAGGTCATAGTGCCAGCAAGTTCAATGATGATATCCTGCGGCGGATCTCCCGGTCAAAGCCGACCACCCAAAATCACTCGCGACCTTCCGGTCGAATGTCCCGCGATAGCGGCATCGAGATCCACATCTCCAAGCCGGAGGATGGCCGAGGACAGTACCTCATATCCCGTTGTACAGCTAAATCAAGAAACATGAAACATCTGACACGTACCTCTACCCCATGGCTCTTCTGCGCCGTCCTCGTCCGCCATTGCGGTAGCTGTTTTGTTGTAGTTTATGATGAATGCATAAAAAAGGACGAGCGAAGTGAAAACTTTCACACTATGAACGAACGCGTCGCGCGCGAGCTTATCCGAGATTTCCAACACTCCCACTCGAGGTAGCGAGCGTGCGATGCTAGGCCGAGCGAGCGAGGGGACCGCCAAGGTTGAACACAGACGAGGCGTCCGAGTCCGAGT
>JAABUY010001868.1_pt1 | contig 26739 bp, 26 predicted proteins | sample 5560271 | NCBI WGS metagenome assembly JAABUY01 (sample SAMN10711886, study PRJNA513374) | rock metagenome | isolation source: Antarctica rocks | place: Antarctica: Victoria Land, University Valley | reverse complement strand
CGCACGGAAAAGGCCAGGGAACGAGCTGCGAAAAGGATGCAGACAGCCGCATAAGGCGGCCTCGCATCTAATTCTGCACTTCCCGCCCGTGCATCACCCCTGCGCCGGCAATCTCGCAACAGGCTCTTCTACGCCAATGAAGGAAGCCTCCGGGAGCCGAGGCGCATCCACGTGCTGCGGGACGGGATCGACGCCAAGTCTTGGCTCTGGCCGGAGCTCAAGCCGGACTACAATGACGGCTTCAACGCCCGCGTGCTTCGGGAGTCGACCGAGCTTATCGAGCAACGCCGGGACGAGATCGCGAGGGCATGGGATGAGTTCTTCGGTAAGGGCTAAAGCTGTCCGCTTGGACCAGGACAGCATATGGGTTGAGCTTTCCGATGGGCGCACCTTGGGCGTCCCGCTGGCCTGGTTCCCGCGCTTGCTGCAGGGCTCGGCCGAGCAGCGCGAGCAGGTGTCCATCAGCAGCCGCGGGCTGCACTGGGAAGCGCTGGACGAAGACATGTTCATCGACAGCCTGTTGCTGGGAGAGGCAACCAGACCCGTGCCAGGACGGCTGCCCAAGCCGCTTAGCTGGCTATCTATAGTAGGAGCATAGCCATGCCGAGAGGTAGATGCTTGTGCGGTGCGGTGCGGTGCGGTTTGAATATACGGGTCTGGAAAATTGGCGAGGGCACTGCCACTGTGAAAGCTGTAGGAGGAACACTTCCTCGCCATTCACTACGTGGCTTGGAGTGCCTAAAACTTCTCATAGGTTCCTTGGGCAAGAACCCGCTCGCTATATTTCATCTCCTGGAGCTACGCGAATGTTTTGCTCTACGTGTGGAACACCAATAGCTTATCTGCACGAACGGTATCCAGATGAAATTCATTTCTACGCCGCCAGCCTGGAAACACCCGAGGATTTCGTTCCCCAATTCCATGTTCATTGGTCGGAAAAACTATCTTGGGTGAGCCTGAGCGATGAACTTCCCCGTCACCAACATGGCGGCACCTAAGTTAAGTCGGCCGCCGTAGCGCCAGAGGCCGATGTTTGCTAAATCCAGCCGCCATCCACCACCATGCTCTGGCTGCTGCACATCCGGCTGTCGTCGGCGGCCAGCCACAACACCAAGCGCGCGATGTCGGGCGGGTACAGCTTGTCGGGCAGGCACTGCACCTGCTTGAGGTACGCGTCGGTGTCTGGCTTGACCCAGAGCGCCAGCTGCCGCTCGGTCATCACCCAGCCCGGCAGCACGCAGTTCACCCGGATGCGGTGCGGGCCGAGGTCGCGGGCGAAGCTGCGGGTCAGGCCCTCGATGGCAGCCTTGCTGGCGACGTAGGCCGGCATCCCGCCCGCCGCGAGGCGCCAACTGGTCGAGCCGAGGTTCACGACCGAGCCGCCGCCGGCCGCGATCATCATCGGCGCCACTGCCTGGATGGCGAAGAAGTGGTGGCGCAGGTTCACCGCGATGCGGTCGTCCCAGTATTCGGGGGTGACGTCCTGCCAGGCGTGGCGCTGGTCGTGCGCCGCGTTGTTCACCAGCACAGCAACCGGCCCCAGCGCCGCCGCCGCCGCCGCGATGGCCGTCCGCAGCGCCGCGATGTCGGTGACGTCGGCGGCGGCGAAATGCACCGCGCCGGGATGCTCATCCCGCAGTCGGGCCGCCAACGCCTGGCCAGCGGTCGCGTCGATGTCGAGGAACGCCACCCTGGCGCCTTGGGCGGCGAAATGCTCGACGATGGCCGCGCCGATCCCCATTGCCCCGCCTGTCACCAGCACCACGCGGCCGCGCAGGCTGGGGTAGCGGGCGTCGTCGTTTGCCGGCATTGCGATGATCCCTATGGTGCGGCTTCAGCACGCTGGAGCCTAGCATGAGCCTGATGTACGACGAGACCCGCGAGAGCGCCGCCGCCGTGGCGCGCTGCGTGGCCCAGCGAGCGATGTTCGAGGAGGTGGCGCGGCGCGCCCGGACGCTTGATCCAGCGACTGTCATGGTGTGCGCCAGGGGCAGCTCCGGGCACGCCGGCACCTTCCTGCGCTACCTGCTGGCGCGCGACCTGGGCGTGGTCGCCGCCGCCGCGATGCCGAGCGTCGCCAGCCTGTACGGCCGCACCCAGCGGCTGCGCGGCGCATTGTTCATCGCCATCTCGCAATCCGGCCGCAGCCCGGACCTGATCCGCCAGACCGAGGCGGCGCGCGAGGCCGGCGCGCTGTGCGTGGCGATGGTGAACGACCCCGCCTCGCCGCTGGCCGCCGCCTGCGAACTGGTGATCGACCTCGCCGCCGGCCCGGAGCGCAGCGTGGCGGCGACCAAGAGCGTGCTGGCGAGCCTCGCCGCAGCACTGGCCCTGACCGCCGCGTGGACCGGCGACGCCGCCATGGCCGCGGCGGCGCAGCGCCTGCCGGACCGCCTCGACGCCGCCGCCGGACTCGACTGGTCGCCGTTGGCGGCGCTGCTCGGCCGGGTGGACCGGCTGTTCACCGTGGGCCGCGGCCCCGGCCTCGCCATCGCCAGCGAGGCGGCGCTGAAACTGGCGGAAACCGCCGCCGTCGCCGGCCTCGCCTACAGCTCCGCCGAACTGGCGCATGGGCCGCGGGCGCTGGCGGGAGCGCATTTCCCGGTGCTGGGCTTCGTTCAGGACGACGCCGCGCGGCCCGGCACGTTGGCCATCCTGGGCGAGTTGGCGGCGCTTGGCATTCCGGTGCTGGCCGCCGGCAGCGCCGCCCCGGGCGTGGCGGCGCTGCCGGTGGCGCCGGCCGAGCATCCCGACGCCGACCTGCTGCCGATGCTGCTTAGCTTCTACCTGGCGGTCGAGGCGGCGGCGCGGGCGCGCGGCCTCGACCCCGACAACCCGCCGGGTCTGCGCAAGGTGACCCAGACGCTTTAAGCTACCGGCGCAGCGCCAGCGCCATGCGCTCGTGCTCCGCGTCCGACGACGAGAACTTGGACAGGAACGCCTTGATGTCGGAGTCCTGCGTGTGCGCGGTCTCGGCGGCGGAGGCGCGCTTGTCGTCGGCGTTGATGCGGATCGCCTCCTTGATGAAGGCGGCATCGAAGCTTTTGGCGGTGTGGGCGCTCATGCCGGTCAGTCGCCGCTGGTCCTCGCTTGTCATCGTCGTGGGCAGGGTGACGCCCTTGGAGGCGCCGAGATCCTGCAAAGCCTGGTTGGCGGTCTCATGGTCGGTGACGATGCGGTCGGCGTACGCCTTCACGCCGGGACGCGAGGCGCGCCGCTGCGCCAGCTTTCCCAGCGCCTCCTCATAGACGCTGCCCTGGGCATCCTTAACCAGGAACTTGCGATCCGTGTCGGTGACCGGGGCAGTGGCGGCGGCGGGCGCCGTGGCCTGGGCGTGAGCCGCCGAGACAATTGCCGGACTGGCCAGAAGCAGCGCGGCCAGGGCGACGGTCGAGGTTCGGGCGACGGTCGAGGTTCGCATGTTCAAGGGTTCCAATATCCTGTTTCGATCCGCACAACGTGGACGAGGCCGCCCCGGTTGCGGGACGGTGGCATTCCGGCATCGCGGAACCAGCTTCCAGGAGCCCACGCATGATCAGGCGGACCATCGCTTCCGGCTACGACTTCGAGGCAACCTACGGCTACTCCAGAGCCGTCCGGGTCGGCGGCACCGTGTTCGTCTCCGGCACCACGGCGCGACCGCCGCATTTGGACGGCGACGCCTTCGCGCAGATGCAGGCCGCCATCGCCATCGTGCGCGCCGCCTTAAGCGAGGCCGGGGTGGAGCTGCGGCACGTCGTCCGCACCGTCACCTACTGCACGGACCTCGCCGACGCGCCGCTGATCGCCCGCGCCCACGCGGTGGCGTTCGCGGCCATCCGCCCGGCGAGCACGCTGGTGCAGGTGGCCGCCCTGGTCGATCCCCGGATGCGGATCGAGATCGAAGTGACGGCGGTGCTCGACGCATAAGGCGGCCGGCAGCTGCCCCTTGCGCCGTCGGCGGGCGCCTGTAGCCTCTCCGCCAGGCGCCGCGACGACGGCCGACGGGGAGCGACGATGGCCGGGACAGACACGCCGCTGCTGCGCTTCGCCGGCATCGTGAAGCGGTTCGGCGGCACGTTGGCGCTGAACGACGTTTCCGTCGACCTGCGCGCCGGCGAGGTGCTGGCGCTGCTGGGGGAGAACGGGGCCGGCAAGTCGACGCTCATCAAGACGTTGGCCGGCATCCACGATCCCGATGCTGGAGCCATCCTTTATCGCGGCGAGCCGTACCGCCACCGCCCGGCGAAGTTCGGGCGGCGGCAGCCGGTGGCGTTCATCCACCAGGACCTCGGCCTGATCGAGTGGATGACGGTGGCCGAGAACATGGCCCTGGCGCTCGGCTACCCGCGCGCCGGCGGGCGCATCGATTGGACCGCCACGGATGCCGCCGCCATCCGGGCGCTGATGTCGATCGGCGGCGACATCGACCCGCAGGCGCGGATGCAGGACCTCGGGCGCACCGAGAAGTCGCTGGTCGCCATCGCCCGGGCGCTGGCGACCGAAGCCGAGATCGTGGTGCTGGACGAACCCACGGCCAGCCTGCCCGCCGACGAGGTGCATCGGCTGTTCGCGGCGCTGCGCCCGCTGGCGGCGCGCGGGGTGGGCATGATCTACGTGTCGCACCGGCTGGACGAAGTGTTCGAGATCGCCGACCGCGTCTGCGTGCTGCGCCACGGGGCGGTGGTCGCCACCCGCGGAACCCGCACGCCATCGGCCGTCGTTTGCTGCAACTCTGCACGCCGGGGCGCGAGGCGCGCGACGCCCGCAAGATCGGCGAGCGGGTCGGCCTGCGTCCCAACGCTCCCGAGCTGCCGATCGAGGCGCTGTCCGGCGGCAACCAGCAAAAGGTGGTGGTCGGGCGTTGGCTGGCAGTCGCCCGCAAGCTGCTGATCGCCGAGGACCCGACCGCCGGGGTCGACGTCGGGGCGAAAGCTGAAATCTACCGGCTGCTGGAGGCGGCGCTGGACGGCGGGCTGGGCGTGGTCGTGGTGTCGACCGACTTCGAGGAGGTGGCGCGGCTGTGCCACCGCGCCCTGGTGTTCTCGCGCGGCGTGATCGTGCGCGAGCTGGCGGGGGCCGCGCTGACCACGCAGCAGCTGATCCATGCCGCCTCCGTCAAGACCGCGGCGTAGGGGGCGAACATGGCCGCATCCATCCGCTCGACGGCGCTGGAGCCGACCCGCAGCGAGCTGGCACGCCTGTCGGCGCTCGGCCGCGTGGCGCGGCTATTGCCGGTGTACGGGCTGGTGCTGCTGATGCTGGCGCTGGCGGCGCTGTTCTCGGTGCTGCTGCCGCAGACTTTTCCGACATGGCTCAACCTGCGCTCCATCATCAGCGACAAGGCGATCATCGCCATCCTGTCGCTGGCGGCGATGATCCCGATGGTGAGCGGCAAGATCGACCTCACCGTCGGTTACGGCATCGTGCTGTGGCACATCCTGGCGATCAGCTTGCAGACCATGCTCCACCTGCCCTGGCCGGTCGCGGTGCTGGCGGTACTGCTGCTGGGCGCCGGCGTCGGGCTGCTCAACGGCCTGCTGGTCGAGGTGGCGCAGATCGACAGCTTCATCGCGACGCTCGGTACCGGCACCATCCTGTACGCGGTGGCGATGTGGCACTCGCAGGGGCGGCAGGTGCTGGGGATGCTGCCGAACGGCTTCTACGCCATCAACGGCACGGGCGTGCTGGGACTGCCGATCACCGGGTTCTACGTGCTCGGCCTGGCGGTGGTGCTATGGGTGGCGCTCGAATACCTGCCGATCGGGCGCTACCTGTACGCGATCGGGGCCAACCCGAAAGCGGCGGCGCTGAACGGCATCCCGGTGCGCCGCTACACGGTCGCGGCGTTCGTCGCCTCCGGCACGCTGACCGCGTTGGCCGGGGTGATCCTGGCGTCCAAGCTGCGCATCGGGCAGGCGAGCGTGGGTTTGGAGTTCCTGTTGCCGGCGCTGGTCGGCGCGTTCCTCGGCTCGACCACCATCAAGCCGGGGCGGGTCAACGTGTGGGGCACCCTGGTGGGCGTGGCGATCCTGGCCATCGGCATCTCCGGCATCCAGCAGGCGGGCGGCTCGTTCTGGGTCGAGCCGATGTTCAACGGCGTCACCCTGCTGGTGGCGATCGGCATCGCCGGCTACGCGCAAAGGAAGCGCGGCGCCGCGGCCAGGGCGCCCCGCGCGGCGCCCGCTGTTCCCGGCCTCGCGCCGGTCATCTCGAAGGGAATGTCCTGATGCGCCTGCGCCCGATCCTGCTGGCCGCCGCCAGCCTGGCTTTGCTGTCCCATGCGGCGCGCGCCGACTTCACCTCGGACTCCAAGCGGAAGGCCGCCACCGCGACCGGACGCGCCGACAAGTGGGACGGCCCCACCACCGGCCCCAAGGCCGCCAGCGCCAAGACGGTCGTGTTCGTCGCCGGCGACATGAAGAACGGCGGCATCCTGGGCGTCTCCGAGGGCGTCGAGCAGGCGGCCCGCGCGATCGGCTGGACGGTGCGCGTGCTGGACGGCCAGGGCACCGTCTCGGCGCGCACCGCGGCGCTGAACCAGGCGCTGACCCTGAAGCCGGACGGCATCGTGGTCGGCGGCTTCGACACCAACGAGCAGAGCGTCGGCTTCAAGGCGGCGGCCGACGCCGGCATCCCGCTGGTCGGCTGGCACTCCGGCCCGGTGCCGGGGCCGGACGCCGGGCTGTTCGCAAACGTCACCAGCGTCTCGGCCGACGTCGCGGCGACGGCGGCGATGCAGGCGGTGGCGGACAGCGACGGCCACGCCGGCGTGGTGATCTTCACCGACAGCCAGTACCAGATCGCGCTGTTCAAGGCGCGCGCGATGGAGGCGGTGATCAAGAAGTGCCCCGGCTGCACCGTGCTGTCGTTCGAGGACAGCCCGATCGGCGAGAGCAGCAACCGGATGCCGCAGCTGACCACCTCGCTGTTGCAGCGGTTCGGGGCGAAGTGGACGTATTCGCTGGCGATCAACGACCTGTACTTCGACTTCATGCCGCCGGCGCTGTCGGCCGCGGGGATCGCGGGCGACGGGCCGCCGAAGGCGATCTCGGCCGGCGACGGGTCGGAGAGCGCGTTCCAGCGCATCCGCGCCAAGCAATACCAGATGGCGACGGTGCCGGAACCGCTGAACCTGCAAGGGTGGCAGTTGGTGGACGAGCTGAACCGGGCGTTCAGCAAGCAGAAATGGTCGGGCTACGTGCCGGGCGTGCATCTGGTGACGGCGGACAACATCGGCTTCGATGGCGGGCCGAACAACGTGTTCGACCCGGACAATGCGTACCGGGACCACTATAAGGCGATCTGGGGGAAGTGACGGCCTCACAGCCCGTTGGAGGCTGCTTGATTTGAAACCTTCGCCCTTATCATCGTCATGGCCGGGCTTGACCCGGCCATCCACGGGTCGCTCGCCGCTCCGGCGCAACCGCAGTGGATGCTATCGCCGCCCAGCGCATCACCTGCGGCTGCACGCACCGCGTGGATAGCCGGGTCAAACCCGGCCATGACGTGAACTGAGGGCCAGATTCCACATCAAGATACTGCCGCCTGTTTAAGGATACGGAGTTCACGATGACTTCCCTATCGCCCACGACGGACCGGCGCTCCTCCCGCGAGGAGTTCAGGCGGTGGTGTGAAGCGCAGCCGAGGGGCCGCTATGAAAGGGTCGACGGCCGTATCGTAGCCATGCCCCCGGAGCGCGGCGCGCACCTGCGGGTCAAGGGAGCCGTCTACAAGACGCTGGACCACGCGGTTGCGAGAGCTGGGGTCGATTGCCAGGCATTGCCCGATGGCGCCACGGTGGAAACCGGCGACAGCGACTACGAGCCGGACGCGCTGGTGAACTGCGGCGAGCCAATGGCCGACGATGCCGTCGCGGCTCCGAACCCGGTGATCGTCGTGGAAGTGCTGTCGCCCGGGACGGCGGCGACGGATACCGGCGGCAAGCTGGCCGACTATTTCCGGGTGGCGTCGGTGGCGCATTACCTGATTGTTCACCCCATCAGGCGAATGGTCACTCACCACCGCCGGACTGGGACCAGAATCGACACGCTGGTCGTCGTCAACGGTCCGATCACGATGGACCCACCTGGGATCACCATCACGGTCGAAGAACTCTATGGCGCTGAGTAGGCGGGTGGTGTTCCATCGCTCGGCAACTGTGATAGGACGCTCAGCCTTCGGATTGCCGCTCTAACTAAAGATGATGAAGATTCTAACCCAGAACAGTCAGCGTCTTCGCAGCCAACAACGACATCGTCGATGCATGCTGCCACGCCTGGAACGCTCTCATGAAACTGCCCGAGCGCATCAAATCCATTGCATTCCGCAAGTGGGTATACGTCGACGTATTGATGTACTGTTACAAGTGACTACGCTCTTCTCACGCTTGTTATAAATACATGCTTCAGTAAACCGGTTTTACTTACAAGTGGATATCCTTTGATAAAAGTAAATCCTTTTAGTTTGCTTACCCATTGATCTAAGCTCCACGAAAGGACTCTTCTGGCTGAAGGTGAAACGTTAGAAGTTTTGTTTAAACTAAACCCTACCGTTCGTTCCTCATACTCTATCCAAAACCTCCCTTGTACAGTCCCTCCGTTAAATGATCGTACGTACCCAAAAAATTCGCGCTCTTCATCACCGAGAACCTTTGTTTTAGCGTAGTCGTATGTATTACGGTCAAAATCTACAATACTCATAGAACCACCGTTTACAACAATATTGTATGTTTTTCGATTATCTGATATAATAGGCCGCTGAATTCGCACCACATCTTCACTCAAACAGTCTGCCAAGGCATCTAAGTCACCTGATGCGTGTCGAGAAAGAGTTTGCATTTCAGGCGACGACGTCTTCTCGGACTTACCAGCAAGACGCCTATAAACAGTTTTGGTCAGATCATACAAGAATGACGACGCTAATCCCTGAGACACTGCCGCAGCATTAGCAGGATCAGAAATCACCTGTATGATCGGGACAATAAACTCGAAGCTGCCGACTTTTGGCGGTGTCACCAGCACCCTAGCGCCATCCAAAGATGGCGCTTGCTTTATTATTTTTCTATGTAGAGTATAGTGAGTTAATATTGATAAACTTCTTGCAATTCCATAAAGAGCTTGAGAAGCATCATAAGCCTCAAGACTGTTAGAGCCATCCGCAGGCTTGTAAATAAACCTGAATTCTGTATCAGCCATTCTTAATCATATCACCTGAGTTAAACAATGAGGACAACACGTAAAATCTTAAGCGCTCAACGTGGTATATATATGTCATTGCAACTACGATGTTAAGAGACTTTGATCCCATGCGCGTTCACATACAGCGAGTACAACGAAGTCTGCCCGCAGATGAACAGCCGGTTGCGCTTGCGCCCGCCGAAGCAGACGTTGGCGACGATCTCCGGCACTGGCACCTTGCCGATCAGCGTGCCGTCGGGGTGGATGCAATGCACCCCATCTCCCGCAGACGTCCAAACATGACCGCGAGTGTCGACGCGCAGCCCGTCGTACAGCCCGGAATCGGTTTCCGAGAACAGCTTGCCCTCGCCGACCCGCGCGCCGTCGGCGGTCACCGGGTAGACGCAAATCTTCGGCGTGACGCTGGGGTCGTGGGTGTTGCCGGTGTCGACCACGTACAACAGGCTTTCGTTCGGCGAGAACGCCAGACCGTTCGGCTTCAGCAGGTCGTCGACCACGATGTCGAGCGCTCCGGTCGCCGGGTCGAGCCGGTAGACGTGGCTGGCGCCGATCTCCGACTCCGCCATGTCGCCCTCGTACTCGGTGTCGATGCCGTAGGTCGGGTCGGTGAACCAGATCGTGCCGTCCGACTTCACCACCACGTCGTTCGGCGAGTTCAACTTCCGCCCGTCATGGTGCGAGGCCAGCACGGTGCGGCTGCCGTCGTGCTCGGTGCGGCTGACGCAGCGGCCACGGTGCTCGCACGAGATTAGCCGGCCCTGCAGGTCGACCGTGTGGCCGTTCTCGTTGTGCGCCGGGTGGCGGAACACCGAAACCTCGCCGTTGCACTCGTCGTAGCGCATCAGCCGGTCGTTCGGGATGTCGGACCAGACCAGGTAGCGCCCGGCCGCGAAATACGCCGGCCCCTCGGCCCAGCGGCAGCCGGTGTAGAGCTTCTCCAGGCGGGTGTGGCCGAAGATCAACGAACGAAAGCGCGGGTCGAGGATGATGTGCGTCTCGGCGTTCATCGCCGTGTCCTCCCTGAAGAATTCAGCCTGCAGGATCATACCGATCCGCGTCTGCGTTGACAGGCCCGCACGTTTGTCAGATGAATTCCACAACGAATAATCCGGGGAGGCAGCCAATGGCTGGGGCGCTTGCCGCAAGTCTGCCCGACGCCGCTTCGGCCGCGTTCCGGCATATCGTGCGGATGGAGGGCGTGCAGAAGCATTTCGGCGCTGTCCACGCGTTGCGCGACATTAACCTGGCGATCGGGCGCAACGAGATCGTCGGCCTCATCGGCGACAACGGCGCCGGCAAGTCCACCCTCATCAAAACCCTCACCGGCGTCATGCGACCCAGCGCCGGGCGCATCTTCGTGCGCGACCAGGAAGTCGACACCGCCAACTACTCGGTTGGTGCCGCGCACGCGATGTCGATCGAGACGGTGTACCAGGACAAGTCGCTGGGCGAGAAGCAGCCGCTGTGGCGCAACTTCTTCGTGGGAAGGCAGATCACCAACCGCTTCGGCTTCATCAAGATCCGCGAGCAGAAGGCCATCGCGCAGGACATCCTGCTCAACACCATCGGCTTCCGCGGCGTCGGCATCACCGTCGACAGCACGGTCAAGCAGCTGTCCGGCGGCGAGCGCCAGGGCATCGCCATCGGCCGCGCCATGCACTTCAACTCCGACCTGATCGTGCTCGACGAGCCGACCGTGGCCCTCGCCGTGGCCGAGGTTCGCAAAGTCCTGGACTTCGTGCGCCGCATCAAGGCCGCCGGCCACGCCTGCATCTACATCGAACACAACCTCGCGCACGTCCACGAGGTCGCCGACCGGCTGGTGGTGCTCGACCGCGGCGAGATCGTGGCCGACGTGCTGCCGCGCGACATGACGGTGCCGGAGCTGACCGAGTTCCTCATCGAACTCCAGCACAAGCGGTAGCGCGCAATGGCCCGCCTGCCCGTCCGCGGCGTCTGGTCCCGTGTCGAGGGCCTGCCGATCATCGTGGTGTTCGCGCTGATCCTGGCGCTGTTCATGTACACGGCGCCCTCGGTGTTCCTGGCGCCGCAAATCTACACCACGCTGCTGTCGACCGCGCCGCCGCTGATCCTGCTGGCGATCGGCCTCACCTTCGTCATCGGCGCCGGCGAGATCGACCTGTCGTTCCCGGCGGTGATCGCCTTCTCAGGCTTCGTGTTCGCGCTGCTGTTCAAGGAGTACCAGCTCGGCTGGCTGGCGGTGCTGGGCGCGGTGGCGTCCGGCGTGCTGGTCGGCTTCCTCAACGGCGTGCTGATCGCCCGCGTCGGCATCCCGAGCTTCATCGCCACTCTCGGCACCCAGTTCTTCTGGTCGGGCATGGCCACGGTGCTGTCGGGCGGCAAGTCGTATGCCCTGCGCGGCGCCGAAGAGAGCAGCGTCTACACTGTGCTGGTGGGCAACTTCGGCGATCCGAACTCGTACGCCTGGCAGGACCAGATCTCGGTGCAGGCAGTGTGGACGCTGGCCATCGGGGTGTTCCTGTGGTTCGTGCTGAACCGCCACCGCTTCGGCGAGCACGTGCTGTTCATCGGCGACAGCAACGACGTGGCGCGCGTGGTCGGCATCGACGTCGCCGCCGAGAAGATCAAGCTGTTCACCCTGATGGGGTGCCTGGCCTCGGTGGCGGCGCTGATGCTGACGCTGGAGAACAAGAACTATTTCGGCAACCAGGGCCAGGGCTATCTGCTGACCGCCATCGCCGCGGTGCTGATCGGCGGCACCAGCATCTTCGGCGGCCGCGCCACGGTCGTCGGCACGGTGTTCGGCTGCTTCATCATCTGGATGCTGGAGGCTGGGCTGGTCGCCTCGGGCCTGACCGGGGCCTGGGTGCGGACGGTGCAGGGGCTGATCTTCCTGATCGCCATCGTGTTCTACCTGCTGGTCGAGGAGCCGAGCCGGCGTGCCGCGCTGTTTGGCCGCCTCCGCCCAACGGTCCGCCCTACCCCGGCGACGGCGGGATCGCGCCAACCGCAACAAGACTTTCAAGGGAGACGGAAATGACTCGAACGAGCATCCTGCTGGCCGGCGTCGCGGCGCTGGCGATAGCCGGCGGCCCGGCGCGCGCCGCCGACGAGGCCCCGGGCAAGGGCGTCACCGTCTACATGCAGATGGGTGGCAACGCCGGCGACGCCTCCACCCTCGCGCGCCAGACCGGGGCGGACGCCGCCGCCAAGGCGCTGGGCGTGCAGCTCAACGCGCAGTTCGCCACCTGGGCGCCGGAGACCATGATCCAGCAGTTCAAGCAGGCGCTGGCGGCCAAGCCGAGCTGCATCGTCATCATGGGGCATCCAGGGTCGGAGGCGTTCCATGACCTCGTGAAGCAGGCGGTGAGCCAGGGCGTGGTGGTGACCGACGGCAACTCGCCGCTGACGCCGCTGCAATCCGAGTTCGGCGCCGCGGGCTTCGGCTACGCCGGCGTCGACCTGTACGCCGGCGGCGCGCTGACCGCCCGCGCCATGATCAAGGCCGGCAGCTTGAAGTCGGGCGACGCGGCGATGGTCTACGGCGTGTTCAGCCAGGCCGAGCGCGGCCAGAGCGAGAAGGGCCTCGCCGACACGCTGGAGAAGGCCGGGGTGAAGGTCGACCGGCTGGAAATCACGCAGGAGGCCAACTCGGACCCGACGCTGGCGATCCCGGTGCTGACCGCTTACGTGCAGTCGCACCCGCAGCTGAAGGCGATCGGCACCCAGCATGGCGGCGTCACCGGCGTGCTGGCCGACGTGCTGAAGAAGGCCGGCAAGCGGCCCGGCCAGATTACAGTGGGCGGCATCGACCTCGGCCCGGCCACCATCGACGGGCTGAAGTCCGGCTACGTCACCGCGACGCTCGACCAGCTGCTGTACCTGCAGGGCTTCATGCCGGTGGTGCAGTGCGTGATGACGGCCAAGTACAAGATGCCCGGCCTGGCGCTCAACACCGGCGCCGGGGTGGTGACGCCGCAGACCATCGGCGCGCTGGTGCCGTTGATCGACGCCGGCATCCGCTGAGGCTCCGGCGAGAACATCAAGAACAGTTATCCAACAGTAACATAGTTGTCGCCGAACTGTGATGATGGCGCGCGGCGCATTGCGGCAAGAGCGGGATGAAAGCAGCAGGGAGACTGTCTCGATGACGATGAAGCAGCGGCTTCGATCCTCGTGCGCGGCGCTGGCCGCCATGGGCGTGTTGCAGTCCCCGGTCGCCTTCGCGCAGGGCACGACCGCACTGGGCACGGCCGGACCGGCCGCGATGGTGGAGACTGCGCCGCCGTCCAGCCCAATGGTCGCCAGCATGGCATACAACGCCGGCGGCGAGCCGCATCTGTCCGCCGCCGCCAAGCTGGCGCTGCTGCGGCAGCGGGTGAAGTACGTGTTCGTGCTGTTCCAGGAGAACATCTCCTTCGACCAGCACTTCGGCACCTTCCCGGGCGCCAACGGCCTGTTCTCCAAGCCCGCCTCGGCGACTCCCGGTTTCGTGCAGCCGCTGGTCGACACCAACGGCTTTACCGGCATGATCTCGCCGTTCCTGATGCCGCAGAGCGTGACAGACGTGAACGGCAAGACCGTGGCGATCTACCCGGCCGACACCGACTCGGTCGACCACTCGCACACCGGCATCGACAACAGCCTCGACGTCGATGCCAACAACGTGGCGCACAACGACCATTACGCGCTGAACAACGAGGGCTTCACCGTCAACGCCTCGGGCGCCATCGTCTCCCGCGCCACCGGCCTGCCGATGGCGCCGACGCTGCAACAGAAGCAACGCGGCGAGTTGGTGATGGGCCACCTGGACTGCGACACCATCCCGTTCCTGTGGCAGTACGCCGACCGCTTCACGCTGCTGGACAACTTCCACCAGACCATCATCGGCCCGTCGACGCCGAACGCCCTGGCGATGATCGCCGGCCAGTCGGGCGAGACGCAGTGGGCGCTGCACCCCGGCACCGGCAGCAACAACACCGCGAGCCCGACGGTGAAGCTCAGCGGCGGCGAGCCGGTGGTGGCCGATCCCGGCCCGTTCCCCGGCTCCAACCTCGACACCGCGGCGGTTAAGCCGCCATACGGCCTGCATGACGAGAACCCGGCCAAGCCGGCGCTGAACCAGACCTACGCCACGCTGCCGCTGTCGTTCATGGGTCCGAACATCAAGCAGATCATCCAGTCCGACCAGAACCCGGCGCTCGACCTGCTCGACGTGCAGCGCGACATCCAGGAGATCGCCAGCAAGAACCTCAACCAGGTGCAGTGGGGCTGGTATCAGCAAGGCTACGACGCCGAGCCGACCGACAGTGCCGCCGTCCCGACCGGCTCCAACTACATCGTCCACCACAACGGCCCGCAGTATTTCGGCTACATCGCCGACAACACCAACCAGGTCACCAACCTGCACGGCCTGAACGATTTCTTCAGCGACGTCGCGGCGACCAGGCTGCCGGCCAACGGCGGCGTGTTCTACGTGCGCGGCGGCTACGGCAACAACGACAAGTTGGTCCCGCTCGACCCGGGCGCCGCGGTGCAAAAGAACTTTACCGGCAACGACGACCATCCGGGCTACTCGGACGCCATGATCTCCGAGGCGTTGGTCGCCGACGAGGTCAACGCCATCGCCGCCAGCCCATACTGGAAGGACAGCGCCATCATCATCTCGTATGACGAGACCGATGGCCTGTATGACCACGCGCCGTTGAACCTGCGCTCGAAGGACCCCGAGGGCGCGCCGCTGGCTGGCGGGCCACGCGTCCCGACCATCGTGGTCTCGCCCTATTCCAAGGCGCACGCCATCGACCACGCCTACGCGGAGCACAGCTCGGTCATCAAGTTCATCGACCAGCTGTATGGGCTGACGCCGCTGGCCGACCTGCCGGACGAGGCCCTTGGCCGTCAGCTCGGCCAGTCGGAGTTCGGGCAGGCCGACCTCGGCCCGGCCGACGCCAAGGTGAAGCAGATGGACAACCTGTTCGGCGCCTTCGACAATAACCGGCTGCTGGGTAATTCAGCGCCGCTGCCGGCCGCCTATGCGGCGATTCCAGCGGCGACGGTGACCAGCCTGCCGCACTACAACGGCCAGGGCTGCTACACGCTGAACATCGTGCCGACCGACTACCAGGACGGCAAGCTGATCGACCCGGCGCCGGCCGACTTCAACCCGCGTCCAGGAACCTCGCCGGGCATCCCGACCTCGGGCGCCTGGACGCCGTAGCCGCTTGGCCGCGACCAGGTAGACGGGCCGGGCATCACCCGGCCCCGTCGGCGCTCCTGATGCAGCTCAAACCACGATCTACAAAAGCCATTCACTGCGGGGAGGGAAGCCCGAGCGCCAGCTTGGGGTCTCCGAGTAAACCGAGGTCATTTTGCAGATATGGCAGCAAATCGTTGGCCATGACTTGGTGGATCGAACCGATCTCGGCCCGCGCTGCGGCAGTGTCGACGTGATAGTACTTCGCGTAAAAAGTGTTGTCGTTGGCCAGGCTGTCCCCAAGGTCAGTGGCCATGACCGAATGGCGGACGATGTTCGGGTCGCCAAACCCGAACATCGCGATATGCGCCCGGTTGCCGAAGGCACCGGCGAAAGCCTCGTTGATGATGCCTTCGATATGCGGAGTCAGCTTGGCTGCGGCGATGTCCTTGGCCATCTTGGCCTCTAGTCCCGAGACTTGAAAGATTGCGTGGCCACCCTCGTGCGCCAACACCTCCGATATGTAACCGGGCTTGCCGGCGTTGACCATTTTTTCGCTGATATGCATGGTGTCGCTCAGGCCGTCCCAGGACGAGTATCCCTTGTCCTGAGCGCCTCGATCCATCGAGAACGATATCTTGTAGCGCGCCAGGGTCTCGGCTTCGGCAGCCCCCAACCAGCTCGTCTTGGCCAGACCCAGGAAGGCGTTGGTCTCGTCGGCGACGTCCTTGGCGGCGCCGAGCGTGTTGGGGTGGCCGACGATGTCGGTCAGCCGCGCGTCCGAGATCGCGCCGACAATCGCGTTGCGTGTCTCCGTTGGAACCCCAGGGTCTCGCAACAAAGTTGCGTAGGAAAGGTTTTCGGATGCTGTGCTGGTTCCGCCATACTCCGTCAACTTGAGCAGAGCCTGCTGAAGTTGGCCGTCCGACTCAGTCTTGATCACGCCTTCCAGGCCGGACTTCGTCATTGCGTCGGCATGGCCGGTCCCGTTCGCCAGCTGGCGATCGATAGGGCTCGTGAGAAAGAATACAGCGGCGTCGCGCAGGCCGCTCGGGAAGCTCGGATCGGAAATCTTCGCAACTTGCTTCAAGTCGTCGATCGTAATCTTGTTCCGAGCAGGGCCGCCCGGCGTCGCGCGACCAGCCACGCTGACGAAGCCGGCGATCAGGGCCTGTGCGGCTTGTTGCAGGTTGGTCGTGGTCCCGATCGACTGCGGCGAAGGCGATGGCTTCCGTGCCGCCGGCTCGCTGGTTTGGCTGTCTCCTACGGCAGCGCCGGCCGGGCCGGTGACCACAGCAGGAAGAACGCTTGCAGGCTCGCTCAGCGCCTCGACCGGACGATATGATTGAGAAGGCGCTTTGTTTTCGACGGGCATGTAGCTGAATCTCCTGATGGCGGCAAGAACGTTGCCTGTCGGATTGAAAGCTGGCGTCACCACTTGGCCGCATTCGTGATTACGTTGGCGGCGCCAAGTCTCTGCGGGCACTGGATGGGTGCCCCAGCGCTGTGTCGGCGTCTGTGGGAAAGACCACACCAGGTTCGATCTTGAGTCACCTCGACCCGAGCAGCCGCAACCGTTTTCAAACGGTCTCTCAACACTCCAGAACAAGGATCTTCGCCACGATGATCGCGCGATTGCTGTTATGCGGGGCGACGCTGCTCTGCCTGGCCGCCCCGGCGCGCGCCGGGGCGGCGCTGGACCGTGTCCGCGCCGCCGGCGCGCTGTCCTGCGGCGTGCTGGACGAGCCGGACGATTACGGCAAGGACGACATCCATGGTGCGCTCGAGGCATTCGGCACCGACATCTGCCGCGCCGTCGCCGCTGCGGTGCTGGGTGATCCGGCCAAGCTGCAGGTGACGGCCCTGCCCGACGAGCGGCACGGTTTCGCGGCGCTGCAAGCCGGCAGGATCGATCTGCTGCTGGGCGCGGCCCCGGCGTTGCGCTACGGCGTAGCGTTCACCGCGCCGGTGTTCCTCGACGGCGTCGGGCTGCTGGCATCCCGCGCCGCCGGGCCACGCTCGCTCGACGACCTGGCCGGCAAGCAGGTCTGCTTCATCGCCGGCACTGCCGCCGAGACGGCGCTCGACGCGGCGGTGACGGCCCACCACGTGAAGATCTTGCGCTTCCCGTTCGAGGAGGACGGCGAGATGCAGGCGGCGCTGGTCACCGGGCACTGCGCGGCGGTGGCCGCCAGCGTGTCCCGTCTGGTAATCGGACGGGCCGGGTTCCATGGCCAGGTCACCCGCTTCGTGGTGCTTCCCGACCGCCTGAGCCTGGCCCCGATGGCGCCGGCGATGCGCGACGGCGACGCGGCGTGGGCGGCGGCGGTGGGTGCCGTGACCGACGCGCTGCTGGTTGCCGAGCAGGCCGGAGTCACTGCAGCGCTGGCCGCGGACCCGGCGCACGAAATCCCGCGCCCGATCGCCGACGGCGTGCCGGGCGCCGGGCTGGATGCCGGCTGGGCGCGGCGGGCGATCGTCGCGGCCGGCAACTATGGCGAGCTGTACGACCGCGATTGCGGCGTCGACTCGCCGCTCGGCCTCGGCCGTGGCGTGAACGCGCTGTGGGACCGCGGCGGGATGCTGTACCCGGCGCTGCTGCGCTGAGCCTTGAAGGTTGCGGGCGGTCGCGGTCCCTGGCAGGTGGAGCCAACTGGCAAGGGCACCCGGATGACCGACGAGCAACTGGCCGCCTTGCGCGCGGCGTTCCCGAACGAGCGCCCGCACGAGATCAGCGACCCGGTGTTCCAGCGCGCCGCCTCGCTGGCGTTCACCGGGGCGGGCCGCCGCAAGCTGCCGTACTCGGACGTCGGCACCCTGATATCCGCCCCGTACCGGCCCGACGCGCAGGACCAGGCGGATTTCGGCGGGCTGGAGGTGGCGCTGGTCGGCGTGCCGATGGACCTTGGCGTCACCAACCGCAGCGGCGCGCGGTTCGGCCCGCGCGCGATCCGCAACGTCGAGCGGATCGGGCCGTACAACCACGTGCTCCGCGTCTCCCCGGTGGCGGAGCGGCGGATGGCCGACATCGGCGACGTGCCGTTCCACAGCCGCTTCGACCTGGCGCAGAGCCACGAGGACATAGAAGCCTTCTACCGCCGCCTGCACGCCGCCGGCGTGGCCCCGGTCAGCGCCGGCGGCGACCACTCGATCAGCGGCCCGATTCTCAAGGCGCTAGGGTCGGACCGGCCGCTCGGCATGGTCCACATCGACGCCCATTGCGACACCAGCGGCGTCTACGAAGGCACCAAGTTCCACCACGGCGGCCCGTTCCGCCAAGCCGTGCTGGACGGCGCGCTCGACCCCGCGCGCACCATCCAGATCGGCATCCGCGGCCCTGGCGAGTACCTGTGGGAGTTTTCGTACGCCTCCGGCATGACGGTGATCCACGCCGAGGAGGTGGACGAGATGGGCATCGCCGCGGTCATCGCCCGCGCCCGCGCGGTGGTGGGCGACGAGCCGTTCTACCTGTCGTTCGACGTCGACGGCATCGACCCGGCGTTCACCCCCGGCACCGGCACGCCGGAGGTCGGCGGCCTGACCCCGCGCGAGGCGCAGCGCATCGTGCGCGGCCTCGCGGGCCTGGCGATCGTCGGCGGCGACGTGGTGGAGGTGGCGCCGCAATACGACGCCTCGACGGTCACGGCGCAGGTCGGCGCGCAGATGATGTTCGAGATCGCGAGCCTGCTGGCGGTCAGGCCGCGCGGGTAGCGGCTACGTGGGCGCGTCGCCCAGCCAGCGGCGCAGCTCGTCGAGGTCGACCGCCACGTCGCCGCCACCAGCGTCGGCGCCGACCATGCTGGCGTAGGAAATGCCGAGCGCCGGCGCCAGCATGGCGTACGCCCAAGTGCCGTCATTGGCCGGAAACGCCTCCAGCAGCCGCGTCCCCGGCGCGCAGAACACGATGTTGGCCAGGGCCGCGCCATGCACCGCCACGACATGGCTGGCACTTGCGAACGCCGCGACCTGCTCGTCCAGCGCCATGCGGCCGGGCACGATGCGTTCGAAGCCATGTGGTTCCAGCAGCGCCGCCACCGCGTCCTCGTTGGCCAGGCGGCGGTAGCTGGCATCCGCTCGCGACACCAGCAACCGGCGAGGACCCAAGGCGCCGGCGACGCCGAACGCCGCGCGCGCCGCCGCCAGCGTCCACTCGGCCGCCCAGTGCGCCGGGTGCTGCAACGCCCGGCAGGTCGAGCTGACATGCAGCCGCCGCACCGCCAGGCGCGCGTGCCGCCTGGTGCCGAGCCACGGGCCGGCGCCGAACCGGGCGGCGATCTCGCGCTGGTACGGCGTCGCGAGGTCCGGCCCGATCACGGTCGCGGTCCCGACCGCGACGCCGGCCATGCGGTAGAGCGCCAGCCGGGTCGCCTGGTCGAGCAGGAAATGGCACAGATTGGGCGACGGGAAGCTGTCGGCGACCAATACCGCCTCGTCGAGCGTCAGCTGCTCTACGGCGTCGCCGCGCTCGGCCAAGCGGCGGCGCACCCGTTCCGGCAGCTCGCCCACGCAAAGATCGGCCAACACCGCGCCGTCGGCGGACTGCACCACCACGGCGTCGTCGGACACCAGCACGCGGGCGTCGAGAACCTCGCTGACCGACGCCGCGCGCCGCTCCAGCACGCCGGTAAGCTCGCGCAACGCCCGCGGCACCTGCCCGCCATAGCAGAACCAAGCCTGCGGCCGCCGCACGTCGGCTGCCATCACGACGCGGTCGATGCGCCCCTCCGCAATCGTCCCGGCGTCGCCCGCGGCGGCCTCGACGGCAGCCTCGGTGGCGGGGTCGGTCAGCGCATGGCCGGGGAACGCCGCCCGCCACTGCCGCAGCGCCAGGGCCGCCTCGGCGTTGCGGCCCTGGGCGTGGAACCAGGCGAACACCTCCTGCGCCGGCGACCACGAAGTCGGCGAGCGCGGCTCCATCTGCAGGGCTATGGCGGAGACGACGAAACAGGCATCGGTCCGGGCAAGCGCCGCATAGACTCGCGACATGCGGAAATAGACCCAGTACTCCGACATCGGCGGCAGGCCGCTTCCGACCTGCTCGAACAGCGTCGCCGACCGCTCCCGCCCGGCCTCATGGTCCAGTTCTTCAAGGACGCGCAGCAACGCCGTCTCCGGCGCCGGCGCCGCTAGGATGGCTAGCGCCTGCGGGTCCGTGGCTGACGGAGCGGCCGGCCCGGCAAGGCTCCCCAGCAGCAGCGCCAAGTCGGCATGGCCGGCCGCCGCCGCGACGGACAGGCGCGGCAGCAACCCGGCGCACCCGAACAGTCCCACGAACGGCAGCCGGGCGGTGAACGCGCGCAACGCCGCCGCCGCCTCGCCGGCATCCAGCAGGCGCTCGACATCCGCCCAACCAGCAGACCAGCCATCCATGGACATCGCACGCCTTTCGCTCCATGACGCCGCGACAACAACCGCCGGAGGCCGCGCATGACCCCGATCCTTCTGTACACCTGGGGCACCCCGAACGGCCAGAAGGCCAGCATCATGCTGGAGGAGGTCGGCCTGCCCTACGTGGTGCAGGCGGTCGACATCGGCCATGGCGGCACCCGCACGCCCGAGTACCTGGCGATGGACCCGAACGGCAAGATCCCGCTGATCGAGGACCCCGACGCCGGCCGCATCGTCTCCGAAAGCGGCGCCATCCTGCTCTACTTGGCCGAGCGCGCCGGCAAGATGCAGCCGCTGCCGGGCAGCCAGGACCTGACCTGGATGTTTTTCCAGGCCGCCCATGTCGGGCCGATGCTGGGCCAGCTCGGCTACTTCAAGGTGTTCGCGCCCGAGCCGGTGCCGGCCGCAATCGCCCGGTTCGAGACCGAAAGCGACCGCATCCTCGACGTGCTCGACACCAGGCTGGCGCAGAGCGAGCACCTCGGCGGCGCGCAGTACGGGCTGGCCGACATCATGACCTGGCCGTGGGTCAACAGCGGCGTGCGCCGGCTCGGCAAGTCGCTCGACGCCCGGCCGAACCTGGCGCGCTGGGCGGCGGCGGTAGGCGAGCGGCCGGCGGTGCAGGCCGGGATGAAGGTGCCGGAGCTGCCGTCCGCCGCTTGACGGCCTGGTTCTTGCGTAGTTGCCTGGTTCTTGCGTAGTTGATCGTCGCCTAGGAAACATTGCACGCCATCAAGGAGGGGCACGGCATGGAAATTCGTGTTGGCTACGAACTAGTGTACGAATGCCCGCAGCCGGTGCCGATGCTGCTGATGCTGAACGTCCACTACACCCGCGCCTCCGACATCATCGTCCCGGACCACCTGACGACCGACCCGACGGTGCCGATCAGCGGCTACCGCGACAGTTTCGGCAACTGGTGCACCCGCCTGGTCGCCCCCGCCGGCCGCACCCGGATCAGCGCCACCGGCCTGGTGCGCGACACCGGACTGCCCGATCCGGTCGCGCCGGGAGCCATGCAGTTCGAGGTCGAGGCGCTGCCGGAGGAGACGCTGGTCTACCTGCTGGGCAGCCGCTACTGCGAGACCCAGCACCTGATCGGCATCGCCTGGCAGCTGTTCGGCCATACCGTGCCGGGCTGGGCGCGAGTGCAGGCGGTCTGCGAGTTCGTGCATGGCCACGTCACCTTCGGCTACCAGTATGCCCGCGCCACGCGCACCGCCTGGGAGACGTACAACGAGGGCGTCGGCGTATGCCGCGATTTCGCGCACCTGGCGCTGACTTTGTGCCGCTGCATGAACATCCCGGCGCGCTACTGCACCGGCTACCTGGGCGACATCGGGGTGCCGGCGTCGGACTCGCCGATGGATTTCTCCGGCTGGTTCGAGGCCTACCTTGGCGGCCAGTGGTACACCTTCGACGCGCGCCACAACGTCCCGCGCATCGGACGGGTGCTGATGGCGCAGGGACGCGACGCCACCGATGTCGCACTCAGCACCACGTTCGGGCCGAACACGCTGTCGAGCTTCCGGGTCTGGACCGACGAGGTGGTGCCGCAACTGGCCTAACGAACCGGGGAAAAAGCAAGGATTTGGCTCGGGGTCGCTTCGGGCCGGTTTCCGGTTGGAGGCTGCCGCAGCACCATGCTGGCCATCTCCGCAGGCCCGAGCCGTCCGAATAGCCAGCCCTGCCCCACGTCGCAGCCGAGATCGCGCAGCAGCGCCGCCGTTTCCGGCTCCTCGACGCCTTCCGCCACGGTGACCAGGCCGAGGCTGTGGCCAAGCCCGACCACCGCCGCCACGATCTTGCGGTTCTCGGCGTTGGTGGCCATGGTGCCGACGAACCCGGCGTCGATCTTGAGCTTGTCGAACGGCAGCTTCTGCAGCTGCCGCAGGCTCGAATACCCAGTGCCGAAATCGTCCAGCGCCAGGCGCACGCCAAGCGCCTTGAGTTCACTCAGCAGCTCGCGCGCCAGGTCGAGGTCGCCGACCAGCGCGCTCTCGGTGATTTCGAGTTCGAGGCGGTGCGGCGACAGCCCGGAGGCCTCCAGCGCCGACCGCACCATGGCTGGAAGCTCGCGGTCGCGCAGCTGCAGCGGCGATATGTTGCAGGCTAGCAGGATGTCCGGCGGCCAGGTCGCGGCGACGTGGCAGGCGCGGCGCAGCAGCCGGTCGGTCATCGCCCCGATCAGCCCGATATCCTCGGCGACCGGGATGAACTCGGCCGGCGAGACCATGCCACGGACCGGATGCGGCCAGCGCGCCAGCATCTCGAACCCGATGACGCGCTCGCCGTCCATCCGCACCAGCGGCTGGAAATACGGCACGATGGCGTCGTCGGCGACGGCCTGGCGCAAGTCGCCCTCCAGCGAGGCGCGCGCCTGGATGTGGGCGTCCATGCCGGACTCGAAGAAGCAGAAGCGGCCGCGCCCCTCGGCCTTGGCCCGGTACAGCGCGACGTCGGCGCGGTGGACCAGCGCGTCGGCGCCGCCGTGCTCCGAGGGCGCCAGCGCCACACCGATGCTGACGCCGATCCGTACGGCGGCCCCGTTGGGGAGGTTGAACGGCTGTCCGAGCGTGGAGATGATCCGCCGCGCCAGTTGGGCGGCGGCCTCGTTGGCGAGATCCGGCTGGCCCGACAGGTCGAGCGGCGCCAGCAGCGCGAACTCGTCGCCGCTGAGCCGCGCGATCAGGTTGCCAGTGCGGGCCACGGCGCGCAGCCGGACGGCCACCAGTTGCAGCAGCTGGTCGCCGGCCGAGTGGCCATGCACGTCGTTGACCACTTTGAAGCGGTCGAGGTCGAGCAGCAGCAGCGCCACGCCGCCGCAGCCCCCGCCGACGCCCGCCAGCATCGCCCCTAGCTGCTCGTAAAGCCGCCGGCGATTCGGCAGGTCGGTCAAGGCGTCGGTGCGCGCCACGGCTTCGGTTCGCGCCAGGGCGAGCCGCAGCCTTGAATGCCCGCGAGTCGCGAACGCCGCCGCGACCAGGAACAAGGCGCTCAACCCGAGCCCGAGCGTCTCCATCCAGGCGCGGGCGTTGAGCGCCTTGGCGCGGGCCGCCGCGAGCGTCTGCAGCTCCTCGCCGAACGCCTCGATCCCGGTGGCGTAGGCCGCTTCGAGATAGGCGAACTCCGGGCCGTCGAGCAGCGACTTGGCGCCGGCGCGGTTGCCGGACGCGGCCTGCGCGAACGCCGCCCGCTCCATCGCCACCAACCCGCGGCTGGCCTCGCCGGTGGTCTCCGCGAGCGCCGCGCCGACTTCCGGCGTGGCCAGCGTGAGGGCCTCGGCGAGTGTCGCGGTCAGCTTGGGGCCGGCCTGGTTGTAGCGGGCGATCCAGCGCGGCTCGCCGGACAGCGCCGCCAGACGTGCCGACATGCTGAGCCATTCTTCGAGATAGGCGAAGGTCCCGCGCAACTCGGCGATCCGCATGCCGCGTTGCTCGGCCACGCGCATCTCCTCGCGGATGCCCATGCCGGACCAGCCGAGCCAGACCAGGACTCCGAGGGCGGCCGCGACGGCCAACGCCGAGAGGGCGCGGCCGACCGGCTTTCGGGGGCTGGACCTGAAGCTGGGAAAAAGCCTGCGGAGGAATGACATGGCCCGAGCATGGGCTGGACAGCTTAACGGCTGGTTGATTATGGTCGTGGCGCAGGTCGGCGGCGGTGCCTTGGCGGCGGTGCGGCAACGTTCTACAAACCGGCCCTGGACATGCTCGTTGGCGTGTCGAGGGCCGCATCATTCCGGATACGATCGACGGCTTCATCGCCCGCTGGACCGACGCCGAGCAGGCCGAGCGCACCAACGCGCCACCGTTCCTGATCGAATTGTGCGACCTGCTGGGCGTCGAGCGGCCGGCGCCGGCGCGCGGCGGCTCCGGCGACTACCGGTTCGAGCGCAGCGTGACGCACCACGCCGGCGACACGCGGGAGACCACCCGGCGGATCGACCTGTACAAGCGCGGCTGCTTTATCCTGGAGGCCAAGCAGGGCGCCAACACGGTCCGCCAGCCGGAGCTGTTCACGCTGCACGCCGAGGCGACCCGCCGCCAGACGGTCCGCAACTCGCTTGGCTGGGGCCAGCACATGCTGCGCGCCAAGGGACAGGCGGAAGGCTACGTGCGCGACCTGCCTGGCGACGAGCCTGCGCCGCCGTTCCTGATCGTCTGTGACATCGGCTTCTGCTTCGACGTCTACGCCGATTTCTGATGCATCAGTACCTCTGCATCTTAACAGTCAAAACCTTTGGACATTGCCACCCGTGAGTCACAGGCTTTGTTTGCCGCCACTGGACAACAGTGACAGCGAAGTTGCACGATCTTTACAACTTAACTGGAGATTATCTTGCCACGTGGTCGCGACGCATTTTTGTCTTACGTTGATGCAAAAGGTTGGGCACGGACGCAAAATCTAAGAACCAAGACAGAGTTTCGTAACCTCGGAACACGGCGGCCGTTAAACGTTCCATCTGACCCAAACGTTTTCTACCGGGATTGCTGGTGCAATTGGGGGGATTTTCTCGGAACCGGCCGAATTGCTACCCAGAAACGCTGCTTTCGCTCCTACACTGAGGCACAGGCTTGGGCAATTGCTCACGAAGTTCGCAAAAGGGATGATTGGCGATCACTCGATGTCAGCACAACTCCGGTAGACGTTCCGATGAACCCGCCTCAGGTTTATCGCAGTGACTGGCGCGGCTGGAAAGCCTTCCTCAGACCCACTGGCATACCACTTCCTCGAAAATTCTTTTTGTCATTCGTAAAAGCGCGCGATTGGGCAGTGGCTAGCGGCGTTCGCAGTTCGACTGAGTGGCGGGAGCGTTGTGCTGACTTCCCACATAATATTCCAAGAAACCCCGCACTGTCTTATGATGAACATTGGCAGGGGTGGGGGAGCTTTCTCGGAACCCACCGCATTGCAAATATGCGTCGTCAGTTTTGTTCCTACGCGGCCGCCAGCACCTGGGCCTACGGTGCAGGCATACAAACTAAAGAGCAATGGTGCGCTCTCAGTCGCGACGACGTGCCGCATGATACGCCAATGGCTCCAAGCAGAACCTACCGCGCTGAGTGGGTGGGGTGGGGCTCTTTCCTTCGAATGGGCAGAGACGTCGAGCAGGTCTATGCGACCTATGCGGACGCGAAGGCTTATGCAATGGCTCAAGGTTTCACCTCTTGCTCAGCATGGCGGAAGCAGATGCGGCTCAAGCACCCGGACGATATCCCGGCCTGGCCTGAAAGAGCCTATCGAACGGAATGGAAAGGCTGGGGAGAATTCTTCGGAACCGGACGCATCGCCAACCAAAACCGTGGACAGCACTACCGATCTTATGAAGCGGCTCAAACCTGGGCCAGAGCAAACGGAATTACCACAAGCACGCAATGGCGGTCTTTAGGTCCAGAGCGCCTGCCGAGCGACATTCCAGCGAAGCCCGGCCGTGTATATGCGGAGTGGTCGAACTGGCAAAAGTTTTTAGGCAAACGCATCAGTGGAGCATCTGTCGCCGAGGTCATCCTGCATCATGAATTGTCGGCGTTCTTGCCTGTCGCGCCACGCGGGCGCACCCTTCGACTTGGCGGCTTTAAAAAGCGGCCCGATGTAGTTATCCCCGAGCTCAAGCTGGTCATTGAACATGACGGAGCCTATTGGCATCGCCACAAAGTCGATAGGGATCGTGACGAAACACTGCGGTTTCAAGAAGTTGGTTGGCGGCTGGTTCGCTTGCGAGAGTTGCCTTTGCCTATCGTATCACCGGAAAATGATCTTTTGATTAGTGATAGCCTGAGCTACCAAGATTTGGTTTTTCGGGTTTTGGATCACTTGCTGTTCATCGGCGTCATTCCGGTCGGTCTGCAATCTACAATTCAGAAGTTTAAGAGCCTGTTTGACCGTGTGAGCCAGTCTCGCGTTGTCCGTTTGCATGGAGGCGGGCGATGTGGACTGACGCTGCACGGGAGCGATACAAGGACGATGGCCGGCGTTACCCGAGCGACTTGACGG
>JAABUY010001867.1_pt1 | contig 26741 bp, 34 predicted proteins | sample 5560271 | NCBI WGS metagenome assembly JAABUY01 (sample SAMN10711886, study PRJNA513374) | rock metagenome | isolation source: Antarctica rocks | place: Antarctica: Victoria Land, University Valley | reverse complement strand
CCGCCGCCCGCCTACCCGACCTACTCGCCCACGCAAGCCCGCACGCCACCAACCCGGCGTGAACAGTCGCGCTTCGCCGGGGACGCCGGGCACCGTCATTGAGATCGCCGCGCCCGCATGCGGATCCTCCAGAGACACACATGATCGTCGCAGCACGGGGAGCTTCACAGGTCGCCACGCAGGCGGCTGCTGGCGGGCGGCTGCCGTTCCAGGGCCAACTGGTACCAACGTGTATCGATCCACCGATCGAACTTGCGACCGACCTCTCGCAAGGTGCCGACCAGCTCGAAGCCGAGTTTCTCGTGCAGCGCGACCGATGCCGAGTTCGGCTGCGCTATGACGGCTACTACGAGATGGATGCCGTCCGTGCGCAGCAGGGAAAGCAGCTGCGAGTAGAGCAGGGTTCCCAAGCCAGCGCCGACGGCTTCAGGCGCGAGGTACACCGAGGTTTCTCGGGTCTGCGCGTACGCCGGACGTGATCGGAACGCGCCGGAGTAGGCGTATCCGACGACATCCGGTCCGTCCTCGACGACGAGCACGTGGTCGCCGGAAACGCTGCTGGAGATCTTGTGCTTCCAGTAGGAGTTCGGCGGGTCGGTCAGATCGAATGTCGCAACACTGGTGCGTACAGCCGTGCCATAGATGCGCGCGATCGCCAGCAGGTCTGCCGCTGCTGCGGGACGAACGAGCGGCATCCCGCCAGCGTACTGACGTGGCCAACGGCGCCCGGTGATCGATCCGCTTCCGGACAGGCCGACGCGTCCGACCCCGGTCCATCGCGTCCGAATCGTTCCGGCGAGGACCCCTGCGTATCGTCGCTGACAATGAACGGGGTGGCGGTGCCGGAGACCGCTCCCCCGGCTAGCTAGGAGTGGCGGTGCTCGCGGATGCACGACCGGCCGTTCTCTCTGGCTGGAGACCTCGAGATCACAGCAGTCGCGCCGACGTCAGCGGCGGCAGTGCAAGCGATGCGTGCCTACATCTGTGATGTCGCCAGCAGTTACTACCGACGACCTGCCGCCACGGCCGAAGTCCAAGCCGCCCTGGTGCAGCACCCGAGCGATGACCTCGTTCCGCCCACGGGACTGTTCCTCGTCGCAACGGACGGCCACGACATCGTCGGCGGATGCGTCGCGCTGGCGCGTGTGGACCATGCGGTCGGAGAGGTTCGTCGACTTCACGTCGCCCCGGCGCTTCGAGGGCTGGGCCTGGGCCGTCGGTTGATGCTGGAAGTAGAGCACCGAGCCCGCGAGAGGGGCCTCACCAGCCTGCAGCTTGATACTCGCCGCGACCTCGTCGAGTCCCAACGGCTCTACGAGTCACTCGGCTTCCGGGGCACCGCCCCCTACTCGGGCGGCCCATTCTCCGACCGCTGGTACCGCAAGGACCTGAGCTGAACTTGCTGGCCGGAGCGGGGGTCGGTGAACCGGCTGCCCCCAGTGAGCGATGGCTCACGGGAGTCGCGGGACGGCCGCCAGTTTGCCGAATGGGTCCTGTGCCCAGCCGCCGCGCCGGATGGCCCGACTCGATACCCTGCCGACGTGTCCGCGATGCACGAACCACGAGCGCCGCTGAGCGACGGGGTCGTCGTCCTCCGGGCGTGGCGCGAGGAGGACGCACCCGCTGTTGCCGCCGGACTGACTGACCCGGAGTTCCGCAGGCAAGCCCTGTTCGACGCACCGGGGTCGGGGGAACAGCAGGCAGCAGATCTCCTCTCCCGCGCCGCCGAACGAGACCGCGCCCAGCTTGACCTCGCGATCGCCGACGGCACCCAGCCAAACCGAGTCCTCGGAGGATGCTCGCTCCACTCGGCCGATCAGGTGTTCTCCCGCGTCGGGGTCGGCTACTGGCTGCTACCCAGCGCAAGAGGCATGGGGGCGGCATCGCGCGCGGTGATACTGCTGTCCTACTGGGCACTCGGCCCGCTGGGCTTCGCTCGGGTCGAGCTAACCTGCGGGCCGGCCAACACCGCCTCCCAGCGAGTCGCGCAACTGTCCGGGTTTACCCGAGAAGGAACCCTTCGAGACCACGTCCCGCAGCGCGGTGGCCGTCGCGACTCGGTGATGTGGAGCCTGGTCGCTTCCGACCTCGCGTAATCCCCCCGTCCCCGGATGGGGATCCCCTTGCGGTCATGGGGGCGGCGATGGCTATGCGCCCGGTGGCAGCGAGCTAGGAAGAGGACCGCGGCAGTAGGGTCGCATGCGTGCCCTGGCACCGATCATCACGAGGTGATCGTGACATCGTGAGCCTGCGGGAGGCCCGTCCATCGTGACCGAACAACTGAGAAGTGGACTGATCGCTGGTCTCATCGCCGCAGTGATCTGGATGATCATCACCGTTCTCGTCGACTTGAGCAAGGCGGCGATCGTCGGTGGCGGTTTGGCGTTTCTAGTCGGGACGATGCAACTCACGGGATGTCGCACAATGGGCGCGAAAAACCCCGTAAGACGGCGCCTAACCGCAGCTGAAGCCGCCGAGCGGTTCGGGGCCTCTGCACGGACCATCCAGCGCTTGTTCGCCGAGCCGCGCCAAGACTTCCTCGACCGGGCTAAGCAGCGTCGCGAGACAGCTGCGGCGCTGCGAGATGAAGGACTCAGCTACAGGCAGATCGCGGAAAAACTGAGTTGTTCAACCGGCGCGGTCGGCGCCCTCCTGCATGAAGCCCGCAAAAACCCGCACCACTGAACGAAGGGGCAACGTTGCGTCCTGACGCCGACCCACCCGAGCCGACGTTGCAGCCGACGGAGGATCAGGTCCGCCTTGCTGCCGCGGCAGCGATGCTGAGCCCGAGCGCGCTGTTCCGCACCATCAACTACGCGCTGAAGTTTCTAGATCGCGAACTCGCCGAGCACCCCGAAGACCAGATGATGGCTCAGGCCGAGACTGATGATGTGTACGGAATCCTGGTCGAGATCGCCGCAGCACTGCACGGGCTCGACTCAAACACCAACCCAACCCCCGAGCAGATGGAAGCTACTCACTACTGGATGCTCACCCGCGACCCTCTGAGGCCGTGACGAGGACAGTCAGGCCATACGCCTCCACCGCCGCAGCCAGCCTCGTCCTTCTGTCGCCCGCGGTGGCTGCTCGGCTTGAGGCTGAAGTTGAGCTACGGGGGGTATTGGAGCCGCAGAGGCGGGCTCCGCTGCCGGCACCGGCTGTCCGGCTTCGAGCATCCGCAGCATCCGCTCTTGCACGCCGATGATCCGGTCACGTTCTCCGGCCACCGCCTCCGCTACCGCGAGCCGGGTCCGCAGGTCCGCGTTCTCAGCGTGCAGGTTCTCCAGCTGGATCAGCTGGGTCGGCAATGGGTCAGGCTTCGCTCTTTTCCCTGGTCGCAGACCGGCGGCCACGAGGTCAGTTACCGGGATTAACCACCGGCCATCCGTGTCCTGCCCAGCATGGGGGAAGGCACCACCAAGCAACCGCCGCTTAATGGTGGACTCACTGCTCTGGGTCTCGATCACGGCCTGTTTGATCGTCAATCGCCGGGGGTCACTCACAGGTGCCATAGGGTCAATCATCTGTCGGTCACTGATGGTTCACTCGCATTTGCCCAGCGTGTCGGCTAGGCCATGAACCCAGGTTAAGCGGTCACCCCCCACGTCTGACCTCTAGGTCACCCCGTGTCAGATGAGGATCCCCCTACGGAACGGCGAGCCTTTCAGTTTTGGGCAGTGGGCCGGATCGTCATATCGCCGATCTCGACGTCGTCGGGTTGTTCGATAGCGAAAGCGATGGCCCGAGCGACGGCGGTGGGGCTGATCCCCAGCTCGGCCATCCGGGCCTGCATCTGTTCACGACTTTCGGGGTCCTCGACAGAGTCGACGAGTTCGGTGCGCACGAAACCTGGGGAGATCGACGTGGTGCGGAGAACGCCGTCGGTGGACTCCTGACGCAGTGCTTCCAGCATCGTACGAACGGCGTTCTTGGTGCCCGCGTAGACGGCTTGCGTCGGGGCGATCTTCAGACCAGAGGTCGAGATGGTCGTCACGAAATGCCCGCGCCCTTGCTGTCGGAAGATCGGTAGGGCGGCGGCGATTCCGTGCAGAACGCCGCGCAGGTTGATGTCGATCATTGCGTCCCAGGAGTCGACGTCGAGGTCTGAGACGGGGCCAGTCCGGGCGATCCCGGCATTACCGACCAGGACGTCAAGGCGTCCGAACCGCCCGACAGCCGTCTCGACCAGTCGCTGCAGATCAGCGCGCCGGGTGACGTCGGTGACCACCGCCTCCGCCCGCCCTCCCTCGGCGCGGATGCGCTCGGCAAGTGCCGTCAGGCGGTCGGTACGCCGGGCGCCTAGCACCACCGCCGCGCCGCGACCTGCCAGTTCCAGCGCGGTTGCCTGCCCGATTCCGCTGCTCGCGCCGGTGATGGCCACGACCTTGCCGTTGATTCCGCTCACGTGCTGACTCCACTCTAAACTGACATTTGTCCGGTTGCGTCGCAGCTTAACGGACGAGTGTCCGTCTGACTCATCGACCCGGAAGAAAATCCATGCCACCACGCGCTCTCCGCTCGGATGCGGCGGTCAACCGGGCGCGAATCATCGCCTGTGCTCGCGCAGCGCTGGTCGAGTCGGGCGGGGCGGTCGACAACTTTCGACTGCAGGCGGTCGCCAAAGCCGCGCAGGTAGGGCAGGGCACGCTCTACCGTCATTTCCCCACCCGGGAACATCTGTTGGCCGAGGTGTACCGGCAGGAGATGAGCGAGTTGGTCGAGGCGGTACCGGCGTTGCTGGGCCACCACGCACCGCTGGAGGCTCTGGACCGGTGGCTGGACCGTCTGGTGGAGTACGCGCGGGTCAAACGTGGTGTCGTGGCGGCGATCGAGGCGTCGGCCTGGCAGAACCTCTACGCCGACAACGCGGGCCGGCTGCATCAGGCGCTGCAGACACTGCTCGAGATGGGCAGGGTCGCCGGCGAGGTGCGGGACGGAGTCGACGCGACCGACGTCATCCTGCTGCTCGGCGCCCTGTCACGGGTGCCTGCAAATCAGTGGGACGCCCGAGCGCGCACTCTGGTCACCGTCATCCTGGACGGCTTGCGTCGGCATCAAGACACGACCCGATAGAGGAACGGCCATCGGCACAAGATCACCGGCTGGTCGGCACGCGATCAGGAGCAGGAGCACCTGTCCCAATAGACCCGTCCGCTTTGAAGTCCCGCTGAGGCACGTCATACGGCACACTGTTCGGGTGACCGGACTCAAGATCGGCTATGCCAGGGTCTCCACGACCAACCAGGACCTCACCGTCCAGCGGGATGGCCTCGCCGCACTCGGGGTCGACGTCGACCGGGTCTACGTCGACCACGGCCTGACCGGTGCCACCCGTGCCCGGCCTGGCCTGCGTGAGGCGCTGGCGGCTTGCCGCACCGGCGACACTCTCGTGGTCACCAAGCTGGACCGCCTCGCACGGTCGCTGCCCGACGCTCGCGACATCGTCGAGGAGCTGACCACCCGCGGCGTCCGCCTGCAGTTGGGTGGCTCTGTGCACGACCCCACGGACCCCGTCGGCCGACTGCTGTTCAACGTCCTTGCCATGGTCGCTGAGTTTGAGTCCGATCTGATCAAGGCCCGGACGCGCGAAGGCCTCGCGGTGGCCCGCGCTGCGGGCAAGCTCCGCGGACGCAAGCCCAAGCTCACCCCGGCACGGGAGGCGCTGCTCGTCGACCTGCACAAGACCGGCCACAAGAGCCCGTCCGACCTGGCGGAGCTGTTCGGCGTCGGCCGATCCACGGTCTACCGCGCGCTCGAGCCCGCCACAAGTCCAACCCCAGCGGCAGCGGCCCTGCCCCACCAGGGTGTCTCGGAGGTGTCACCGGCCCTCCTGCGGGCTCCACTGTCTGAAAACACCTGCTCCGTACGGTGGTGAGAGCGGTGCCAACGCAGGGGTACGGGGCAGAGCGCGGGGTTAGTGATGGCTGTAGCGTGCCACTGCCACTGTAAGAACGATCCATATAAATACTCCAAATCCGAGACCCTGCAACACGGCCGGCAGCAATGCGTAGCCTCTTCCGATGGATAGATATAACGACAATAGGACGCCCGAGGTGATCCCTCCGACGAGGCTTGCAAGCAGAACTCGGATCCAATAATGATTGGTTTGCATAGCTTCGCCACTTTCGCCTCTCGCTAAGGTGCTCTACTTTGGCAGGGAGTCGTAAATACCTTTCGCGGTTCCGCCTGCGAGGCCAGCAGTTCCGGCAATTGCACCACCCGCCACACAGCCCGGTCCGGACGCAAGAATCAGACCTGCCGCGATGCCCCCGGCGCAACCTCCTGCGAGCCCAGTAAGAGTCGCCGGAACAGCGTCATTAGTGATGTTCTGGTAGACACCCGCCCCCAAGCAACCGCCCTGGTCGTTGTGAACCAAACAAAACAATCCCGTGGGGTCAGTTCCGTTGGCGGGGTTTCCCTCTGCGTAGAGGTAGTGGTTGGGTTCTTGCCCGGAGGGGTCTTGTTGGGTGAAGCGGCCTTGGGTGGGGTCGTAGTAGCGGTAGCCGAGTTTGTAGAGGTTGCTGGTGGTGTCGAGGTAGCCGCTGGTGTAGCGGTAGGGATTGGTGTTGGCTTGGGTGAGGTCACCGGTGGGGGTGCCGGTGATGGTGCGGGTTTCGCCGTAGGGGTTGTAGGCGTAGCCGGCGACTTTCTGGCCTTGGTCGTTGACGAGGCCGATAACCGAGCCCTGATTATCGGTGAGGTAGTACAGGCTGGTCGTCCCGGTGCGCATGCTGATCAGTGCGCCGCCGGGGGTGCGGGTGAACGCCTGGGTTGTACTGCCGGTGGTTTGACTGGATTGGCCGAGGACCCCGGTCTGGTAGGCGGTGGCCCCGGCGGTGAGGCGGTTGTTGTTGCCGGCTCCGGCGTAGCTGAACGGCACCGGGGTGGTGGTGCTGGTGGTTTGGGTGATCTGGTCACGCGGGTTGAGAGTGTTGGTGTTGGTGGGGGTGCCGCTGGCACCGGGGATGGTGGCAGCGCCGGGGGCGTTGGTTTGGTTGCCGTTGGCGTCATAGGTCCAGGAACCGACATCACCGGTGCGGCTGGTCAGTTGGTTCGCCGCGTTGTTGCCGTACCCGGTGTCGAAGGCCTGCCCACCGGGCACGACGACGCGTCGCGCGGTGCGGTTACCGGCCCGGTCGTAGGCATAGCCCCAGGCGGCGTTCACCGCCCCACCCGGCAGCGTCTCCGAAACGTTGGTGACCCGACCGTAGCTGTCGTAGGCGTAGCTGGTGCTCGCCCCGTTGGGGGTGACACCACCGGCATCGACGCCTGTGCTGCGGGACTGCACCACGCTGCGGTCCGCGCTGGGGCCGCTGCCCCCGGCGGCGGTGTAGGTGTAGCCCAGGTCCGACAACACCGCCCCGGTCCCGGGTCCACCGGCTCCCGGGCCGGTGGCGGTGATGCGGGTCGGCCGCCCGGAGGGATCCACAGTGGTTTGCTGGGTGACGCCACCGGGGTAGATGGTCGAGTTGAGAGCACCGTTGTTGTTGTAGGCGAAACGGGTGCACTTGGTGCCCGGGGTGCTGGTGCAGTCCCCACCGGGCTCGGCCAGGCCGACCAGCTCGTTGGCGCCGTCGTAGGTGTAGCCGACGGTGCCAGCTTTGTCGGTGTAGGCGGTGACATTGCCAGCCTTGTCATAGCCGGTGGTGATCACGTTGGATGCTGCCCCGGGAACGGTGCTGGAGGTTTGCCGACCCAACGTGTCGTAGGTGTAGGCGGAGTTCGCGCCAGTGGTGTCGGTCTGGGTCAGCGCCTGCCCATCCCGGTCATACGTAGAGGTGAGCTGAGCACCGCCGGCGTACTGAACGCTCAGCACATGATCGGCGGCGTCATAGGTGTAATTCGTGGTCTGGCCTTTGCCGTCGGTGACCGACGTCACCCGGGACAAGCTGTCATAACCGTAGGTGACCGCGCTCAGTGGTCCCGGCGGGACCACCCGGACGAGGTCGCCGTTGGCGTTGTAGCTGTAGTTGGTGTCCACCCCGTTGGCGTTGCGCAGGGTGCACAACTGCCCAATCTTGCCGCCGCAGTGCGAGGCGAACCAGCCGGGCATCTCCCGGAAATAAGTCGGCCCACCCCCGGCCCCGCCGCCGGTCCAGTCCTCGGCGTAGAACAGGTTGCCGTTGCCGTCATAGGAGTAGCGCTGCTGGTTCTGTTGCGGATCGCTGGTGCAGTGCGCCTGATACAGGCTGCCGGAGTTGTTGGACGTACAGGTGGGCGAGCCGTTGGTGGACGGATTGTTGGTGTAGGCCGCGGTGGCCGAGGCACCGGTCGGCGCTTTCACCGCGGTCAGGTTGTTGTTGGTGTCGTAGGTGTAGGTGGTTTCGTTGGCCGGCGTGTTCGCCGTGCCCATCGCGTCCACTGCCTTCTGCACATCGGAGTTCGCGGTGTAGGTCTGCGCACGGGTATGGCCCAGCGGGTCGGTGACCGCGGTGACCCGCCCCAGGGTGTCCAGGGCGAACATGGTGTTCTTGCCCAACGGGTTGGTTTCCGTGGCCTGCCCACTGCCATCAGGGTTCGGGGTGTAGCCGAAGCCGGTGACCGCAGCGTCGCCACCGTTCTGCCCAGTAGTGGTGTAACGCGACACCGACGTCACCCGCCCCGCACCGTCGTAACCGAACGCGGTCCAGTTGCCACCCGGTGCCTGCACCGCGGTCAAGTTGTTGGTGGCGTCGTAGGTGTAGGTGGTGACCGCCCCGGCGCCGCTGGTGGACTGCGTCAGGTTGCCCGCACCGTCGTGGGTGTAGGTGGTCACCCGCCCTGCGGGGTCGGTGACCGTGGAGGTCACCCCACCAGGGTTGTTGAACGTGGTGACCCGCCCCGCGGCATCCGCGACCGACGCCAAGCTGTAGGAGGGGTCCCCGTTGTAGGCGAACGTCAACCCGGTGCCGTTGCGATCCAGATCGGCCATCATGTACCCGAAGTAGTTGAACTCCAGCTTCTCCCCCGTCTTGCGGTAGGTCAGCTGCAGGCCGTTGGGCTGGGTGCCGCCCTGAATGAGGTCGGCGTTCACCCCCGGCGGGGCGGTAAAGGTGTTGCCATCAGCGTTGCGGGTGAAGGTCGCGGTGAACCCCGACGGCCCGTAGAAGGTGGCCGTGCCGGCGGTGGGGAACTGCAGTCCCACGTCGCGGCCGGTGCCCAGCACCGTCTTCGCCCCCACACTGCCCTGCCCGGTGGACAACGAGTTGTAGAACCGGTCCAGGTTCACCGACAACCCCGGCGCGTTCAGGGCCACATCCTTCGAGTGCACCACCAGATTGCCGGTGGACAAATTGACCTGCGCGGTCAACTTCTCCGACAACGGGAACGTCTCCAACCCATAAAACGGCTGCACCCCCAAACCCGGACCGCTCGCCGAGGTCCCCCCGTTGATCGGGGCCACGCTGGCCGTAGCCGCAGGGCTGGCCGACGGTGAGGACCCCGCGACCGCGGTCGACGCCGGATTCGCACTCGAAGACTTCGCACCCGACGTCGGGGTCGCCGTCGGGGTCCACGCCGCCTGCGGCGAACTGCCCACCGGCGTCCGATTCACCGCCGCCGGCGGCGAATACGCCACCGAGGACGCCGGCACCGGTGAAGCTGTTGGCGTCGCCGTGGGTGCAGCGCTCGCCGGCGCGGCCAGCAGGCCGCTGACCACAGCGGCAGCAGCCACCCCAGCCACACCCGACAGCCGAGTACGCATACGAACATTCATGTGGGCCAAGCCTTCCCCGCCCCGGCCCGCAACCCCCTGAGTCACGTCAAGACCCGAACAGAGTGAACTGTCACACACGCAGCGTTAGTTTGCAAGAGCAATAATCAGGCAAAGAAACACCTAACTTCGCGTCGCATGGGGCAGGCTCTGCGTCGGGCCGGCCCGTGCCGGCAGGTACCGCGCTGCCCCGGTGTCAGAAGAGGGTGTCGCGGACCCGTAGCGGTCGGTAGCCGGTGGGGCCGAGTTGGGCGAGTTCGGCGTCGATGTCGACGTCGATGGAGCCGAAGAAGTTGATGTTCTCGCTGTGTGCTGGCGAGATGTGGGCCAGCACCTCGTTGTCGATGCGTCGTCCCGTCGCGCGCATCGAGTCCACGGCCAGGCCGTAGTACTCGGTGGTCCAGGCCACCACGGCGTTGGTGACCAGGGTGAGGCACCAGGCCTGCTCGGTCTGCTGCTCGAGGAGCCGGGCGCGGATGGTGCCTTCGTGGGCGTAGAGCAGGTCGCGTTTGAGGGCGTGCAGCGACTCGCCTTTGTTGAGCTGGCGGGAGATCTTGCGGCGATAGGCCGGGTCCGACAGGTACCGGGCGGCGTACATCGTGCGGCGCAGCGCCCCGTACTCCTTGAGCGCGGCGGCCAATGAGTTCTGCCTGCCCAACGCGGACAGCTTCCCGACCAGCAACGACGCGGTCGCGTGCCCGAACTTCAGCGACCCGGCCAGCCGCAGCAGATCGTCGTAGTGCTCGGCGATCAGCTCGGTGTTGCACCGGCGGGTCAACAGTGGCCCAGCGAGCGGGAAGGCCGCCTCCACCTGCGACTTGGGGCCCACCCGGCACAGGGTGATCTTGCCGAGGTCGCGGATGCGGGGTGAGAGCTGCAACCCCAGCAGGTCGAACAGGCCGAAGTTGACAAGGGTGACGCCGTGGGTGTCCGTCGCGTGCTCGGTGATGGGAATGTCGGTGGCGTTGCCCAAGATTTCGTCGAGGACGTAGTGGGCTTCGCGTTTGGTCGCCACGATGATCTTCGTGCCGTAGGTGCTGTGCTGGTCAGTGACGTGGGTGTAGGTGGACAGGCCCTCATGGGCGAAGTACCGGCTCAGGGCTCGCGCGGTCACCGACTTGCCGCGGGTGGGGAACCGCTGCCCGTCCGAGGAGGACAAGGTGCCGCCGCCGAAGACCGAGGCCAGCGGCAGCCTCTGGTGGTAACCGATGATCGCCAGGTTCGCCGCGCGCAGCGTTTCTTCCCGCACATACCATTCGGCGGTCCAGGCCAGCACGTCGTAGGAGATGCCGCAGGCATCGGCCATCCTGGTCAACCCGAGGTTGGTGGAGTGGCTGATCAGCACCGCGATCAAGTTCCGCTTCACCTCGCTGCTGCGGGCCTGCTTGCCGCCGGCGTGGGTGAAGCAGTCCAGGAACCCGGTGCGTTTGTCCAGCTCAATGAACAGCGAGACGATCGGCGCGAACGGCAGCATCTCGGTCAGCTCAGCCTTCAACGCAATGGCCTCGGCCGGCACATTCTCCGCGGTCAGCGGGGAGATCACGAGGTTGCCCTCCTCGTCCAGGCGGACCGGGCCCTCCCCGCCGGCCAGGGTCTGATCCAGCTGCCCAAGCGCCTCGCCCAGCTCCTCCTGAACCGCGGTCAGGGCCGTGGCGGCAGCGGTGGGTTTGCCGACCAGCTGGCAGAACTCCAGCCGCTGCTCGGCCCACTGCTCGGGGGTGAGCAGGTAGGCGGCCGGGTCAGAGTAGCGGCGGGAGCCGGGCACGAACACATTGCCGGTACGCAGCCCGTCCCGCAAGGCCAGCAACGTGCACAGTTCCCAGTAGTGCCGGTAGCCGGTGACGTCCCCGGCCTTGGACGCCGCCTCGAGGTAGCCGCGCCACCGAGCCGGTACGAACCCGGCCGGCGCAGTGTCGGGGACCTTGCGGGCTCCGGCGGCGTTCAGTTCCCGCAGGATCTCCACCGCGCTCAGCAACTCTGTCGCCGCGATGCCACCGTCGAATCGCACGGCGGCCAGCACCTGCGGAGTGAACTGCCGCAGGTAGCTGTAGGAGGCGTCCAACGCGGTCAAGTGCCCGTGATCGCGCGGCAACCGCGGTAGTGCGGTGGCTTGGGCGCTCCGCAGCCGCTCCCACCCGATCTTCTCCCCGCGGATCAGCCCACCGACCTCCTCATCTGGGATTGCGGTGTCGGCCACGATCGCCAGCAACTCATCCAACAAGTTCTGGCGATCCTCCCCAGTGCGGCCGCGCTCAGCCAGGGCGTCGCGCATCTTGTGCGCCGCCTTGCTTTCCCGCGCCGAGACCGCCTGGTCGAACAGCTGCACGACCTCGTCGAGCACTTCGGTCGCGGTCTGCGCCAGCACCGTCAGCAGAATCGGGTACCGGCGCTGCGGGTCGCGCCGCGCCAACGCCTGCGCGGTCAGCCGCCGACCCACGGTGGCCAGAAACCGGCGCCGCTCCGCCGGCAGCACCGACAGATTCAGGGTGTGCGCGTCCATCCCGCGCAGAAACTCCAGCTTCGCGACCTCGGCCTTCACCGCCGCCGCTGAGGCCTCCACCGGTCCCTGGCCCAACCACCGCAACCGCGTCATCCCGACCGCCGGGTCCACGACCAGCAACCCGTCCAGCCCACCACGACGCTGCTCGGTGAACTCGTGGGCCAGCCGGTCGAACGTCTCCCGGCGCGCCTGCTCGCGTGCGCTGGCGACTCGCTTCACAACCGTGACCGGGCCCGGCCGGATCACCCGCGCCGAGATCAGGTACTCGCACGCCAGCCGGAACAGCAGCAGCGGAGAGTCATGCTCCAACGCCCGCGCCAGCAGGAACTCGTCCAACTCCTTCAGCTCCGAGGTCGTCGGCGCCCGCCACCCCAGGTATTGCGCCGCCAGGCGAAGATGCTCGGTCCGTGTCTTCGGCCGACGCCCGTACGAGCGGATCGCGTCCGGATCCACCTCAAGCTGCCCCGCGAGTCGCTCCACTGCCGCACGCGGTGCGGCAGAGACCTCATCCGGCACGAATCCCAGCCACGGCAACGAGCACAGAGTGACGGCAAGCCCTAACCGGTCGGCCGGGCCCCGGCCCCGCCCGGGATCGACGAACGCGACATCGGCTGAGGTCAACGTGAAGAAGCGGAACAGCTCCTCCCGGCCCTCCTATGAGGAACGTTCGCAAGCGGCCCTTCACTCTGCTCCGGCGCCGAAAACAATGGGCGGTAGCCGCCCGGCGTGACCCCTTCCCGGTCGCGCCGAGCGTCTACCCGCACCCGCAACTATAGCGGTAATCTTCGAACATGCGAGCGAAGGATGAGGCACAGTGGAACGAGTCTTTCCCGCGTACCCCCTCCTACCGCCAGGTCACCCCACCCCAGCCGGTGACCATCAACCTCGACCAGGCCCTCGCCCGCGACAACCCACCCCTGCGCACCGTCAATCCCCTGCGGGTCACCGCCGGCGGCCTCCGGCTCACCGGCTACTGCCCCGGCCAGCTGCACGCCTGGGTCAGGCTGAACACGGGGAGCTGGCTGGGCGAATGCACCTTCACTGTGGACAGCGGCAACCACCGGTCCGCACTCGACTTCCGGCAATGGCTGCCCGCCAGCGCCATCACCCTCCACCAGCGGCAGCCGCCACCGACACCCGGTTGCCCACCCTGAGTGACTGACAGTCCAGAGCAGAAGAGATCCGGGGCCTTCGGCAGCCCCGGACCCCCGCCGCCTCTGATGAGACCTGGGGTGAGTGGGGATGGGTGCGTTGGGTGGTGGGCTGGGTAGTCGGTGTTCTCATCGACTACGGGCAGTTGCCTACCTGAGCCCCCACCAGGGCCGCAAGCGGTAAGACGTTGCTTGCCCCCCTGCCGGGCGCCCAGGTCGAGACGGCACCCGCCGACGATGAGAACACCCCACCAGCCCGCAGTTGGTGGCCGAGAAAAAGAGCCAACAAACCACGCCACACCTATTGCACCTAATGCACGCAATCGGTTAGACTGAACGTAGCATCCCATCACCCAAGGAGACCCCGATCATGGCCATCTACCGAACCACGATCAGCGACAACCCACTGGAAATGCCCGCCGCCGAGGGCTACTACGACAGCCTCGACGACGCCCTGCGCGGCGCGCTCGGCACAGCCGTGAGCCCGGTCGGGGCCAGTGACCCGTGGGAAACGGTCACCCTCCGCCGGGAAACCGGCACTGACGCCGCCACCCTCATCTACACCCTGAACTGGACCGGCACATTCTCCAACGACATCACCACCAGCGTCATCGTTGAGGAACTCACCGACGTACAAGGCGCCCGATGAGGCTCACGTTCACGGAATCTCGCCCGTCACACCTATCGCGTGTAATAGGTGTAACGCGTTAGACTGAATCCAGCGTAAACATCCGGGCCGGGCAGACACCATCGCGGCCACCTAATGCACGTAATGCACGCAATGACGAGGAGAAGAAGATGAGCACCACCACCGCCAGCACACCAGCATCACCGGACACGCTGGGCGAGGTGTCCGAGCACTACGCCAGCACGCTGCTCACAGCCCTCCTCCGTGCGGGTGCGCCCGGCCGGGTAGTGCGGGCGCACTACCGGAGCGGCAGTGAGGCGGCGCAGGAAGCCTCCTACACCCGGTGGTCCTTCGTGGGCCTGCACGTGCGGGGACGCGACGTGCGGGTGTTCTGCGTGCCCACCAGCTCCGGGGTGGTGCTGTTCATCGGCACGGTGGGCGGTACCTGCCGGTGCCTGCCCACCTACGGGGCTCCGGCGAGTGAGTTCGGTGCCGCGGCCCTGGCCGTAGCGTGCCGAGCGTCCGCGCAGCTGACCGGTGGGGAGACAAATCAGTGAGAGACACCGACGGGCAGCTCGACCTGCTGGCATTGCTGCCCACCCGCGATGAATCCCACCCCACTCCCCTACGGCTGACGACAAGTTCGGCCCGCGGCTTCGCCGCCCGGGTGGCCGCGTACGGCGAGTGGCGCCGCCGCTACGGCGGGGTCGCGTGCGCCCGGGTGAGCCACGGATGGCACGCCGCGATGTGCGAGGCCACGGGTCCTGTGACCCGCTGCCAGGCCACAGTGCTCAACGCCGACTACGGCTGCGGATGCGACTGGCGCGGCTGCCAGTGCGTCGGCGACCTCTACTACCGCGGCGCGTGCCTGCACTGCCGGTGGGAAGGCCCCGTCCGCGACGAGCAAACCCAGTCGGTCTGTGACGGCCTGGACCACGCCCACCCCGGATGGCGGAGCAGCCCGACCGTGGCTCCCCCGGCCCATGATCCGAGCCCGGCGCAGAAACGCCGCTGGCGCGAGAGCGTCGACGAGCTCTACGGCGACCGACCCGACGGGCACCCCATCATCACCGAGCGCACCGCCCCCGGAACTAGAGCGGTCACCGACCGCTCCCCCTGGGGTGGCTACGACGTGGCCGCCTGCACAGTCGAGGACGCCGAGCCGCCAAGCCAATACCCAGTGCGTGCAGAAAACGCAATACCCGTGATGCACGCATAACACGCACAGAGGTACGGACATGAACACCGGCTGCGCGAGCTGTCCTGCAACGTCGACATCAACGGCCGAGAAAGTTTAGACGCAACACACGCAATACGTGGCCGCACGTATTGCGTGTGTTGCGTGTTATTATTCGGGAATGAGCGAAGGGAAGGAACAGACCATGCCGTACCAGTCGGTTCAGGACGTGCCCGAGCGCGAGTTGATGTGCCGCGGCGATTCGCAGCGGTTCAACGGAACACCGGCGCTGGTGCTCTGCGAGACCTGCCACCCTGGCCTGCTGGGTTTCGACGGCGCCCCAGAGAGTGAGGCGCAACCAGGACAGGAGTGCGCGCGGTGCGGGGCCGTGCGCCCAACGGAACTGCGCGGGGGTTTGCAGGACGCCATGGACGGTCTGGTGGCAGCCCGGATGGCCGGGGCCACCGACGCTGACGTGGCCAAGGTCCTGCGCGACGTGCGCTACTACGTCGCCAACGAACGGTGGAAACGCGGCGAAGGTCCTCCGCCCTCCGTCGTGCTGGGTTTGTGATGGCAGCGACGGTGCTGGCCCTGTGCAACCAGAAAGGGGGTGTCGGCAAGACCACCACGACGTTCAACTTGGCCCGCGCCGCGGTCCAGTCCGGTCTGCGGGTGCTGTTGGTGGATCTGGACCCGCAGGGCAACCTCACCGCGATCGCCACCGCCCAGGCTCTTGCGCGGGACACCGAGGGGGTGGCCGACGTGCTGTCGGGCACGGGGGGAGTGGGCATCGCCGAGGTCACGGTGCCCGGGGTGTGGGACGGGCTAGGTGTGGTGCCCACGGTCGGGACCGCGCTGGGCCACGTTCGGGACCAGCTCGTCGCGGCCGGGATCGGGCGGGAGCGGCGCCTGGCCACGGCGCTGGCCCCGGTGCGGGAGGACTACGACCTGGTGCTCATCGACTGCCCCCCGTCGCTGGACCAGCTGACGATCAACGCGCTCGTCGCTGCCGACGAGGTCGTCGTCGTCACCCAGTCCAAGCTGTTCTCCGCCGACGGCCTGGCCCATCTGCTGGACACCATCGACGGCGTGAAAGCCAACTACCATCCACAGCTGCGGGTCGGGGGCGTCATCGTCAACCAGCACGAGGAGCAGACGATCAGCGGCCGCAAGTGGGCGGCCGAGATCGGCGCGGCGATGCCCGTCCTGCACCCACCCATCCCGAAACGCGCCGTCATCGGCGACGCCGCCGAAGCCGCCACCGGGCTCGACGAGTGGCGCGGAACCGGGCGAGCCGGTGCCGTCGCCCTCGCCGACATCTACACCGGATACCTCACCGCCCTGAACCTCACGGAAGGAACACCCGCATGACCCGCCCCGAACCCCGCCGCAGCGTCCTCTCCGGCCGCAGCCCCGTCGACCCACCCACGGCGGGAACCGACCCCACGACCGACGCGACGGAAGTGGGGGAGACCCCGGCGCAGCGGCGGGAACGCCGTGCCCGAGGCCAGCGGGCACCGGTCACCGCCACCCCCAAGGTGGTCACAGGCAAGGTGCAGTGGACCAACTACATCGACTCCGGCATCCGCGAAGACGCCCGCAACGCGGTCGCCGCCCTCGCCGCCACCCCCGGCGGACCCGCCAGCCTGTCCGAACTGGTGGAAAACGCCATCGAACGCGAAGTGGCCCGCCTAGAAAAGGAGTTCAACCACAGCGAGCCGTTTCCCACCCGCCACCGCGAGATGCGCCCCGGCCGCCGCGTCGGCGAGAGCTGACCCTCCGGCCACCAGGGCGCACCCGAGTTGTGTAGCGATTCGCGTTACGCGATTCGCGTATCCATTGGGGGCACAGTTCAGAGCGCAAAGACCCGGCGCCTTCGGCAGCCCCGGACCCCCGCCGCCTCTGATGAGACCAGGGGGTGAGGCAGGTCGGGTTGCGGTGGTGGTGTGGCTGGTGAAGCGGGGTGGTCTCATCGACGACAGTCGGTTGCCTACCTGAGCCCCCACCAGGGCCGCAAGCGGTAGAACGTTGCTTGCCCCCTGCCAGTGCCCCAGGTCGAGACGGCACCCGCCGACGATGAGACCACCCCACCAGCCCCACAGGTGGTGGCCGAGAAAAAGAGCAACAAACCCCGCCACACCTATTGCACCTAATGCACGCAATGCACTAGACTAGAGGTATCACAGCCACAGGGGAGAACCAACCGAATCCCCGAAACACAAAGGAGCACCGCATGTCCGGAGAAACCGCTCTCACAGTCGCCGGGAACCTCGCTGGTGAGGTGGAGCTGCGATACACCCCCTCGGGTGCGGCCGTCGCCTCGTTCACCGTGGCCAGCACCCCCCGTAAGTACAACGCCACCACCAAGCAGTGGGAGGACGGTGACACCCTGTTCCTGCGGTGCAGCCTCTGGCGCGCGGCCGCCGAGCATCTGGCAAACAGCCTCAGTAAAGGGGCTCGGGTGCTGGTGACCGGAACCCTGCGCCAGCGCAGCTATGAGACCAAGGACGGCGAGACCCGTACCGTCATCGAACTCGACGCCGACGAGGTGGGCGCCTCCTTGAAGTACACCACGGCGAAAATCGTCACGGCCGAACGGACCAGCACCGCCGCACCCGGCGCAGGCGCCGACCAGGATTCGGGCCCGGTGGCGGGGGAGGGGGACGCTCCGTTCTGACGCCCACGGCTTGGGCGGGCGGCTGAAACACATCGTCTGACCCGACGCCAGAGCCTGAGCCAGGCGCGCACCGGGGTTCGAGCCCCCGGCAGGCACTCACCAACCGCACCACCTACCGGGAGGACCATTTTCATGAGCAACGAGGACACCATCACCGTCCATATGTCCGAGGTCTGTGAGTACAGCCGCACCTACACCATCGCCGAGCTGGCGGAGCTGTTGCACGTAGCGCCTGCCAGGGACTCCATTGCGGCGGTGATGGGTGGTGATGCGCAGGTCGGCGATGATCTGCTCGACGACGTGCTCCGTGGGTTTGACAAGGTGCCCGCGCGTGAGTGGTGGGTCGCATGAGCGCATCAGTACGCGATACATCACCTACACGCATCACCCGCAATGCACGCACGGTGCAAGCTCGTGCCGAGGAGATGGGGGTGTTCGAGTCGATCCCGGCGCTGCCGTTCCTGGTCGCGGTGCTCGTCGGTGAGGTGCATGGCCGCCTGCCGCAGCCGCTGGGCCGGCTGCTGTGCCGCGAGCTGCACCGAGTGCTGCCCGCCGATTACGCCCGCGAACTCACCACCACCGTGCAGGGCCGGGCGCGGGACCCGCAGCCTTGACCACATGCACGCATTGCCCGCATTGCACGTTCCACACGCATCACGTTTATATTGTTTCGGACGACGAAGGAGACGACCATGCCGATCTGCCAACCCTGCCGTGTGCCGCACAGCCCGGAGGTGTGTGAGGACACCCTGGCGGGCAGGACGGGGACCGCCCGGGCCTGCTTCTGCCAGCACAAGCCCTACAACACGGCGGTATCCGGGCAGCCCGTGGTTGGTGCGGGGGTGGCGCCGGGACCAGAGTGCGAGGGAGGAGACACCCACACGGGGGGTCGAGCTGTCGGGGTCGTCGATGAGACTGTGCACGACGAGGGCGACACCGCGAGCTCGTCGACCTTTTTGCGGGCAGAGGTGGGCCAGGGTGACCGGGGGAGGCGGGGATGAGGATCGAGGGCACCTACGAGGACGCGACGCACGACGTCGACGCCGAAGAGGCCATCGAGGTTGGGGACCTACTCGATGACCCGCGAACCGATGTCGAAGCCCTGTGCCTGTGCGCATTGCTGTGGTCTGCGCCCGACACCGCCAGGGACGTGAGCGCCTTGTTGCGCAGCACCGACTTCGACCGGGGTGTCTACGGCGAGCTGTTCGCGGTGATCACCACCGAGGTAGGGGGTGGGGCACCACACGACCCGGCGAGCATCGCCGCCGCCCTCGCCCAGTCCGGGCGTACCGGTGGGCACCGCGGTACTCAGCTCACCCGGGCACTGTCGGAGGTCACGATCGCTGGTGCCGTCCCGGAAACGGTGGGGCACTACGCCGCGGCCGTGCTGGCAGCTGCTTACCGCCGGGGTTTTCACCTGGCGGCGCGGTCCATGGCCGAGGCCGCCGAGCAGCTGCCCCAGGAGGAGCTGTTCGTCCACCTGCTGAGCATCGGAAAGGCGCAACGCGCTGCCACTGATCGGCTGCACGACGTCCAGGCATCGTTGTCGCCGAGCGGGGTGAACCGGCGGAACGCGTCGGGATGACCGGGAACACTGAACGCACTACCGAGGGAGCCCGGCCCACGGTCAGGAACACCCAGCACACCCGGGGAGACGGGGATGAACGACCACCGCGTCGACGAGGTGATCAACCAACTGCACGTCACACAGAATCAGAGGCACCGATGAACACCACATCGCTCTACGTACTCTTCCTCACCCTGGCGCTAGGTTTGAGCGCCGCGGTGACCACCGGACCCGTCCAGCAAACGCTCCTCATCGTCATGGCTTGCTCAGCCATCGCCGCAGCGCTGACGGCCGCCACCGAAGCGGCCGGGGACCGGGCCAAGCGCAAGGCGCTCGAGGCCAGCGCCGAACGGCGCAGCACCCATCACAACCTCCGCTGATGATGGACCCCTGTCACAAGTGATCGCACCGACGGCGGGACGGCAACGGCTATCGGATGATGCTGCTGGTCGCGGCCGTGGGGGTGACTGCCGGCGTCACCACCAGCTGTGGTGTCGGTGTTGCCACTACTACCGCAGCATCACCACCAGTCCCGAGCAGTCCCGGTGCTGCGGCGGTGACTGGCACCCCCACCGGTCCTGCGGGGCCGAGCAGCAGCAGCGGCGGCGCCCCGCAGAGTGGTGCGTTTCCGATGCCCCCGCCCGGTACCTGCCACCTTGGTTTCGTGGCTGGGCAGCCGATGCCCGACGATCACTGCTCACCGGGACCAACGAACCCGGTGGTTACTCAGGACATGATTCACAAGACGATCTGCACGTCCGGGTGGACCGCAGCCGATGACTCCTAGTGTCTAGCGTGCCCTTGACTTGTATGTCTAGTGTCGTCTAGACTATGGTCATGACCAAGCGTCGGGACATCATCAAAACCATCGCGGCGGCGGCCAAGCGGCAGGGGCTCGCGTTCGGGCTCGAACGTGAGGGTGCCAGTCACTCGGTCTACAACCTGGATGGGTTGATGATCCCGATCGGCCGGCACAACGACCTCGATAATCAGATGGCCGAGATCATCTACAAAGAGGCAGCAGCGAAACTAGGGAAGCGGTGGTGGAAATGACGACGTACCACGCACGGGTGGTCCGGGGTGATGTGTTCTGGCTGGTGCACGTCCCGGAGATCGACCATTACACCCAGGCCCGCAATCTCGGGGAGGTCGAGCCCATGGCCCGCGACCTCATCGCCGTCATGAAGGAGGTCGACCCTCAGTCGTTCGCCCTGGAGGTGTCCGTCGAGCTGCCCGACGAGGTCACTGTGCATCTGCAGCGTTCCCAGGCTCTGCGGCAGCAGTCCGACCGCACCAAGCACCTCGCCGCCCAGGAAGTGCGCGTCGCCGCGAAGGAACTCCGGGAACGAGGTTTGACGGTTCGCGACATCGGGGCCGCGTTGGACGTGTCCTACCAACGCGCACACCAACTGATCTCCAGCTAACAACACGGGCGGAAGGGAGGCTGAGGGCATGTGTGGGCGCTTTGCGAGTACGCAGACCGACGCCGACCTGGTGCGGGCGTTCAGGGTGGAGGAGGTCGTGGGGGAGTAGCTGGCGCCCTCCTACAACGTCGCCCCAACCCAACCGGTACGGGCAGTTCTCGAACGGACACCGCGTGAGGAGCCCGAGGCCCCACCTATTCGCCAAATCCGTACGGTCCGTTGGGGTTTGATCCCATCGTGGGCGAGGGATCGGAAAGTCGGATCCAGGCTGATCAACGCCCGCGCCGAGACGATCACCGAGAAGCCCTCGTTCAAGGCCGCCGCGTCCCGGCGGCGTTGCATTGTCCCGGCCGACGGCTACTTTGAGTGGGAGAGGCGCGACGGGGCCAAGGTTCCGCATTACCTGCACGGCGACGGAGTGCTGGGCATGGCCGGGTTGTATGAGCTGTGGCCAGACCCCGAGCGTGAGCCGGACGAGCCGCAGCGCTGGGTTTGGACGATCACCGTCCTGACGACGACGGCCAGCGATGCCCTGGGCCACATCCACGACCGCAGCCCCGTCGTGATCCCCCCAGCGCTACAGGACGCCTGGCTCGACCCCACCCTGACCGATTCGGAGCGGGTTCGGGAGCTGCTCGACTCTGTGCCCGAGCCGCGGTTGCAGCCCTATGAGGTAAGCACCGCGGTCAACAGCGTTCGCAACAACTCCGCCGAGCTGCTCAGCCCGGTGTAACCGCAAGGAAGGCGAAGGGGCCCGCGGGGGGGGTTGCGTGGGGGAACGCTACGGGCCCCTTCGTCCGCAACGCTAAACCAACCCCGATGATCCGCGCAGTCATAAGCGCAAGCGGTGCGTCCGCCCTCCGCCGGGCACCGTCAGGGCTGTTGTTCCACGTCCTTACTTGGGTGATGGGCCGAGTCCGTCCCAGACTTTCGCCCAGTGTGGGTTAACTGGCTCCGCCAGTATGGCGGCATTCTCCCAGATCTGCGTTATGTCGGTTTCGGCCGCGGCCCGCTCGTCGTCGGCCGCCCAGCCCCATTTCAGGTTCGCCGTGGCCACTCGGCTCACGGTCGATTTCGATACTCCGAGCAGACGTGCGACCTCCCGCACCGACCTGCCCCTGCGCAGCAGCGCGGCCGCCGCCTGCGCACGCACAATCTCGTGGACAGTTTCTGCGCGCCCCCGCGCTTCCTCCGCGCGGCGCAGTGCCGCGCTCGCGTCGGCAGTGTCGATCGGCCAGTCAGGGTAGGTGGTCGTCACAGCGTGTCCCATGCCTGGGACATTACCCTTCCCTGGCGTACTCGAGGAGCTTGCGCAGGCCGGGCCGGTCGGTCGTGGCCCCCGACTTCTTGTCGACGTAGATGCGCTCGCGGTCGATGCCAGCTTCGGTGAGGGCGTGGCTTTGCCGCTCCAAGGACTGCTTTTCCGAGGAGACCCGTGCGTAGGCCAGTTCTGCCACTCCCGCACCGTACCGCAGGTTGTCACCGTACGGCGGTTATGACACGACCTGGGAGACAACTTCTAGAACGCAGCGACCTGCGGCTACCGCCAGGTGCCCCATGCTGTCTTCGGGGTCGGTGGTGTCGACCTTGATGGGGTCGGCGAGGTTGCGCAGCCCGATCTTGCGGTCATCCAGCTCGTGGATGAGGTTGAGGGTGTCGCGGACGGTACGACCGAGCCGGTCCAAGGTCAGCACGGTGATTCGATCGCCCTGCCATGCCCGCTGCACAGAACCAGTCCTTGCCGACGACCAACAATCAGCTCTCAACAGGCGGACTCACGGCGGCACGAGGACCGAGCCTACCGACGCCCTGTAGGCGCCCAACGGGAGCACTATTACCCGTCCCTTACCAAGAATTAAGGAACCCCATAACAAGCCCAATAAGTACTGGTCCCGCCCGTCTACCCAACATAATTCGCAGTGGTTACGCCTCGCGCGCATCCATTGCGAATAACACGCACGAACCGCGTCTGCCAGCACCAGATCCAACGATTCGGTCACCTCAATACCGGCTCTAGACATGAACCCGAGGAGCCATCTAGAGTCGCATCTATCAGCCCAAGTACGCAGCCAATGCGACGAGGCGGATCGCCGATCAGATCAGCTGCACTTGTTAACACTTCGACACCTGTCGTGACATTTGGGGAGGTAACCCGGCATGCAAGCAACAGCCCGTCCTGACCACTTCTTTGGACTGGAAAGACTGCTGAGCCCGCTGACTACACGAGAGTTCCTCGATGGCTACCGGGAGCAAAAACATCTACTAATACAGCGGGACGACGCGCTGTACTTCGATGAGCTTCTCACCCTTGCCGACCTCGATCATGTTCTCAGCGTCTCAAATTTCAAAGCGGACAACACCAGGATCGTGATCGACGGGAACGAGACCCCGATCGCAGATCTGCTAGGTTCCGACGGTAACGATCGTTCGAACGCGCTTGAGAAAGTATACAGTCACTTCCGCCAAGGAAAGACTATCATCATCAATGGCCTCCATGAGAGGTGGGAGCCGCTTGCCGAATGGCACGAACCCTAAGTAACACAGCGAATCTTGATCCTCAGATCAACATCTATCTCACCCCAGCCGGTAGTAAAGGGTTCAAAGCCCACTATGACACCCATGACGTCTTTATCGCCCAGGCGCACGGGTCAAAGACATGGCGCCTCTACCAGGGTCCGATCGAACTCCCGCTTCAGAGCCAGCCATGGGATAGGTCGTTGACTGTCCCGGACACCCCGATCGACGAATTTACTCTTCACGCCGGGGATATTCTCTATCTTCCGCGCGGCATACTCCATGAGGGTGCGGCGAACACCGAGACGTCGATGCATATCACGATTGGTCTCCATCCAACCCTTTGGTCAACGGTTATCAAACGTAGCATCGGTCAAGTCTTTGAGGAGAATATTGAATTCCGGCGTGCTCTGCCTCCGACGTATACGGTCGACGCCTCAGCTCAGGACTATGCCCAGAAAGAACTGGGGGTGCTCGCGCAGCTTCTATGTGAGAAACTAGTCGAAAGCGGACCAATTTCCAGTTCTGTCAGGAACGCAATGGTCAATACGAGGCACCCGGGCCTTCGCGGGCATTTGCTCGACTTGGATCGGCGACCGAAACTGGCACTGACTACACCTGTGCGCCGACGGATAGATGTGCCCGTCTATCTGCACACCGACAGCTCGGAAACAGTCTCGCTCTCATTCCATGGAAAGAGCGTTGACTTCCCGTCCGGCGTACAACGCGAAATCCAGTTCATACTGAACAGCGACGGATCTAACTTCACAGCCGAGACGATAGGCGGATCGCTCGATGACGAAAGCAGGGTCATTCTGGTCGAGTCCCTACTGACCGAGGGACTATTGACCCACGCATGATCCCGTCAAGACCAACGAGACGACGACGTCGACTCTCGTTGGATGACTCCTCACTCGGGGTGTCATCAAGGGGGCGCGCAACTTGCGGGCCAAAGAGGTAGATCGGAGATTGATCCATGCAAACTCTCTCGCGGGAAAGCATCACGGTGAGGCGGGTCGGAAGCGGACCCCTTGCGCAGCGCACCGATGACTGTGATCCCTGGGACAACACCGGCCACGATGGCGGGCCCTACAACGGTGGCAATGACTTCAACAGCTGGGACTGCGGCTGATCATTCCGTCATCGATGGAGTCATGAGCACAAGGGAGCCGGGGGTTCATCACCCCGGCTCCCTTCCGGCCTTATCAGCCACGAAGGGGCAACCGCACAATGACGCAACGGGTCAGTTGGCGACGCGTCATAGATCTCTTTGTCCCGTACAAGGCGAAGCTCATATGCCTGACTTCCGCTATTGTTGCAGCATCTCTAGCGACCATGGTGTTTCCGTTTCTGCTTCGACGTCTGCTTGACACGGCTATACCGAGTGGTAACCGGGGAGACGTGTCGTTCACGGTCATCGGAATGATGGTCGTTGTCGTTGCGCAGAACACTCTAGGAGTCACCCAGGCAATCTTGGCAGCGTCTGTTGGCCAGCGTGTCATGCACGATCTCCGTGGGCGACTGTTTCGGCGTCTGCAGGAATTCTCGCTTTCGTTCTATACGAAGACCAGCACAGGAGAGATCCAGTCGCGCGTAATCAACGATATCAATGGACTGCAAGGAACGGTGACATCGACAGCCTCGGTACTTGCCGCAAGCAGCGCGACGCTCGTGGGCGGCACAGTTGGCATGGCACTCCTGAACTGGCGCCTAACTGCCGCGACGTTCGCTGTATCCCCTCTATTTGTGTACACATCACGGCGGGTGGGTAACACGCGACGCACGTTCACCAAGGACCGCCAGGCCAAAATGGCTGAGATGTCTGCCTACACGGGTGAGACCCTCAACGTGAGCGGCTTCATCTTGGGAAGATCGTTGGCGCAAGCGGATCACTTTTCCGCGACGTTTGCGCGGCAGTCAAACTCCCTGATGGATCTAGTCTTGAAGTCGGCTCTTTCAGGCCGGTGGCGCACTTGGGCTGTTCAGATCGTAGTCGGGGCTATTCCAGTGTTCATCTACTGGGTAGCGGGAATGGGGTGGGCCCCTGAAGTGTCGATAGGTACACTGATTGCATTCACCGCACTCCAACAGGCCATGTTTTCGCCAGCGGCGAGTCTGATGCAGGTTTCAATTGGCCTGAGTTCGGATCTGGGCATCTTCGCACGCATCTTTGAGTACCTTGACATGGATATCGAGATTGAGGATACGGGTACTGAAGAGCTGAGTCGCTGCGGAGCGACCCTTGCGTTTCGTAACGTTACATTTGGATATGGAGATGGGCCGGCGGTAGTTGACCGCGTATCGTTCAGGGTTGAACCTGGCCAAAAGGTCGCGCTCGTGGGGGCGACCGGGTCCGGGAAGACAACTATCGGCTACTTGGCGGCACGTTTCTACGAGGTCGCGAGTGGCAGTGTCGAGATCGGCGGGACGGATATTCGAAACGCCACGCGAGCTAGTCTAGCATCAATTGTGGGGATAGTGCCGCAGGAGCCATACTTATTCCACGCCTCGATCGCAGAGAATCTGCGCCTAGCGGCGCCGAGCGCGACAGATGAAGACCTACGTGAGGCGTGCACAGACGCGCAACTGCATTCGTTGATCGAGTCGCTACCCGCCGGATACGACACGTTGGTCGGAGACCGCGGGTTCCGCTTCTCAGGTGGTGAGAGGCAACGACTATGCATCGCTCGGGCGATGCTGCGGGACACTCCTATCCTCATCTTAGATGAGGCGACGAGCGCCTTGGACACGCAGACTGAGAGCGCCGTGCAGATTGCACTGAATAAGTTAGCTGCGGGTCGCACAACCCTCTGTATCGCGCACAGGCTGTCCACGGTCGAGGACGCAGACGTCATCCTGGCGATCGAGAATGGGCGGATCGTGGAGCGCGGACGTCACGAGGAGCTGATCGAGACGACCGGGCTCTACGCCCGGATGGCTCGCGAGGGGATGTTTGCCCGGAGAGCGTCGGAGGTCGCAAGCGGATGAGCACCAGCGGTACCGAGGGACTCGCGACAGGAGCGGCGGGCCAGGTGTCGTGATCTCGCCGAGCGCGTAGTGCGAGAGTCGCGCCACACTGTCCTCGACGCTGACCTTCGCGATAGGCGTGTGCAGCGCGCAGTGGCCGGTTTCAACCCACACTGGAAGTTTGAACCAATGGGCGCCGAGGTAGGTGGTGGCGCAATTGAGAACTTGGTCGACGGACTGAGCTTACGGGTGTGGACTGCCCGCCGCCTCGGGCTCGTCTCTTCGGTACGAGTGTTTCGACTCGCTCTCGCATACGGAGTCCCAGTCTTTGGGGTGGGCACGCTCGGTACACGCCCCGTACCCCCACCGCGGCCCGGGGAGGAGGTTCGGGTGACCGCCGAGACGGCCTTACGCATCAACCCCGGGATCCGTTGGGCTATCACCG